>OBEQ011534000.1_pt1 | contig 18661 bp, 19 predicted proteins | sample 1670901 | NCBI WGS metagenome assembly OBEQ01 (sample SAMEA104232315, study PRJEB22302) | groundwater metagenome | biome: forest; feature: aquifer; material: groundwater | place: USA | collected 2011-08-07 | depth 5.4 m
AGTACTTTATCAACTGTGCGTAATCTGCTTTTTTAAAGGGCCAGATAATGAATATTTCAGGTTGTTATCGGAACGATTTTTGTCCTTTTGTACGACTATACTCTACTAAGCACAGTTTGTGCTAGAATAGGATGCTTATGTCAGTAGAAAGAGGCAATTTTGCCCAAAGAAAGAATCCCCGAGAAATTGTTAATCAGGCTGTGGGAAACAGTAAATACATTGAGGAACTAACAGGTCAATCACTAATCCCACCATCGGTTACAGATCCAAGTATTTTTGGAGAGATGAGCGAGGCTGAAGCAAAAGCGCAGTTTGGAACAAAACGATATGGAATTCTTGTTGAAGTTATGCGGGCAGAACTTGCAGGACGTGATCTTGATGAACAACAGCAATGGGATAGTGAGAGATGGTTAAAGGTACTTAATGGAGTAGATAGATATGTCACGAATCATCATGTATCAGAAGAGAGTAGAGTTCTTTACCCTAAACAAATGGAAGTTTTTGAAGCTTTGGGCAGATTCCTGCAAAATGGTGGAGGAGAGGGGTATTTTAAGCTACCAACTGCTTTTGGTAAGACTGTTATATTTACAGAATTTGCTAAAGCTGCAAATTTAAGAACACTCATTGTAGTCCCAACTATTGAAATTCTTGATCAGACTGAAGATACATTTATTAGATTAGCACCAGAGCTTGAGTTAGGAAAAGTATATGCAGATGCAAAGGATTTTCTTGGTCAAATAACAGTCACAACATATGAATCACTGGTAAGACTTGTAGACCCTAAAAAAGACGATCCAGATGCTTTTGATTTTCTTCCAGAAGATTACAATCTCTTAATACTTGACGAGGCACATCATGCACTTGGCCCGCGAACCTCTTATGCTGTTTCCCAATTTTCGAATGCAATTAAACTTGGTTTTACCGCAACGCCTGTATACTCTGAAAACCGGCAAGTTGAAAGGTTATTAAATACAAAAATTTACGGGATGTCTATCAAAGAAGCAGCGGAGGAAGAACAACTCTCACCATTCAGGGTTTGGTTTGCATTCACTAATACAGATATTTCAGGTGTTGAAGTTGATATTCTTACCGGTGATTACAAACCAGGCAAGCTCGCTAGAGCTGTTAATCTTATCTCCCGGAATCAGGCAGCGATAGATCTCTATCAACAGTACTTTCGAGGAGAATCTGCAGTTGTTTATTGCGCATCGGTGAAACACGCACGGGATGTAGCTAGTTTATTCCGACAAGGAGGCGTTAACACTGAAGCAATTTGGGGAAGTATGAATAGAGACAAAAGAGCAAAATTCGTAGAGTCGTTTCGAAAAGGAGAAATCCAGGTTCTTTGTAATATGCAGGTATTAACAGAAGGTTTTGATGCACCTAATGCTTCTGTATGTATTAATCTTCGACCAACACTTTCTGCGGTTGTTGCTGAACAGCGGGGCGGAAGGGTATTACGACTTGATCCTGCCAATCCTGATAAAGAGGCAATGATTATTGATTTTATGGATAAGGAAGGGTCAGATATTTGGCAGGTTTCATTTGCTGAGGTTGCAGAAACTGCAGGAGTACCGGAAAAACTTCAAGGACAGACCGGGGTAGTAGTATATGAAAGACCTAGATCTGGAGCTTCACGTTTAGAAGTCAAGCCAGAGATAATAAGCTTTACCGTCGGAAATCTTAGAGTAGTAACAGAGGTGCAAGAGATCATGCGGATATCTTCTGCGGCTCGAACTCTAAGACAGGAAGAAATGGGCATGCCAGAAGGATATACGAAGATATCCTTCTCAGAGTTAGCAAGAGATCATCAAATCTCTCCTCAGACTATTTACAAAATAATTGTAAAATTAAGTAAAGAAAATGAAGAAGACATAGTAAGAAGAGGAAAGAGATATCCTGTACTTGTAACTGTTGAGGGATTTAGGTTAATAAACGAGGCAATTCAAAATTCACGTCTGCCAAAAGGTTTTCAACTCGTTGAAACACCAAAACTTGCAAAGGAATTTACACTCTCTCTCAATTTATTAAGAAAAGTCTTCGCAAGGTTAAGACAGCATAATCCAGAAGATATTATTTCCAGGGGTCCTGGTAACTATATGGGTGCATCCCAACATGGTACGGAGTTAATACGGCAAGAACTGGCAAGCCGAAAGCCGCCAAAGGGATATATGGCTATAAATGGAGCAGCTGTTGCAAGAGAATTTGGGATAAATCCTTCACTGTTTTATTTTTACCTCAACAAATTGAACAAAAAATATCCAAAGGATATTGTACGAAGAGGACCAAATAAAGATCCAATTGCCAGCAGGCGAGGAATGATTTTATTAAGAGAAGAGCTTGCGCATGTAGTTCCCCCAGAAGGCATGATGCCGCTAAACACAGGGGCATTATTAGAAAAATATTCGTTAGCTGCAGCCGCTCTCAGTGTACGTCTTAAAGGATTAGCAGAAGATTATCCGCGACATATTATACGAAAAGGGAAAGGTGCATCAATAGTTGTTACAGAAGAAGGATTACGCTTAATAGAAGATGCTCTTACACAAATTCTAGTACCGAAGGGTTTTAGACGTCTGAATTACAAAAAGCTTGAGGCAGATTACGACCATCAAATAAGTAGGAAAAGGTTGGGACGTCTTTTTAATAGGTTGCTCAAAACCAATCCACAACATTTTACTAGAGTGACAGGTAGACGAGAACCAGCTGCAACAGAAGAGGGATTAGTTTTATTGACAGACGAATTAAATAAGAGAATAAAATAAGGGGACAATGTTATAACATTTCTGCAAAATTGTACGCTAATAAACTAAATATATCTCATATTCAAACTACATTACCTGTTCCACACTTAAGGTAGTAACAGCATGTCCTTTTCCTCTCCACTGTGCCGCTACTTTCTCAAGGGTAAGTTTTTGTGCAGTGTTTGTTTCAGAATGACAAATAAGAATGGATCCTTTTGGCAAGGCGTTTGCTACCTCCTGCCACTTTTCCTTAAAAGGCAGCAATGATGCTGGAACAATAGCAATATTATCAAGCTTTGCTTTCAAAAGGGGAACAGGCGGTCTTTGGAATGAATGATTTGCATAATGGTTTCTATAGATGCTTTTCATAAACTGGTATTATTCATAATCTTTCTTGATTGAGGAGTCCTTGTCATATGCACATAAATAGCTGATGTTTGGATAGAGGAGTGACCTAACCATTGTTGAAGTTGGAAAGCAGATACCCCTCGTTCTGCCTTGTATGTTCCAAAAGTATGTCTTAAAGAATGGCAGCTGATCTTTTTTTGTATCCCTGATAATCTGCTGTATTTTTCAATGATTTTCTTTACCCCCCGGTCAGATATCCCTTCTCCCTGGTAGTTTAAAAACAGATGGTCATCTAATACACCATCTTGGAGGGTTTGCCTGACATTAAGGTAGGTTTTCAAGGCTTGCAGGCCTCTTTTTTCCAGGTCTATAACCCTCTCCTTCTTTCCTTTGCCGGAGAGAATGGTCATGGTCTTTTGTTCAACATCAATATCAGTTGTCTTGAGCGTTACTAATTCTCCCACCCGGATGCCGGTTTGTAGGAATAGTTGGAGAATACAATAATCCCTGGGGTTTCCTCCGGCTGCAGAAAGCAGTTTTGTATACTCATCTGGTCTGAGGTATACCCTCTGTTTCCTTTCTCTTTTTGGCATACTCATCTCTTTCGCAGGGGAGAGAGAGATAGCATTGCTGCTCACAAGAAATCCGCAGAACTCTTTTATGGCAGCAAGCTTTCTTGCTCTTGTCACCCCAGATCTTCCTTGTTCTGCTAAATTGTTTAAAAAGTCGGTGATATCTTGTTTGGTAATCTTATCAGGAGTAGTAATAGTAAAATCATTCTCATGCAAGAATTGGATAAACTGGCGGATATCTGTTTCATAAGCGGTAATGGTAAGCGTTGAAACATTTCTGCCTCCAAGCTCCTGGATAAAATGATCAAGCGCTTTTTCCAATGTTTGTTTTTCTGTCATGGTTTAAAACTAATCAAAATCCTTTTTGTTTGCAAATGGAAAAGGAGGCAAATAATGGTTCATATAACATATACTTTGGTATATTATATCGAACCTTATTTCCTCCCTGTCAAGCACCAACTGCGGGGAGGGTGGTTCATATAAGGACTCATTATGGGAACCGCGATGCTAGAAAATGTCTGTAGATGTTAAAAAGGCCAGTTTAAAAACTCTATTTTTCTTCCCCATACAATTCTTCATGGGTTCCAAGGATATGGAAAGTAATTATTGTCTGGGTTTCACTTTCACGAACTCGAAACAGTGCTCTCCAGTCATCAGTTACGTCGATACTGTTATAACCTGCATACTCCTCTTTTAAAGGATGATTTCGGAGTTGTGGATGATGGGAATTTTCTAAAAACAATTCGAGAGTATCCCTGAAGGCGATTTTGATTTCCAGTGGTGCTGCTTTCCTTTGCTTGTTAAACAACGATGTATACCGTATAAGCGGGGTGGTTTCATCTTTCATTTGCAATTTCTTGGTCTAGATAGTTAAGCGCTTCCTTACCTGTTTTAAATGTAGTAATTCTGCCTGCCTTAACATCTTCTTCAGATTGTTTTAAAGCATTGGCCAGATATTTATTGGGTACTTCATCGTCTACACTAAATACAACTTTTTTTGTTCTCACAAAGTATTTTAGATAGTTATTTAATACAGTACTTAAACTAATACCCATTTTTTGAGCTACTCTTTGAGCTTCTTGTTTGGTTTTTTCTTCTGCAGTGAAATTAATTACAGCTGTTTGCATAATAACCTCCTTATGTGTATATTGTATAAGAACAATACAACTCCTATATGGTTTTGTCAAGTTCTGTGCCTAATTTTGGGTGTGTTACCTATACGAGGAGAGCTTATGGGAACCTGGAGGCTAAATTGTCCTATGCTAGAGCAACAGATACTAGGTATGCTTCTTGTAATCTCTTAGCTTATTATGATTCTAAAGTCTCTTGAGGTTTTGATACAACTTCAATGGCTATCCCTTCATTTGGGATTAAATGATTAATATATGCAGCTACTACTCTTGCAGCAGTTGCTCCTCCTAATGCTCCTCTTAATGCATTAAACTTGGCTTTTATTGTATCAAGAGCATTTAAAGCAACACTTTTTGCAAATTCCTGCTCGTCCGGTGGAAACGCAGGAGCTGAAAATACATGAGATGTTTTTAGTTCATCGCTCCAGTGTCTCAGAGGAGTTACTTGTCCTTCTATTTCATGGTTTGCCATAATTAATTACTCGAATTTTAATTCACATAGGCTGAAAAGTCAATCATAGCGGGTTCCCATAAGATTATATTATATGAACCTAGGCACAAAATCTTGGTTAATTTTATCCTTTGATTGATTTATTTTGGTATTTTCTGCGCGGGACCTGGAGCCCGCTTAATATCCTCTAAAACTCTAGAAATAGGCCCATTCGCTCCATGACTATGTTTAGCGCCAAACTCTCTTGCTTCTAATTCTTTTGTCACATCGCTATCTTCATCAAATGGTTCTACATAAGCCATTACAACTCCCCCCCCCAATCTGTAGATTAATTTTTTTCTTTGCTTCCTCTGAACCTTCAACAGCTCTTAAGAACGAATCAGCATCATATGCCACAATTCCATCAGATAGTATTCTTCTTTTAATAGGTCTCTCTCCTTCTATATTAGGCATCTTTTAATTATATCAAAAAATTATCTGTTTAGCTTTATATTTTTTGGGCCTCTTTTCAAGCGGAAAGCTTTCAACATTCTCTTGATTCAAAAAAGAGAATACCGGTTCCCATAATGACTACTTATGGGAACTCGCTTTAAATAAGATTCAAAGAAACGTATCTGCTGGAAAGTGCTGTTTTGCTGCTAGAGTATAAAAAATATACTCAAGGAGTATAATAATATATGTTCTATGAAAAAAGTTTTTATAATTGTTGTGGGACTTTGCATTGGGATTTTTTTGGGATTTATAGTTTTGTCAAACAATGCTATTTTTCTAACATTTAAAAAAGATGTAGGTTTTAAAAAAGAAGTTATTGGCTTTTTGCCCTACTGGCTTTCGGATAAAGCAGACAAAGACTATTCCCCATATATTACAACACTTGCATATTTTTCCTTAACTTTGGACACTGATGGCACTATTCTTAAATTAAATAATCCCCAGGAAGAAGAGCCGGGATGGAACGCGTTAACATCTGGAAAAATGGATTCATTTTTTGTTGCTGCCAGAAAAAATAATCTTTCCCTTTCTCTGGTTGTCTTTATGGCAGACAACGATGCAATAAATGTGCTACTAAGCGACCCTATATCACATGCCAAAAATTTAATAACAAGTGTTAGTCCTATTATGGACAAATACGATTTTTCCGATCTTAATTTGGATATCGAAAGCACAACAGATGCATCAGATGCAGCACGCCTGGCATTTACAAGATTTGCAAAAGAACTAAAAAAAGGTCTGGAAAAAAGAAAAAATACAACACTAACTGTTGACATAACTGGAGATACACTTATTAAAAAGAAGCTGATTATTCCGCAAGATATGGCAGACATTGCAGATCGCATTGTTATTATGGGGTACGACTACCATTATTCAAATTCTTTTGTCACTGGCCCTGTTGCACCCCTTGGCAGTGCAGATACAATACTGGAATACGATGTACAAACTGCAGTAAAAAAAGCACTTACATTTACACCACCAGAAAAAATTATTCTGGGTGTACCGTTATATGGCTATCAATGGGAAACAATAAACAATAATCCTCACACAGCAGTTATTCCAAGAAGTGGCATTGTTGCCAGTAATCGAAGGGTTGAGGAGCTGCTGGCATCGTGTGCAACATGCAGCGCACAAATGGAAACAGACACAAAAGAGCCCTATCTTATTTACAAAGATCCGCAAACCGGCACATATTACCAATATTTTTATCCAGATAAAAATGCGTTGTCTGCAAAAGTTGCGTTTGCAACAAAATATAACCTTGGAGGTATTGCGTTATGGGCACTTGGATACGAAGGGAATACAATTTTAGAACCGCTTAAGAATTATTGATCCGTCATTCTGGCTTTTGTCCAGAATCAGACTGAAAAATTTGTTAAGGAATCATTTCGCCATTTTTATACTCCGGGTAATACACATATTGATCCCCTTCTTTCAGATGTACAACAGTACTAAGGTTATCAACATCTTCGTATGCGACCGTTGCCGTACCCTTCGAAATACTAATAACCACGTGTCCTGTTAGTGATTTTATCGTAAGTGCCATTTCTCCAGTTTTTTGTTCCACAATCATGCCATTCGCTTGCACAGTCACAGAAACGCTTCCATCTTGTTTGTATGTTGCTATCCCACTTTCCTGCAACACAACAAGGTTTTGCATAATTGCCTGGATAAAATCAACCTTGGTCTTTTGCATTAGCGAAATCATAGAAACGTTGGGAAACTGAACAGTTATATTTCCAGTATCATTTGTTTCAACAATTTCTCCTTGAGCAAGTTGTGTGTCTTGAGTCAATTTTGACTCTTCCGTTGCAGTTCTACCTTGCCACAAAACATCTCCGGTTATAGATGTAATAGTCCCGCGAAAAGACCTAGGAGGTGGATTTTCTAAAGAAAACGCATCATCTGGTGTTGGAAGTGGAATTTGTTTAATTTCTACCTGTCTATGGATAATAAAAAACATAACTACGCAAGCAAATCCTACTCCAATTGAAAAAACCAGAAAAACTAAATACTTCATACAAAAACAAAACTGCCAGATCCTGCTAGGCAGGATAAGGGCAGTTTGTGAAAAAATACTATTATTTTTTCTTTGACGAGCAGATTTTACAATCCTGCATGTGTGTTGCAAAAATATACACACCCGATGCACCAACTACGAGATTAAATATGTTTCCTAAACCCGGAACCATATTAGTTACCACACCAACAAGATTAAGTCCAAATACAGTCAATCCCAAGTTAATTGCACCAACCATGACCAAGATAAACGCTACCATGTGGAGTTCTTTCATGTATTTCACCTCCTCCCTTCAAAACCAATTCCAGTGTACTCAGAGTTTCTTTACTATGTCAAGGGGAAGAGAAATACTACTACATGGGGAACAAAAATAAGTAACCCAACAATAACAGATGCCAAAACTGCAAACAATACCATGCCGGCAGACACATCTTTTGCAATTCTTGCTTCCTGTTTATGTTCCTGGGTAATAAGATCTACCATTTGCTCGATCGACGTATTAACCATTTCTGCCAATAATACTAGCAAGATCATAATGCAAACAACCCACATTTCTAAATATGTTAAATGAAAAAAAAATGCTGCACTTAAGACAATAATCGAAATAAGAAAATGAATCCGAACGTTCTGATCGTTTGCTACTGCATGCAAAATCCCAATATAGGCATACCGAAAAGAAAGGAGCAATCGTTTAAAATCTATCATATTTGTAGTCTTTTTATTGTCTCATCTTTTCCAAGTATTGCAAGTGACTGTGGTAATGGCAATCCAGCGGTTTGTCCGGTCATTATTTTATACAACACAGACATTTTTATGCTATTTTTTGTTAACACTACTTTCATTGCCGAAAGAATTCTTTCTTCGTTCCAGACTTTGATAGAGACAAACTGAGCAAGTAAATCTTTTGCAATCGTCTTTTCGCTATCCGTGAGAATCTCATCTGGAGCTTCAAAAAAATAACTCGTGAGTGTATAAAAATCATGCAGTGTTTCCATGCGCGTCTGCGCAAGCGGTATAAGCTTATCTAATAGATTCTCATCTACATTTTTTAACTTTGAGTTTTGCGCTAAGATTTGCGCTTTGAGTTTTGCGTTTTGCGCTTGACGAATGTATACCCCGTTCATCCACAAAAGTTTTTTTACATCAAAAATCGGGCTCGCCGTATTGACATCCTCTAACAAAAAAATATCTTCTAACTCTTTAAGTGTAAACAACTCTATATCTTTTAAGCTTGCCCCAGATGGACTCCATCCAAGAAGCACCATATAGTTTATTAAAGCCTCTCTTAGGTAACCCATTTCTCTATAATCAAGAACTGATGCAGCCCCATGTCTTTTGGAAAGCTTTGTTTTGTCAGGCCCTAAAATCACAGGCAGATGAGCAAAACCTGGCGTTTTCCAACCGAATGCTTTGTAGAGCTGAATGTGTTTTGGTGTAGAGGAAATCCACTCGTCGCCACGAATAACATCTGAAATTTGCATATCATGATCATCAACAACGCTTGCTAAGTGATATGTCGGAAAACCATCAGATTTGAGAATAATAAAATCTTCTTGATTTTTGTTCTCAAATAAAATAGATTTTTTGCCAATTCCATCTCTCCACGAAGTTTCTCCATCTTTTGGCATTCTAAAACGAATTGCTCCTTCGTCAATATATGCCAAATTTTTGTCCACCAACTCTTGAGTATATTTTTTATAGAGATCCAAACGTTCTGACTGTATGTAAATCTCATCAGGTTTTAAGCCTAACCACTCAAGAATTTCATATATTGCCTCTTGAGCGCCAGGAACAATTCTTTTCTGATCTGTATCTTCAATCCGCAAAATAAATTTTCCGTTATATTTCTTTGCAAACAAATAATTAAAAAGTGCTGTCCTGGTGTTGCCAATATGCGGAATACCTGTTGGACTTGGCGCAATTCTAACCCGTACCATCCCTTGCATTGTATCCTAAACTTTCCTTATACTCAAGATATGCTGTCTTTGCATAATGTTACCGAAGAAACAAAACTTGCCTTTAAATGGAGCATTATTGGTATTGCAACAATTATTCTTTTATTGCTTCTTTTCCGAATCGGCAGAAACATTAAGGAACACTTTTATCCAACCCCACCCCCTGCACCAACAGTTTTATTTGGAAAACTCCCGGTAATTGCTTTTCCCCAAAATGCAACCAACCAAAAACTTACCTATGTTTTGGATACGGTTTCCGGAGACCTTCCCGCATTCCCGGACAGAGCAACGGTGTATCCAATCCAACAACCAACGCCAAGTTTTCTAAATCTGCAGCGTGCACAACAAAAAGCTGGAAATGTTAATTTTCTAGGACAGGGTAGTGCTCTCTCTCAAACGCAATATGCATGGTACGAACAACAAACGCCATTTAGAAAACTTATTATGGATATTGTTTCTTTTAATTTTTCACTAACATCTGATTTTCTTACAAATACTACTCTTTTACAAAACGCAACAGCACCCCTTGCCAACGACGCAATAACAACTGCAACAAATTTTCTTAATCGCTTGTCTCTTTTGCCAAGCGACATAGATACAACAAAAACCACGACGCAAATTTTTTCGATTACAAATCAGCAACTTGTAAAAGCAACAAGTAAGTCTTTAGCACAGGTTACCCAAGTAAATTTCTTCCAAAATGATATAGAAAAACTTCCTATTTATTATGCAAATCCCCCCGGTTCGTCTATGTCTTTTCTTGTGACAAACACCGGAAACGAAAACCAAGTACTTGCCACAACATTTACGCATTTTAGTATTGACTCAACAAAATCTTCGACCTATCCTATAAAATCTGCAAGTAAGGCATTTGAAGAACTAAAAGCAGGAAAAGCATACATTGCAACAACCCCTGGCACACAAACCACAGTGCATATTAAGAATGTATTATTAGGATACTATCTTGGAGACACACCCCAGGAATACCTGCTACCAATTATTATTTTCCAAGGGGACAACTTCTTCGCCTACGTCCCCGCAATAACAAACCCCTGGCTTAGTTCACCCTCCAGGTGATCTAGCTTTGCACCTGGCAATATTGCTGCTTTACTCGAGGATATTATGTTTTATTTTCTCCAACTCCTGTGCATACGATACCTGATCCATAACAAAATCAATATATTTCTTAACTGAAGAAAAAGAAGAAAGTACAGTTCCGGTATCGCAAATCCCATGATCTGTCTTACTAATATATTCCGAATACGAAGACCAAGTATAATCATGTAATTCCTCTGGCTTTATAATAAACGAGGAAACAGGATTTAAATGGATGTATCTTGTAAGATGAATAAGCTGTTCTTCGTTCTCTACCCAAACTGCTTTAAATAACCCCTGAAATAATGGTCCTACGCGTTCATGCTTTGTATTAAAATATTTTGTATAGCTATTGGTAATATTTGCAATAAATGTTGATATGCCGTTTTTATGTTTCTGTCTTAGTAGAAAATGAAAATGATTTGGCATAAGACAGTACGAAAGAACATCTACAAGTTTCTTGTGATTCTCGACAATGTTTTTGAATAAAGCATCTTTTTCTTTTTCAGGTATAACTAAGAATTTAGACAGGCGAATTGGCAAATCTGCAAAACGATAGAATTTTACTGTTTCTACCGCCCGAGTATATTCCCGTTTATTCATAAAAACAGGTCGCTTTTCAACGCCACGATTATACACGTGGTAGACCTGATCATTTACAAAAACCACCTTGCGATATGTTGCCATACGTTTATGGTAGGAGATAAATGTTCACGTGTCAAGCTAGATCACCTGGAGGGTGATTATATTACGGCAATTTGACCATTTGCAGAAATATTTCCTGATTCTCCATAATCGTATCGCAGTGAATAATTACCTGCAGGAAACTTAATTGTTCTGGCCATATAGAATTCAAGTATATCTCCATGTCCACCTGACCAGCGTGCATCATCAGTTGGAGGAACATTATTAAACATTCTTCTCATTGCACCTTCCGTATTTGTCATACGACCTCGCGTTAATTCTATTCCTGTATCAGGATAAGCAGTGTTTCTATTCTCTGAAAAGAATACTTCTTTAATGACTTTGTTTACCTTCGAAATAGGATCTATAGAAAATTCTTTTATATTTCCTTGTTCGTCTGTTATAAAACCAACCTGTATGTCTAAATCAAATTGATTCTCATCGATAGTTAGTTTCTTTTGTAAATCAGCATCCAAAACAGGAATAGATAATAGTTTTGCAAGTTCGGGATTATTGACAAGTGTTTTTACAGTATACGTTTCTTTTTTCTCGGCAGGACGAGAATTATGTGGATATTTAGTAATTCCCCTTGTTCTTGACTGAAGAATACTTTCTACAAAGGTAGGATTTTTTCCAACATCAAGATCGGTTACTATATTTGGCGTGCAAGTTTCTAAAAATTCAGGACGAAACACAATGTTTAATACAGTTTTAAGATTTTCAATGCTCTTCCTTTCCTTTTCTGTATCTGCAAGCATAGGATTATCTGGATATTGCGTGATAATGTCCCTTCCTTGATTTGGCCGAGCAGCTTGTGGTGTATTTTTTGGAATATCCGGAACTAATCAAATAGACACTCCCAAAGCAGCTAAGCCGGTTCTAAGAAAATGCCTTCTATCAACTCCTTTTGAGTTCCCTCCACCTTCCATAATAATTCCCACCGACGTCTATGGGTACATGGGTACAAACGTTGTCTTCCCAGAAATAAGAGACAATAGATATTGTGTGTCTGCAAAACGGTCCTGGCTTTTCATAACTACAAGAATAAACGTTTTGTTTTGTTCTTTCTTTGATGTTGCCAAAACTCCACCTGCTTCGTCTGTAAACCCAGTCTTAATACCTGTAACTCCGTCAATTCCTAAAAGCTTATTAAGGTTTGAGAAGGTATATACGTTACCACTGATAGTTTTTATTGTCTTTTCTCTGGTGGAAACGACTTTTGAAAGTGTTTCGTTTTGCAATGCAACTGACCCAAGCCGTGCCAAATCTACAACCGTTGTGTAATCTCCTTCGTCATCCAGCCCCGCCGGATCTGCATAATGCGTTTGAAATAAACTAAGTTCTTGCGTTTTTTTATTCATTGCAGCAATAAATGCAGTTTGCCCACCTGGATAATTTTGCGTAATTGCAACTGCTGCATCGTTACCAGACGGTAAAAGCATGCTATACAATAAATCCTCAAATGTCATTTGCTCCCCTTTTTTAAATCCAACAGTTGACCCTTCTACTGTATCGTCTTTTATTATAAGGATATCTTGTAAATGAAAATACGACAACCCAACAAGCGCAGTCATAATCTTTGTTGTCGACGCCATGGAAAATCTAATAGTGGGATTTTTAGCAAAAAGAATAACTTTCGAATCATTGTCCATTATAATTGCTGCATTGGCAGTTAACGCTGCAGATGTGCTTGCCCCCAAAACAGAAGACACAAATGGATATGGCGCGGGCGAAGGTACCGTAAAAGGCAATGCTGTTGCAGTATTTCTTGCAATGACGTTTTTAAATTTCAAGTCTGCAAATTGAGTGCCAAAAAAAATAGCGGCAAGTGCTAAAAAAAACGTTGCAAAAAAAGCATGACGTCTTGTGGTATATGTTAAAAGACGATGCTCAAAAAGATTACTTCTTTTTTGTATTCTGTTGAGTATTTTTGGAAAGTCTTTCATCGATCCGTTCCATGTCTCTGGGAAAAAGACTTGCTTCGCGTACATTTCCAAGACTCATAAGTTTCATTGTAACTCTTTCAAGGCCAAACGAAAATCCACCCTCTGGGGGCATGCCATACTGGAATGCCTGCAAATACATGCCAAATGGTTTTGTATCCATTCCCCGACTTTTTATTGCATCGACCAGTTGGTTATAATCATTCACCCGTTGGCTGCCACTTAAAATTTCTATTCCCCGAAATAGTAAATCGTAACTTAACGAATATTCCGGGTTTTTTGGGTCAGGCATTGTATAAAAGGGTTTTGTTTTTGTGGGGAAATGCGTAATAGTAACAAAATCGCTGTTGTGATTCTTTTTTGCCCATTCGCATATATCTACTTCGTCTTGCGGTGCTAAATCTTTTTCAGATCTAGAGTCTCTTTTATATTCTTTATAAATAATTTCCTGCGCTTCTCGAAGCGTTAAACGTGGAATTTTTCCAAATGCAACTTTTTCCAAACCATATGTTTCAAAAATATCCGAACATGCATCTTGAGCATGCTTTGTCATAATATATGCAACTTTTTCCAAAAGATCCAACAAGTCTTCGAACGTAACAAATCCAAGTTCAAAATCCAACTGAGTAGTTTCTGCCAGATGCCGGGTCGTAACCGACGGTTCTGCCCTGTATGCATGTGCAATCGTCCACACCCGTTCAAATATAGGTACCATCATTTGTTTATATAATTGCGGACTTTGTCCTAAATATGCCTTGTGATCGTAATATTGCACCCCAAAAAGCTCTGCTCCGCCTTCTGTAGACGAAGCAACAATTGTTGGCACAACAACTTCTGTGCAGTCCAATTCTTTTGCTGCTTTTCGAAATCCTTCCAATACTGCTGCTTGCACAGTAAAGATTGCAGCAACTTTTGGATGTCGAAGTGAAACTGTGCGGTAATCCAAAAGTGTTGGAAGTTCCAAATTTAATTCCTGTTGATCTAAATCAAATGGCAGTGTTTCTGCTTTTGCGGTAACTACTACATATGTTGCTTCTATTTCTATTGTCCCTGTTGGAATTTTGGCATTTATGAGTTTATCCGGTCGCTTGTTAACTTTTCCAGAAATCGAGACGACATCTTCGCTGTGCAATTCCCGAGTTTGATCATAGGCAACTTTTGAAACATTTTGGTTAACAACAACCTGGACAATGCCAGTTCGGTCTCGAATATCCAAAAAAATAAGTTTTCCATGATCACGTCTGGTTTTTACCCACCCATCTATGGTTACTTCATGGTCTATTTTTTCCAAACAATCGAAAATAAGAGTTCGTGCCATAATATCTTTCCTATCATACGCAACTTCTTCCATATTGACAAGCCCTCTTTATCATGATAAAGTTAAATCGACATGAATTTTTCTTTAGACTTGCAATTTACTTATCTCCTTACCTAATGGGGAGTAATTTTGTGCAATAAACACAATCTCCCCTAAATAAAATAAAGGGAGATTTTTTTATGAAAGAGATAGACAGCACATCAAGGCAGACAACTTTAAATAGACCATTGTCAACAGAAGTTGAGTTCGGACCTTGGCGTCCTCGACTCCCTAGCGATATCGTTGATGAAGAACATATCCATACTACAGATGCTGGTGTGGAATTAGTCCCAGCAGGTGTATACCCTTTACCAAAACCAGATAGTATCCCTGTTCTAAAACCTGGAACCGTATTTGCAGTAGCAGGTGCTGTCGAAAAACCCGCGACAACATCCAAACAAACACAATCTCCAAATTTTGAAGTTCCTAATCCAACATTAGAATCTGAAGTATCTCATTATTCATCTCCTGAGCCGGATACAAGCGGACAAAATTTTCCAGGTACAACATCCATTGCAAATGCCGATGTACATATGAAGCCTTGGAGCAGCAAAAAACATGAAAAACCTAGAGGACGTTTACGAAAGGGTCTTGGAAGTTACGCTACCAAACCTTAATAGTAAAAATAGCAACAACCCTCAGTCTCAGGATAAATAGATTTAAACCACGGGATTTTTTATGTCTTTCACTTTTAACTGCAGTGACGTATTCCCGTTCCATGTATTTTCGTCAATTGTGTAGACAATATCTACTCTGTCGCCGACGTGGAATTCCGAAGTCCGTTCCCCCAGCCCAAACCCAATCCCCTGAATTTGAAATTTGAAATTTGAAATTTGAAATTTAAACTTGATATGCTTCCTATCTGCCCCCACCAACCTCATATCCTCAATTACCACACCTTTTGAGACAAACGTTGGTTCGGGATTTCCCATACCAAATGGTGCCAGTTGCTGGATTGCGTTATAAAAAGAAGTGTTAACTAAAGTTAATGGAATCTCGATGTCTATTTTAAGTGTGCGGGTAAGCATGTCGTCTGTAAGCAATTTTTCTGCCTTTTTTTCCAATGCTTTTTGCAGTAACAATATTTTTGCTGTTTCCACAGTAAACCCAGCAGCCATTGGGTGCCCCCCTGCATCGACCAAAAGTTCTGAGGAACTCCGAATAAATTCGATAATATTAAACCCCGAAACAGACCGAGCAGATGCTTTGGAATGTTCTTCGCCAATCGAAATAACAATAGAAGGTCTATAAAATTCTTCAACCAATCTTCCTGCTACCAATCCTACCACCCCCGGCTGATAACTTTCATGCGCAATAAAAATTAGTTTCCTAATTCCCTCCCCCGTCATTCTGGCTTGTCCAGAATCTATTTGATTTCTAATTCCAGATACCGCATGCTGCGCTGCTTCTTTTGTAATTGCCTGTCTTTCTCTGTTAGTCGATCCAAGTGTAAACGCAAGTGTTTCTGCCCGCTTTGCATTTGTTGTGCAAATAAGACGCAAAGAATCCATTGCGTTTTCTATTCGTCCCATTGCATTAAGTCTGGGCGCAATAATGTGCCCAATTTCGTATGTGCCAATTGTTTTTTTATCCAAAGCAGCTTCCTGGAACAACGCCAAAAGTCCCGGTCGTTTTGTTGTTTGTAAAACTCTTAAACCATGTGCAAGAAGCGTTCTGTTTGCGCCAGTAAGAGGAACCAAATCCGCAACCGTTGCCAGTGCAACAAGCCCAAGATGGTCATTCTGGGGAGCTTTTGCGACTCCAGAATCGATTCTGGACAAGCCAGAATGACGACTGACTTCTTCAGAGAGCATCCAGGCGACGCTTGTTCCACAAAGTTTCGTCGTATGGACAATCGAATATGCTTTGGGTAATTTTTTTCCTGGTACATGATGGTCGGTAATAATAACGTCAATCCCAAGTTTATTTGCAAAATCCACTGCGTCATTTGCCACAATGCCGTTGTCTACTGTAATAATTAGCGAGCGTATAGCGTTCAGCGTATAGCGTTCAGTTGACAATAAATCTTCGATCCCTTTTATCGAAAGACCGTAGCCCTGATCAACCCGGTGAGGAATGTATGGAAGAACATTTGCTCCTAAATTATTGAGTGTTTCCCAAAGAATGGCAGTGCCACAAATACCATCGACGTCGTAATCTCCAAAAACAATAATTTGTTCTTTCTTTTCTAAAGCTTGCTTAATTCTTTTGAGAGTAATTTTTAGTTGTTTGCTGTCAATAACAACACTTTTTATTGTTACTTTCTCTAGTTTTGGATTAAGAAAGTCATCTATTTCTTTTTTATTCTTTACCCCCCTATTTTCAAGAAGAATATTTACCAAGCGGTCTAATTGAAAATTGAAAATTGAAAATTGAAAATTATTTTGTATGTTCCACTTCTTCGTACTCATATTTGTTATTGTTTGGTATACTATAACAAAATGATAGAAAACATTCCATCCGAAATTATTGCGATTTATAAAACACTCCAGGAAAAAAACTTCCAGGTTTATTTTGTTGGTGGTTGTGTCCGCAATCTTATTATGCAACGAGGAATTAAAGATTGGGATTTAACAACGAATGCAACGCCAGAAGAAATGTTAGCGCTTTTTCCGGATGGATTTTACGACAATCAGTTTGGCACCGTTGGAGTACCCGTCATTCTGGGGACTCAGAGCGAAGCGTGGAGGACTCCAGAATCTAAAAAGGACAGATCCTGGACAAAAAGCCAGGATGACGTAAAAACTGTGGTGGAAATTACCACATTCCGAACAGAAGAAGGATATTTGGACAAACGCCGGCCAGACAATGTTATATGGGGAAAATCCATTGAGGAAGATTTGGCAAGACGGGATTTTACGATAAATGCAATCGCTCTAAAAATCTTTATTCCTGTCATCCCGAGCGAAACGATTGTCATTCCCGCGAAAGCGGGAATCCAGGAAAATAGATCCCCGATCAGGTCGGGGATGACAGATAAAGAGATTGCCGCGTCGCTCACTGCTCCTCGCAATGACATGATGATTATCGATCCATATGATGGGCAAAAGGATATTGAGAAAAAGATTATTAGGGCAGTAGGCGACGCAAACAAGCGATTTAAGGAAGACGCGCTTCGGCTTTTACGCGCAATTCGGATTACCACAGAACTTGGATTTACTATAGAAGAGCAAACCTGGAAAGTTATACAAGAAGATGCCAATTTTATTACTCATGTATCCGGAGAACGGATACGAATAGAGCTGCTACGAATCTTGGCAAGCGATTATCCATATGACGGCATTATGCTACTAAAAAACGCAGGACTGCTGGACCAAATTTTTCCCGAACTTATGGAAGGAATTGGTGTTTCCCAGGTACGCCCAGGCCGGCATCATACATCCGATGTATTTACTCATAATATAGAGTCTTTAAAATTCTGCCCTGCAGAAGACCCTATTGTTCGTTTTGCAACACTGCTGCACGACGTTGGCAAGCCAAGAGTTGCAGCACCCGACGAACAAGGACTAGTTATTTTTCATAACCACGAAATTATGGGTGCCAGAATAGTGCGAGATATATGTGACCGGTTAAAGTTTTCTAAAAAAGATAGGGATAAAATAGTAACGCTTATTCGCTGGCACATGTTTACGGTCGACGAACATATAACCGATGCTGCTGTACGCCGTTTTATACGACGCATTGGCGTAGAAAACGTAAAAGACATGATGGATCTTAGAGTTGGCGACCGCCTGGGAGGCGGAACACAAACAGCAGAAAGCTGGAGACTAAAACTGTTTAAAGAACGAGTCGAAACACAATTGCAACCCGCACCATTTTCCATTAATGACCTGGCAATAGATGGGAATGATATTATGAAAGAACTAAACATAA
>OBEQ011730477.1_pt1 | contig 18657 bp, 17 predicted proteins | sample 1670901 | NCBI WGS metagenome assembly OBEQ01 (sample SAMEA104232315, study PRJEB22302) | groundwater metagenome | biome: forest; feature: aquifer; material: groundwater | place: USA | collected 2011-08-07 | depth 5.4 m
CTTGACTTGGGCCACATCTTTGACAAGGACGGTTGTTCCCTCTTCCGCGCGAATGGGGAAATCGTTCATTTCCTCCACTTTTTGCACAATTCCCCGGGTGTTGATTTGATAATTAAAATCACCAGATTTCAAATACCCTGTGGGGATCAGGACATTGTTCCAGTTTAACGCATCCACAACATCGAGCGGCGACAAGTTGAATTCCGCCAACTTTTTGGGATCAACATAAGCGAGAATGCGGCGCAGCTTCCCGCCATACACGGCTGGGGCAATGACCCCAGGAATTCCTTGAAGCCGGTTTCTCAGGGAAAAATAGGCGATGTCATAAAGTTCCTTTTCGCCCTTATCCAGGCTGCTCACAGACAATAATACCAGCGGAACAACAGCCGTGGGATCGAAGGGCATAACCATGGGTGGAATGGTCCCCGGCGGCAGATAGTAGAGATCGCTCATTGCTAGCGAGGTGACTTGGCTCATGGCGGTATTCGGATCAATGTCGGACCGGAAATAATCCCGCAAGATGCTGACTCCCAGGATGGATTTGGACTCCTGTCTGACAATTCCGTTAGCCTGTCCGGTCCATCGTTCCAGTCGTGATGTCATGTCCCTTTCAATGACATCGGTAGGCATGCCAGGGTAGAACGTGAGAACCTGAATGGCCGGTGTTTTGAAAGTCGGCAGGAGATCGGTTGGAAGACCAAACAGCATCACCAATCCCAACGCCACAAGCGCAAGAACGCAAACCGCGATAAAATAAGGATACCGAAAGGAAAATTGCACAAGAAGAGGCGAGGCCTCCTCTCGCATTTCCTTAGCGTGATCCGCGGCTTTAGTTTCAGGCATTTGCGTCCTTTTCTTTTTTTCTTCTTCAATATTATGGTTTTTAAGTCGATGCCTTGATGGTTTTCAAAAGCTCTTCCATTGATGATTTGGAAAGCTCACCAACGAGGCAGATAACGTATTCATCCACCAAACGAGCCGCAAACTGGTAGCGCCCCACACGACTGCAGACGATTGGCTCTCCTGTTTCGAATTTCTGTTGTGCGGTCGGGAAATGTGAAAGGTCCGTTTGCTTGAAAACAAGCATCGAGACGGGAATCTGATCGCAATTTCCGAAAATCATCGCGCTCGGAACGCCTTTTAAAAAACACAATCGAGCGCCTTGAGATTGATAAGGAAACTTTGATGGGAGATAGGAAAAGGCCTTCTCCTCCAGTTTGCCTTGCAACTTGCGCGAAAATTCGGGCGGGAGCGTTCCTCTGAACTCGGCGGAAATTTCATGGTTCAGGTATTCCCGGTGATGGAAAGCGCTGACCACTGCCAGATCCAGAGGCTGGTTCTCTTTCCACCACCAGAGTGCGGCAAGCAAAACCACAAGCGCGGCGGCTGCAACGAGTAATTGAACCGGCCTGAATTGAGCGAGATGGCGAACCAAGAATGAACGTTTTGGGGCGACATCAAGTTCCAATTGCTTCTCAGCCTTGTCCCACAGGGCGCGGGTGGCTGAGCCTTGGCAAAGGAGGGTTTGAATCTGACTTTCCAGGTGAGCTTCGGCCTCGAATACCCGCTTGCAATCGGGACAAGATTCCAAATGCTGTTCGATTTTCAAACTCATTTCAGTGTCCAACTCCGAATCTAGATAAGGGCCGATTCGACTTCTTGCTTCATGACATCTCATAATTGAGTCCTCCGTCGTTGGCGCATGATTGCTGCACGCATTTTTTGCCGAGCGCGGGAGAGATTGCCCATAACACTTCCAAGTGGAATATCGAGCGAATCACCAATTTCTCGATAACGTAGGTCAGCAATGGCTCGGAGCAATAAAACTGCGCGTTCTGTTTCCGTTAAATCTTTCAAAGCCAGGAGTAGGTTTTCATCCAGTGCATCTGCAAGCGAGTTTGGCGAAAGGAGTTCTTCGTGATATTCGCAGACTTGTTCGAGGCTGGTTAGTGATTCAATTTCTTCTAGATCGGCGGAGACTTCAAACTTGCGAATACGTCCTCTTTTGCGATTCAGTGTGAAGATTTCATTTGTCAAAATCTTAAACATCCATGCACGGAAATTTGTGCCGTCATGATAACGATCGAATGCCCGGAAGGCCTGCAGAACTGCATTCTGGATTGCGTCTGGCACGTCAGCCGTCTCCCAGATCATACGATGGCAATAGACCTCCAGCTCCCGTTCGATTGGGCGGAGAAGAGCAAGAAAACGGTCTGAACTGTTACTTTGAGGATTTTCCATTATTGACCTCGAAGATTATAAGTCGAAAACCAGGGTTTTTATTACAAAAATTCTCTTCAAAAAATAAATGCCACAAATGCCTGCGAGGCATTCCCACCTTGTCATTTGTATTACTTGGTTAAGTTTGAATCACCCAATGACACTAGTTGGAGCTCTTCGGGTACGCTTTGAAAACCCGGGCTATTTCTTGATCGACACAGGAGCCCGTGCACATTCCTATGTCCTTCTGTCGAGCCAGGTTTCGACTTCAACCAATGGAATATGGTCGCCGATATTCCGGCCGTATGGCAGATGGTTCAGGAGAGCGTGAACGTCCTCCGGCTGCAATCTCATGTATGAGTTGTTTTCCCAGTGATTGCGCTACTTTTTTGCAATTTCCACGTTTTCAATCATTCGCATTCCACCATGTTCCACAACTTTGCCTTTCACTGTTACGGTTTGTGCCGCCATGGAGGCAAGCTGATCGTTAATGGGCTTGTGTTCACCGATTACGAGGTAAACCTTGTCACCCACAAGCAGCCCTACTGGGCCGCCGGATTTGATGCACGTTTCGGCGCATTCACGATGCTTTTCGCCCTTTGCTCCATGGTCAAGGTAACACATCAGATCAACCACTTCACCTGTCAGCGTTTGGGTCTCGTCTTTTTGTTCGGCAGCGAAGCACCACATGATCATGGATAAGCAGACCCATGCGAGTGTTACGGGCTTTAATGCGGATTTTGTTTTCATCTTCATGGCTTTCTCCTTGTTTTGATTTTTCAGCGGTTATCGTTCTTCTTTGCGTAGTCCTTGTTAAAAGTAGATTCATGGGGTCGGTGATCCCGTTAGACGGTCTTCCGCATCCAGTGCTTTTGTGAGGGTTCCGCTGCAACTGGAGCCGGAACCGGCGGTGCAGCCGAAGCAATGGTTGCCGGTCATAATGGATCGCCCCTCCAATTCTTCAGGATCGATGTCCCACAAAAAGAGTGGTTTGTCGTTTTGCCATTGCATGTTCAGTTGCTGGTTGAAATCGCAGTCGTAAACCTCCCCGCGCCAACCCACGCTGAGTGTGTAATGGCACATCAAGCCGTCAACTGTGTGGGGATTGAAAGCATTCGCCAGCAGTTCCATATATTCTTCCATCCGATGTTGTCGCTTGAGCCAAGATGCAAAACGGGAGATGGGCATATTGGTGATCGTGTAAAGTTGATTGAAGACAATGTTGAAATGCTTTTTCAACTCGATCTTGTAATCCGCTTCCAGTTCCTCTTGTTCAGGTGGCAACGAAGTGCCTGATGGGTTGTAAACCAGGTGAAGGGGCAAACCGGGGTCTCTACCGTAACCCATGGAATTGAGCTTTTGAAGGGCTGCAATGCTTTGATCGAAGACTCCTTCGCCGCGTTGGGCATCAACATTCCTGGGCGAATAACAAGGCATCGAAGCGATGATCTCGACTTGATGAAACTTCAGAGAGTCAGCTAGCCACTCAAAACCCGGCTCCAACAAAATCACCAAATTGCACCGATCTATCAGGTGCCGGGACGGATCCATTGCCTTCAAACGTTCGACCAGATAACGAAAGTCTGGAACCATTTCGGGTGCACCGCCAGTCAAATCGATTGTTGGAATATCGGTTGGCGCCAACCATTCCAAGATGCGATCCATGGTCTGTCGTATCATTACCTCCTTGCGTTTTGGCCCCGCATTCACGTGGCAATGAATGCAGGTGAGGTTGCAAAGTTTCCCGACATTAATTTGAAGGACTTCGGTTTTAGTCCGGCGTAAAGTCAGACCTTTTTCCTTCAAAAGTGAATCAAACGGGTTCATGAAAGCTTAACTGTAAGAGTCTGAGAATAGTATTTTATTCCAACATTTTAGTTATGAGCAACTTAGGTTAAACTCAGGTAAAACCTGCGGATGAATTAAAGAATCAGATCTCAATGGCACGATGGTTTTGAAAATCCTTAGATGTCCATTTTATCTCATCAACACCGATGGGAAAGTCCTTCTCCATCAAGGATGGTTTGATGGGCAAACACTATATCAAGCCATTTCTAGCTTATCCTATTGATCTGCCTCTGGCTCTCCATTCGGCCTACCATAAAAAGCGATGCTCGCAGTTATCTTAGCATCCAGTAAGACAATCCCGCAATTAAAGCTGCTATGGGAAGAGTCGAAATCCAAGCTGAAATAATTCCCACAATGATCGACCACCGAGCTTGCCCACCCACAAGGCCAATTCCAAAAAGTGCTCCACAAGAAACATGTGTTGTGGAGACTGGCATTCCTAATCCTGAGGCAAAAATCACGAGCATGGAGGTGATTAAATTTGCAGTAAACCCTTGACCGTGATTCATCTTAGTTATTTTTTTGGACATCGTCTCAGCAACTTTTCTCGCGCTAAGGATCCCTCCAAGAGCCATGATCAAAGCCACGAGAAAGATATTCCAGCGAAGCTCTAGGACTCCTGCTGTAACTGAGAGAGCAACAATTTTTGGGGTGTCATTCAAGCCTCTAGCAAAACCGACAGTACCCGCGCTAAGAAAATGAAAGCCGTCTACTAACCCTTGTATTTCAATTCCCAACAATCGTCCTGAATAGGTTGTGATTGCGATCTGTTCACATTCTGATGGGTCATCAATAATGATATCTATGGCAGAGGAGGGTTGGGCTGAGAGTAACGAACCTCTGGAAGTAGCAAGGCTCAATGCCGGTGCAATGTTTGCGCCTACGCAAACACAAGTTGATTTCTGAATGCCAAGCCTTTGACGTCCCCAATGGAAAAGCAGATAGACTATAGAGGTCAAAAGAATGGCGATTAATGGGCTCGTTAGTAGCGGGATGAGAAAATTTTTTGTTAAAGTTGAAAATCCAAGATTCCATCCTACTCCCATGAATCCAGCGCCCACGAGTGTACCGGTTAAACTGTGCGTGGTTGAAATAGGAATTCCAGTTTTAGCAGCAATCAACACTGTAATACCCGCTCCAAGAATGACTGATGTGAGAAAGGCAGGATTCGTAAGAAGTGAGTCCATTACCAATCCCTTACCACTGAAGGTTTTAATGAGTTTCTCAGCTAAGAAGAATGCAGCTATGGAACCTGCAAATGTGGTGACGGTTGCCCAGGTGAGTGCTTTACGATAGTCTGTAATGCCAGCTCCAAAGAGCGTTGCAACTCCTTTGAAATTATCGTTGGCACCGTTCGCATAAGCGACAAGCAGGGTTGCTGCGACGATAAAGAATAACCAGATCATCATCATCTCCAAATTCAACAACAGCTCCCATTTCCGCCGTCGCAGCACTGGTTGGCCTCGGTGGTTGCCTTGTAATCATGGCCCTTTGTTTCCTTTGGATGACGTAAGTTTGTTCGAGAACAATCAAATGCTTTTGACTGTTCAAGAGGAATTGATTCAAGAGGATCAATAAACTCGAAAAATGTCCGATAAGGATCTTTTTTATAAAGCTGGTAAGTCTTGTCACAGACAGCATAACGAAGTCCACGCTCCATTCGATGGCCATCATCATCGAGAACTTCTTTGAATGGACCTTTATAGATAATAGCCTGATTTCGCTCAAAACAAGGTCCCTGTTTACCTTTGAAAGCTCGAACAGTTACGGAGCGGAATTCTAATCCTCGAACCGTACGCCATGGTTTAGGATCGAGTTTAAGCATTTCAATTCCGTAAAAGCCGACATCTGCAAAAGATTTTAAGAAAGCTTCTTCAGTGAGAGCTCCCGCAATGCATCCACTCCAAAGTTCAGGATCATTCTGAAGCTCTTCTGGGACGGATTCATCACTAACAATATCGGAAATAATGGCCCTCGCACCTTTTTTCAAAACACGAAAAATCTCTTCGAAAAGTTGGCGCTTGGATCGCGGTTCTACGAGATTTAAGACGCAATTGGAAACCACAACATCGACTGAATCGCTGGCAACGAGCGGATGTTTGATTCTTAAATCGCTTGCTAATTCCTCTGCACATAAAAATGAAGACGCATCCAAAATAGGGTTTTTTCTGAGTTCTTGATCTAAACGTTCCAAATCCAAGGCAAGATCTTGAATGCGGCCTTTGCGAAATTCGACATTTGAATAGCCAATTCTCTCGGCCACGATAGGAGCATTACATCGGGCGATCTCCAACATGGAATCAGTCATATCGATCCCGATTACTTTCCCGTCACGACCAACGATTTGAGAGGCTATAAAGCAAATTTTCCCAGTGCCACTTCCTAGATCAAGCACCGTCTCTCCTTCATGCAAATACCGTGATGGATCGCCACAACCATAATCCTTCTCAATAACTTCCTGTGGAATAACTTCAAGAAATTTTCTATCATATTCCACAGGGCAACAGAGTTGTTGTTCGGCATTTCTTGCAGCATGGGCATAACGCTCTTTCACCGCTCGCTCAGCATTCAAAGATAAAGATGCATTCATAAAATCCTTTTAAAGAAGTGATCGAACAGATTGTAGTCCTCCCATACTTGTTAAAATATAAGTCTTCTTTTGATCACTCCAACTAGCAGTGCTCCAAGCGCCGTGTTGTGCATATTGTGGAGCTCCTTCAGTTGGAGGATCTTGTAGGGATTTCCTCTCAATCACAATGAGATGAATCATTTGATTGCCATCAGCAACGAAACAGAAGAGAGATGCTTTTGAGCCTTTGATATTAAGAGTCCTGCAGCCCATTGTAGGCAACTGGGCTAGCTTAGACGGCAGCACTAAATCATTGGGTGCTCCTCGACGAGCAAGCCAAAGCTGCATTTCCGCCAAATTTTTACTTTCCAATTCGAGCTTAAAGTCGCTTGAAGAAATAAACTTGGAAACTTGGTTCCAATAAGTAGCGTAGTTCAAGGGAGTAGTCGGTCCAGATCGATCGAGGAGCCACCCCAAGCCAATTAAGAATGTTAGAAGCGCCGCAATTCCAAGCTTTATTGGCCATGGCCAGTTTATTGGCCACGGCCGGTGGTGGCGACCTTCTGCTTTCTGAGCGGCAAAGATCGCCGTCTTCAGATCGGTGGGAACCGATATGGAACACAATTTTGCGGCAATTGCCGCATCCAAACGGCACTCATCTGTAAACCACTTGGCTAAAAGTGGATCACGCTGGGCTTGTTGTAATGGCTCAGCAAAAATAGGATCAGCGGCATCTTTTCCGCTAGGTCGATAAGATTGAAGAATAAATTTTGCCTGTTGATTATCCATTGAATATCCTGTTTTTCGTTCCTGGAAAAGGGATGCTCTTCGGTTCCTGAACTTGAAATTCGGCAAGCTTCCCTCGAAGCTGCTGTTTTCCTCTTGAAATTCGAGACATGACAGTTCCGATGGGAATATCCAGAGCTTCAGCTATTTCTCTATAGGAAAGTTCTTCTAAATAAAAAAGAGTCAGCGGTATCCGATAGACCTCCTCAATCTCAGTGAGGATTTGCAGAACAGTTTGTCCATCTAACTTGTCAATCATTGTGGGTTCTAAACTGGCCATTCCCTCATGATGAATTTCCAAGTCCTGATGAGGAAAGCGTGCCTGATGACGCAAACCAGCTAAAAACTCCCGATAAAGTGTTGTAAAGAGCCATGATTTGACTTTGGAGGGATCTCTGAGCTGGTGACCTTTTGTAGCCCACAGCGCAAAGGTCTGTTGAGTGAGGTCACAGGCATTGGCTTCATTGCGCGCAAGGCTGAGGGCAAAACGGTAAAGCGCTTCGTAAAAACAATCCACTAAACTCTGAAAGTCAGTGTTTTGCATTCAAAAAATACGAGGTTTTACCCAGTGTTTTATTCCCATCACAGCGGAGCCGACGGGGGATAGAGGGGCGGGCTGTTTGGCGGCTATGCCACTGGCTCATTGGGTTTTCCTGAACAGGAAATGGCTTTTTCATCAAGTGGCTGCTCATAAAAAATTGACAGCGGCGACCAGGATATCGTCTTTGGGTTCTCCAGAGCGGAATCCTTGAAGTTCCTTAAAAAGCCGGTCCAGCAGTTGAGAGCTGCTTTCAGAGGCATCCGCAGTTTTTAAGAAGGATTCGATCCCTTCAATTCCAAAACAATCGCCCTTTGAATTGCGTGTCTCAATCACACCGTCTGTGTAAAGCAATAACCGGTCGCCGGAAGAAAACGACGCCCGATCGATCCTGCAGCCTTCAGAAAACTCGGGAGATAGACCAATGATCTCATGCTGCGACTTCAGCTTTTCACACTGGTTCCGAGAAACATGGTAAAGCAACGCAGGAGGATGCGCGCAACCCACGTAGCAAATCTCATTGGAGATGAGATTGATTTCGAAGCAATGGAAGGTCACAAAAACTCCAAGTCCGTTAAAATGCCTGAAAATAAAGCTGTTCAGCTCTGTCACCACCTGACAGGGATGGTCCGCCTCTTTCACCATATCCCGCACGAAACTGTTCACGCGCCCCGCTAAGAGCGCGGCCGCTACCCCATGTCCCGTGACATCGCAGACACATAGAAAAATGCGATTGGGTTTATGTTCATAAACGGTTGCATAATCGCCGCCAAGGAGCTGCATCTCGCAATATCGCGTGTCAATATCCACTCGTTTTGAAACAAAACGGTCCGGCAAAAGGCTGCGATGAATTCGACGCGCCAGTTCCATGTCGTTCTCCGAAAAACTGTTAGAATTCATTGTTTCCATGAATCTATGTGTAGTGTGCCGGATATCACTGCTGTTGGTGGCGAAATATCTCTCACGATGTTTTCCTGACCATCTCGGGCGTGAAGTCGCAGGGCACGCGCAGCGAGTCCGCGATGACGTTGAAGCTGGCAAACAGTTCCACCACTTGCTTTGTCTCGTTGATTTCTTGTTCGGTCGCTCCTGCCATTAGCGCTGCCGCTTCGTGAGCCAGCGAACAATACTGGCAGCGATTGACCAGCGACACGGTCAGCGCGATCAGCTCCTTCGTCTTGCGGTCAAGAGCGCTTGGGGTGAGCATGATCCGTTTTGCGCGTTGCCAATTCAATTCCAGCCAATCGGCGCTCACTGCCGCCTGCGCCTTGAAAAAGTTGGGCACCATCCCGAAAGCTTGATGGATTTCCCCATAGATTTGTTTGGACTTGGCCGTGACTTCGTGTTCTGAGGGTAGTTGATTCATTCTTGGTCTCCTATTGTTAAAAAGTGAGAGGCGTTGGTCGTCTTATTTATTCCATGGAGTCCGACCATTTGCTGAAATGTATGGAAGCAAAGCGGGGATTGACGGAATAAAGGAGGACCCGTGGTCCTCTTTTACAATATGACGGTTTCGCAGTCCGCTCCACCTTCCATTTCTTCAAGCATCGACACAAATAGGATTTTGGTCATCATTCCCGCTCTTGATGAGGAGGCTACAATTGGGCCAGTGGTCACTTGTTTGCGCGAAATGGGGTTGAATCGCATTCGAGTCGTTGATAATGGCAGCACCGATAGCACAGCTAACCGGGCAAAGGCGGCTGGTGCTGATGTGCTGGTGGAAGCGAAGCAGGGCTATGGTCAGGCCTGTTGGCGGGGACTGCAGAAGCTTACCGATGGCATTGAATGGATCCTCTTCTGCGATGCGGATGGCAGCGACGACCTCGACGATTTGCCTCGGTTGTTGAAAGCAGCTTCGGGTACCGATTTGGTGCTCGGCAATCGGAGAGCCAGCCATCAAGGACGATCCAGTTTGACTCCTCTCCAAAATTGTGGAAATGCATTGGCAACCTTCTTGATCCGACTTGGTTGGGGCTATCGCTACCATGACCTTGGGCCTTTGCGCCTAATTCGACGCCACGCCTTGGAACGTATGGAGTTGGCAGACCGCGGCTTTGGCTGGACAATCGAGATGCAACTGCGCGCCGTCGAAATGGGATTAAAAATCCGCGAAGTGCCGGTTACTTACCGTCCCCGGCAAGCGGGCAAGTCTAAAATTTCTGGTAGTTTAAAGGGAAGTATTGTGGCAGGTGCTGCAATCCTGAGCACCCTGACCAAATTATTTATTCAAAAAACATTGGTCCAACGATCTCTGCTTTTTTTATCGGTATTATTTTTGATTTTAGGATCAGGATTCACAATTCCATATGGGAATTTCCATATTGCCGAAAATATTCCTCGATTTTTGGTGGGTATTAGTTTGATGGCCTTCGGATTCGTTTTATCGTGGGGAATACGCAAAGTCCCAATTTCCGCCTTTTGGATTGTCACCATTGGAACACGTGCTCTTTTGTGGTTCATGACACCGGGAGGAGACATCTGGCGCTATATCTGGGAAGGGAAAATTCGCCTTCATGGCTTTAATCCGTACCTCTTAGCTCCAAATGATCCCTCACTCCAATATTTGCGCGACACTGTGTGGGATAAGGTTGGTCACTATGGAATTACAGCGATTTATCCGCCTTTGGCTCAGACTTTATTTATGGTGCTTGCCTGGATTCATCCCAGTGCAAGCTTCTTTAAACTATTTTTTATATTAATCGATTTGCTCATCTGTGCACTGCTCACGAAACGCTTTCCATTAGCAAGAACCATTCTTTACGCCTGGAACCCACTCATCATCTATTCGTTTGCAGGAGGTGGGCACTACGATAGTTGTTTCATTCTCATGATTGTAGCAGGTTGGTTTTTTTATGAATCGAGTTCTTCTTCATGGACTCCAATTTTGGCTGCAATTTGTCTTGGTTGTAGTGTCGCGTTGAAATGGATTTCTCTCCCAATAGTTGTCTGGTTTTTATACCAAGAGTTTAAGAAAAGAAGCTTGGGACAAACATTTTTTCTACTCCTCCTGACGGTTCTTCCATTTGTCGGCTGCTGGATTTTATTTTATCGTAGTGCATCTTTAGCAGATTTTTTTCCGAAGGACTTTGTTCTCTACGCCCGGAGCGCCGAACTTTTCCCTTACTTTCTGGCCCACATCTGGCCAGCATCAGAATGGAAAAATTGGCTTCATCTTATTCCTCTTGCTCTGATTTGCTTATGGCTTTTCTATAAGTACTCAGATTTCAGCCTTTTGTCAGAAAATTATTTTGCTTGGTTGCTTATCTTTTCTCCTGCTGTTCATGCATGGTACTTTACCTGGTTAATACCATTTTCTGTTGCGACATCAAATTTAGGAACTCGCTTAGTCAGCTTGAGCTCGTTCACCTATTTTTGGCTTGAACATACTAAAGCAACCCAAAATGGAATATGGCAACAATCAGCATTTGAGAAGACGATCATGTGGCTCCCGTTCATACTCGGACTTATTTACTCAGTTAAATTTTCATCTCATCCCTCATGCAAAATTTTCCAACACTCATCTTGATGCTCAAAGCACCACGACCTGGCTACGTGAAAACACGCCTCGCACGCGAAGTGGGCGTCCGGGAAGCAGCGCGAATTTATCGCCAACTGGTCGAACATCAGATCCGCCAGCTTCCTGAGGGTTGGCCCGTCGAAGTGCATTACGCTCCGGCCGATGCTCATACCGAAATAAAGAATTGGTTAGGAGATCAACACACCTATCATCCGCAGTCTGAGGGTGACTTGGGGGCACGGATGAGTGCTGCAATGCAGACCGCTTTTCAGCGTGGGGCCAGCTCCGTTATCCTGTTGGGAGGCGACTGTCCCGCAATCACCACCATGCTCCTCGAAACGGTTGGGCAAAAGTTGATCGAGAATGATGTTGTGATCGGTCCCACAAAGGATGGGGGATACTATTTGTTTGGCACAAAAAGTCTTAACACGTTTCTTTTTCAAGGAATTTCATGGAGTACGGATCAGGTTTTCTCGCAAACAATGGAGAAAATAGCGACGCAAGAGTTAACCGTTTCAATTTTAGAAATCCTTTCTGATATTGATGACCTCCATTCCTGGCAAACATTTAAGGATCGGCTGTCGGAATCCTTCGAGGTCGGATCCTAGTCACATTCATTCCATCGTCCCTTTTTCATCTCGGTTGGCTTGAATCTGCCCCGCGTAATCGCGGCTTTCCCACTTTTTGGAATTCAGCCAGTAGAAGGTAAAGCTGATCGGCGCGCACTGGGATTTGCTAAGCTTCAGATCGACAAAGTGGATACCGAGGCCAGTGTCCGTGGAGTGGGTGTCCTCAAAAGTCTGCCGGTCGTCCTTGGTCCAGCGCAGACGGAAGCTGGAAGGGGCTTGGATGCGAAGGAGTTGACCGGCGGGCATGCGACGAAGCTGCCGGTTGGGTTTCCAGACCTCCAGATCTTTTCGTTTGCGCCCGGAAAGGTAGCGGTCTTCCACAATGGGGATGCGGTCGAAGGGCTGGCCATCGGCGCACGAGCGCAACAGTTTGATGTATTCAGCGTGGGCCCACATCAGCGGCATTGCAGAGCCAGCGGGGCGGCCGAAGTACATGCCCGCCTCGGGTTTATCCGGTTCGTCCCAGATTTGTTCTGGCAGCATGCCGCCCTTGGATGCGAAGGCTTCCATGGCGCGTACATAGCGACTCACGTCGCGGCCCGCCGCCAATTCATAATGGGCGCGCTCGCCCGTCAATAGTGGCCAGGCGCGGCCTTTGCCCCATCCTTGAAACGGCCCACCATCGGTCCGCGTGCCGTATCCGTCATGGTTGTAGCGGTGCCAGCATGGGCCAAATGGAGTTTCCACCTTCAGCACAGCATCCACCACGCACAGGGAATTTTCGATCAACGAATCGCCTGCTTTGCGGATACCATAGCGGACCAGTTCGAGGAAACCAGCATCCACGATCTCTTTGGCTGGAAATTCGACGCGCGTACCTGGCGCACGATTACGAATGATCAGCGCGCCGCCATTAGGGTCTTCATCGGGTACGGGATTATTGATATCGGTGGGGTGAATACGGATATAGTGACGCGGCACGTTCTTGAGTAGGCCGCCGTCAGTAGTCACGGTCCAGCGTTCGAGATGTGTTTCGAGGAAGTCGGCATATTCTTCGAGGTATGAGGCCATGTTTTCTTGCTGGCGCGACCGGACGAAGTCGGCAGCGCAAACAAGTGCCGCTATCGTGGCGGCAAGTGTCGAGGGCGAATAGCCGCTATTTTCCTCCCAGCGTTCCTGTTGGCTCACTGGGCCGTGCCGGATTAAAAATCCGGCGGCATCACGTACCAATGGATAGGGGTCAAACCCGCCGAGGGCATCAACCTTCCATAAGCGCCAAGCCAGTATGATGGGGAACGCCACCTCGTCGAGCTGGATGCCGCTCCAGAAAGGTTCTCCGTCGAGCCAGAAGTTTTGTGGAAAACCTCCGTCAGACCGCTGCGAGCATGCCAAATAAGCCAGCGCCCGGCACGGAGTTACTATGTCACCACAGGCCATCAAGCCGGTAACGCTGTTCACCATGTCGCGCGTCCAGACCAGGTGATAGCCGCCCAGATCTTCATCACCTTTGGTATCTCCCCAGGGGATGCTGGCCGAAGCAATAAATGCACCCGCAAACGTTTTGTCTTCGTGCGCCAAGAGTAGGTTACGGCTGATCCGATAGAGGCGGCCGGCGTCGTGGGAGTGTTCAGTCAGTTCCGTAATGTCGCAACAGACACGATGCCATTGCTCGATATATTTTTGGCGATGTTCGGCAAATGGCACTCTCAGCGACTGCATCAGTGTCGTTATTGCCGCATGCATACTTTCACCAAACGCAAGCCCGACGACAAATTCATTGCCGCCCGAAGTGTCGATTTGTCCGATGACTGCTACGTTGCCATTTTCAGCACGTTCATATTGCCAATCCATCTGAAAATTGTCATGAAGGTCTTGCCATCCGTCGCTGACACCGACGAAGCCGCAGGAAGTTTTAGTGAACCCGACGTTCGCGTCCAGCGTCAAGTACGTGCGCCCTTTCCACGCGACGAGCAGGTCGTGGCCGGCCTTGCGGATTTTGCGAGCGGAATTGCCCCAACCACCCACTTCCAGGTGGGGCGCCAGCAAGGCGTACACCCGCAGCCGGTGTAGAAAACGTGGCTCACCGTCCAATTTGACGTGGATCAACACGCACGGATGATGTGGGTCTGTGACGATCTCCTTGATCAGCCGGTAGCGGCCGTCGGGATCGGTGCTGATGATGCGGTAGCCCAAGGTATGTTGTTCGATGTAGTCGATCTCGTGTTGAAGATGGCGTTTTTCCTCGTGAAAGAATGATTCGCCGTCGCTGATCAAAAACTGCAGATCACGAATCTGCGGTCGATCGATCGTGGGAAAGTACACTTCGTTTAGAACGCCGTGTGAAATGGTGAACCACACGCGGCTTGCTGTGTGATAGGCCGTGCCAACGCCTTCCTTGGAGCTGGAGGTCCAGCGGGGCTCAATACCGGGCTGACCCGGTGCGAAGTCCACAGGTGCATTCATTGTGGGTGCTATTTCATTACGACCCTATTAGTCCCTCATCTCTACCACGCAATTGCACGAGCCAAATGGATTCGGCACGTAGTCGTACGCACGCGGATCACATTGCCACTCGCCGTCCACGATGAAGCGGTATTCGTGACGACCAGCCGTCAACGGCAGGCGCAAGCGCCAGATGCCGTTTCTATCCTTGCGCATCGGCAGGCTGCTGAAATTCCAGTTGTTGAAATCGCCGGACAGACAAACCTCTTTCGCAGTTGGCGATTCATAAACGAATTCGACTCTGATGTTCTTCTCCGCCAAAACAGCGGGTGGCTTTGGATGCGGTTTCTTTTTCATAGTTCTTTAAAGAATAAGAAACGCCAGTCACCTTTTTATTCCATTTCGCGGAAAAAATGCTTTCATAATTTCTTCTTTACTTCCGTCGTCACCTTGTAGCCAGCCGACTCCACTGCCTTAACCAAAGCCTTCTGATTCACGGAAACGTCCACCACTACAATGGCCTTTTGCTCCTTGTAGCTGACCTCTGCGCTTTGCACGCCGGCCACTTTGGCCAGATTCGCCTCCACGTGGGCGACACAGGCTTCGCACGTCATACCGGCAATCAGAATGGTCCGCGTCTCCACGTTTTGGAAACGACCTGTGAAGCTTGCGTCATGCCTGCCGCGCAGCAGCACGCCCACATAGTTTGGAAAAAAGACAAAAGCCAAAACGATGGCTGTGACGATCCACAACATCGCTCGATTGAACTTCTGCAGAGTCCACTTCTGATCCGTCGGCGGGCAGCAATCGCTTCCTGCTGCCGGCACGGCGCAACAGAAATCGCCCTCCTGTGTAACACTGGCATTCGCAGCTTTGTGCCGTGGCCGGTAAGCAAAGTAAAAGGCCATTCCGAGGAACGCAAAGGTCACGAACATGAAAATGGGCCGATATTTCTCGAACATGGTTGAGACCGCGATGCCCGACATGCCAAATGCCAGCAACAACAGTGGCAGCCAGCAGCAGGCGGACGCCATTACTGCTGAGGTGAAGCTACCAATCCACGCTATTCTCTCGGCCCTGGAAAGGCGGTCAGCGTGACGAGCGGCTTTGTTTTCGGGCACAGTCGCCGCATGATGCACTTGCCCGGCACAGCAATCTTCTTGTGTGTGCGCGACGGCCGAGTTGTCAGTTCCCTTGCCATGGCTGGCGAGCGTCTGCTTCACGTATTTCGTCACAGTGGCTAGGCAACACGAGCCGAGGGGACTTTTGGTTTCACACCAGCAGGCCACCTTCATACGAGACTTGATATCATCGAGAACAGTGGTTTTGCCGGTGCGTTGGACTTCGTCTTCGATTTCCTCGCTGGTGTGATTGAAGCAGTAGCACACTTGACGTGGCGGTCTTTTTTCCTTGATGCCCACACGGACGGTCAAATCCGCCTTCGTAAACAGCGAATTTCCCGATTCAGCAAAATACACAACCTCACAATCTTCACTTAGGAAAAACCAATAAAAAGCGGAGAGGATCTTGGTTTGAACCTCCGGTTTGAGCAATGCTTTTAAGGTAACGATCTGGACTGCCTTGCCTTTCCCTCCGCATTTGGGGCATGCCGAATCTTTACCGGCGATCTTTGCTGTTTCATTTAATTTAGTCATATCTACCTCCTCTTTAATGCCGTTTATCCGCAATTACCCATTCTCCGAATCCAGAGATTCAAGAATGGGACATTGAGTGGTCGATCCCCGGCGGGGACAAGCATCAACAAGTCGGGCAAGAGCCTTCTCCATAGAACGTAGGGATTGGATTTTTTTCTGAATGTCGGTGATTTTAGCCTGGGCGCGTTTCTGCACCCGAACGCATCGGGAGGAAGAAGTGTTTCGCAACAGGAGCAAGTCTTTGATTTCGTTCAGAGAGAATCCAAGCTGTTGCGCCTTTTTGATGAAACGAACCCGTTTGACTGCATCTTCAGGATAGACGCGGTAGTTTGATGCCGAACGGAGCGGTTTTTGAAGGAGTCCCCGCCGCTCATAATAACGGAGAGTCTCGATATGGACTCCGGCCTGCTTTGCTACAACCCCTATCGTGTGACCATTCTTCATTTTTTTTCCTTTCTGCATCACGATAAACCCTGTATCTAGGTTTAGGGTCAAGAGGTTCTCGAAAATTTTTCACGGATATTCGAACCGTCTTCCCACAGGCTCCAACCTTGTGGGAAATGCATACCGCCTTAACGGGTAATCGCAAACCAGCGTTTGAACAATCCCTTGATCAGCGGTGTCAATCGTGTGCGGCTGTAAAGGTCACCTACCCTACGCATGGCTTCGGCCTGGGTTGGATAGGGATGAATCGTTGCACCGATGGTTTTCAAGCCGAGTTTGCCAGTCATCGCGAGGGTGAGTTCGCTGATCATTTCTCCGGCGTGCGACGCCACGATTGTTGCGCCAAGGATTTCGTCCGTGCCCTTGCGGATGTGCACGCGTACGAAGCCTTCGCTCTCACCATCGAGGATGGCACGATCCACTTTGCTCAACTCCTGCGTGAACGTGTCCACTTCAATGCCATTGTCATTCGCTTCCTTTTCGTAGAGGCCAACGTGCGCGATTTCGGGCGAGGTGTAGGTGCACCAAGGGATAATGAGTGAACTGGCTTTCTTCCGACCATTGAATAGCGCATTTTGGATTACCGTCCGCGCCATGAAGTCAGCCGCATGTGTGAACTGATATGGGGAGCAAATGTCCCCACAAGCAAAGACACGCGGGTTATTTGTTTGCAGGCGGTCATTGATCTTTACCCCTTTTTTGTCGAACTCGATACCGATAGTTTCGAGACCGAGTCCTTCGATGTTCGGCGTGCGGCCAACCGCGACAAGAATCTGGTCCACCACCATGTCGTAGCCTTTGTCGTGTGACTCGACCTGCATCCGTACTCCGTTCGGGTCTTTGGCAAGCTTAAGTTCCTTGCCGCGGCCAAGAAATTTCACGCCGTCTCGAACCATTGCCGCCTCTATAATTTCGGCAGCGTCACGATCCTCACGCGGTAGGACACCGTGTTCGGCCTTGACGGGAAAAACCTCCGATCCAAAGCGCGCAAAGCTCTGTGCCATCTCACAGCCAATCGGGCCGGCTCCAATGACGCCAAAACGTTTGGGAAGCTCGGTGAGCGAGAAGAGAGTTTCGTTTGTGAGATAAGAAACATCTTTCAAGCCCGGAATTGTCGGAGCTGTCGCACGCGCTCCAGTTGCAATGACAGCCTTGGTAAATCGCAGGATCTTATTGCCAACTTGGATGGAGTCAGGTCCGGTGAAATTGCCGTTGCCGATGAAGACATCAATACCAAGTTCGCGAAAACGCGCAGCAGAATCGTGCGGGCTGATGTCGGCGCGAAGCTGACGCATCCGTTCCATGACGGCACCAAAGTTCACGGACACCTCGCCCTTAATGGTGACACCAAAATCCGAGGAGCTCCTTATCTCTGCTGCAGCGCGAGCGGCGCGAATGAGCGCCTTTGACGGAACACAACCTACGTTCAGACAATCGCCTCCGAGCAAATGTTTCTCGATAAGAGCAACCTTTGCGCCCAATCCCGCTGCACCTGCTGCTGTGACCAAGCCGGCTGTACCGCCACCAATCACGACAAGATTATAGCGAGACGTAGGTTCTGGGTTTATCCAATCGAGCGGGTGCACTTGCTGAACGAGTTTCTCGTTATATTTATCTCTTGGCGGCACCAGAAAATTATTTTCCTTCATATTCTTTTTGATCAAAACGTTCTCCCAAGCGTTTTTTTGCGAGGCGAGTTATAAAGAATGTAACCCATAAGGTTGCTGCCAAACCTAAGCCGTAAAAAATCCATTCTGCTGTGGAGCGAGAACGCCCACCGGCGACTAAGTTAGCGAGATTACCAGCAAGCGAACCAATGTAGACGTACAGAATTGTACCAGGTAGCATCCCGATCCAAGAAGCCACGATATAATGTCGAAGCGGAATCGCAGTAATTCCAAGAGCGTAATTAAGCAGATTGAACGGAAAGATAGGCGAAAGTCGCAACAGGAGAATGACTTTCCAGCCTTCACGCTGCAGAGCTTTATCGAGATTTTGAAAACGGTTGTTACCTGCAATTTTTCGTTTTATCCAATCCCGAGCTAAATAACGGCTTATTAAAAAGGCTA
>OBEQ013071619.1_pt1 | contig 18656 bp, 17 predicted proteins | sample 1670901 | NCBI WGS metagenome assembly OBEQ01 (sample SAMEA104232315, study PRJEB22302) | groundwater metagenome | biome: forest; feature: aquifer; material: groundwater | place: USA | collected 2011-08-07 | depth 5.4 m
CCCTGGCGGGCTTGAGGAGCACTAATCCCCGGCGCAGTCGGTGTGAGGGCGAGGGATCTATTCCGCAGAGAAACGCAGGCTCCTCTCCACCCGGAGAAGGAAGGGGACACGGTCATTCAGAAAAACTCAAGACCATAGACCAAAGACAATAGACTATCGGCTTTATTTCTTGACAGCTTTCAAGATGCGTGGTATACTTAATTTATTGAGAAGATTGGAGATAAGTGATTATGGCAGGACAAAAAGTCGTAGATTTTAGGCCACTTTTTCGGCAATATAAAGGAAAATGGGTCGCCTTGGACGAAAAAGAAACCAAAGTTGTTGGTTTTGGTAACACGATTCAAGAAGCGCTCACAAAAGCCAAAGCATCTGGCACCCTGTTTCCGGTGATATTAAAAGCGTCCCTGGATTCCTCTGCTTACTTCCTGTGATTTTACCTGTCCCCTACGTTGAGCTTCCTTTTAGTTCACCAGCGTTTCCGAATGTCACAAGGACTTTTCGCCCCACTGTAAAGACGACTTTAAAATGCGGTCAGGTGCACCTGCCGTTTTTGTTTGAATCCGTGATTGATTCAGGAGCCGATCAGTGTCTTTTTCCAAGTGCCTACGCTCCTTTTTTGGGAATTGATGTTGCAAGCGGTCCTTCTCACCAAATGAGTGGGGTGGGAAGCTTGGGAAGGGCCTATTTTCATAAGGTTCAAGTGACTGTGAAAGTTGGCGAAACCCTGTTGCAATTTGAGTGTTATGCAGGATTTAGTTCATTGCTTGTGTCATTTGGGCTTCTGGGACGACAGGGTTTCTTCGAGTTGTTCGAAGAAGTGGCTTTTGATGAAAAGGCCAAGATAGTCCGCTTGAACATGACCTCTTCTCACAAAAACCCCCCTTCCTAATTTACCTTTTGGTTTTTCTTCCGAGAGAGTTTTCTTTTTCCGAAGACTTTCTCGAAAGTATATCCCTTGCCTCCTTTTCGGAAGTATTCAAGGCCTTCCTTGATCTGCGCCATTAGGATTTTGTCGCGTAAGACCTCTTCGGTTGCAATGTGACGTTTCATCCTCGCTAATCCCCGGCGCAGTCGGTGCAGGTGGGAGGATTCACCATCGCCAGATGGCCCTTGCAGACATGTCCCTGGCAGGTGGCGCACTGCCAGTCGTAGAATTCGTCGTTCTCGTTGAAACCTTCTTCTCCCCGCCCCAACTTCACGCCGCAGACTTTACATTCGAACGCGCTCTTTGTCATTGGATGGCCCTCAGTCGTTTGATTCTCTCCTCAAGGGGAGGGTGGGTACTGAAGATGTTGTTCTGCGCGCGGCTCTCAAACGGTTTGATCGGGTTTACGATATAAAGATGCTGTGTCGCGCGGTTGGCTACTTCCAAGACTTCTTTGTCTTTTGAAATTTTTTCAAGGGCACTGGCGAGGCCTTCAGGGTAGCGGGTCAACTCCGCGCCGGAGGCATCGGCCAGATACTCTCTTTGTCTGGACACGGCAAACTGCAGGATCTGGGCGAACAGGGGAGCAAAGAGGGCGAGGAGGATGGCGACGACGAGAAAAATCGCGTTCCCCTGTCCGCTCCGATCGCCGCTTCGGAGGCGTCTCCCGTATCGGAAAGAGCGGTAGGAAAAATCGCACAACAGCACGATCGTCCCGACGAGAAGCGCCACCAGCGTTGTATAAAGGATGTCGCGGTTACGGATATGGGAGAGTTCATGCGCCATCACTCCCTGCAGCTCCTCGCGGTCCAGTTTTTCAAGGAGTCCGCGGGTGATGGCGACCGAAGCCGCTTTCGGGCTGCGCCCCGTCGCGAAGGCGTTCGGCGCGGTGTCATCGATCAGGTAAATCTTCGGCATCGGAATTCCGGCGGCGATCGAAAGTTCTTCGACCACATTGTACAACTGAGGGTAATCTTTTTTTGCGACCGGATGCGCTGAACTCATCGAAAGGAGGAGCTTATCCCCCGCGAAATAGGAGGGAAGAATGGTGATGCAGGCGAAGGTGGCGGCGAAGAAGAGCCCTGCCCAGGGGGCGTTGTAGGCCTCCCCGAGGGCGTAGCCGAGGAAAATGACAAGACAGAGAAAGAAAAAAAGGAGGAGAAAAGTGTTCCGGCGGTTGGCGGATTCAGCATCGTGAAAAAACATGAGTGTTTCCCCTAGAAGCTGACCTTTACGTTTTTCCTTTCGGAAGCATCTTCCAGCTCGAACAATTCCTCTTGTTTAAAGCCGCCGAGACCGGCCACCACATTTGTCGGAAGGGATTCGATCTTCGTGTTGTAAGCCATCACCTCGTCGTTATAGTGCTGCCGGGCGAAGGAGATCCGGTTTTCCGTCGAGGAGAGCTCTTCCTGAAGGGAGAGCATGTTTTGGTTGGCCTTCAGATCCGGATAATTTTCAAAGACGGCATAAAGGGAACGGAGATTCTGACTTAAGCCCTCTTCGGCCTTCGCCTGCGAGCGGACCCCTGTCGCCTGCATCGCTTCGGTGCGGGCCCGCGTGACCCCTTCGAGGACACCCTGTTCATGTTTGAGGTACCCTTTCACCGTTTCGACCAGGTTCGGGATGAGGTCGTAGCGGCGCTTGAGCTGCACGTCGATCTGCGACCAGGACTCTTTCACGCGGTTCCGCCCCTGAACAAGACTGTTGTAGGAAAAAACAAACCAGAGAACGACGGCGGCCAGGATACCCGGAATAATGTAACCCATATTTTCCTCCTTTGAATTCTTACAGGACGATGAGTTTAGCGTCGAGGGCTGTGGTCATGAAGGTCGTGTAGCCGACGACGCCGTCCAGTTTTTCAGTCAGTTTCGGATCAAGTCTTAAGAAGGCGACCGACTGTGAGCATCCGTAGACTTTGACATGCCCCATCTCTTTTGCCTGACGGAGAAGGTCGGTGATGCTCGGAATGCGCCCGTCCTCGATACCGCTTTCATAGAGCGCGTTCATGTCAGGATCGTCGAGCGAGGGTTTTGCTTCATCCAGCGTCCCTTCCACATAACGCTTGAGGGCGTCATAACTCAAAAATAACAGGGCCTCGCCGTTCATCGAAACTGCCGTCGCGACGAGGGTCGCCATGAGATGGAGTTTATCGTAGGAACTTCCCTGAACGATGACGGCCAATTTCTTCGGATTTGGTTGCATGGAAGATTATGCTTTCAGGGTAGGAACGGCCGCCTTTTGGGCCACCCGCTTCGGGACCACTTTCCAGAAATGTTTCTGGGCTTCTTCGAAATGCGTTAAAAGGGTATAGGCCCGCCGGCTCTTGGTATATTCGTGATGACGCGTGAGGAATTTTTTCACTGTTTCAATGTCCGCGCCCGCCTCGAGCCGCTCGAGTTCCACCAGTTCCGTATTCAGTTTCGAGGGAAATGTTTCATGCTCATCGAAGACAAAGGCGAGCCCGCCGGTCATTCCGGCGCCGAAGTTCCTTCCGGTCTCTCCGAGAATGATCACCAGACCCCCTGTCATGTACTCACAGCCGTGGTCTCCCACGCCTTCGACGACCGCCGTGGCGCCGCTATTGCGCACGCAGAAACGTTCTCCCGCAAACCCGGCGGCAAAGAGGCTTCCTCCCGTCGCCCCATAAAGGACGGTATTTCCGATAATCGCATTTTTATACGATTCGAAAGAGGCATTGTGCGGAGGGTGGATCACGATTTCTCCCCCGCCCATCCCTTTTCCGACATAGTCGTTGGCCTCGCCGGCCAAGAGGAGGCGCACGCCACGAATGAGGAAAGCGCCGAAACTCTGGCCCGCGCTCCCGCGGAAATGGCATTCGATTATTCCAAAGGGAAGGCCGCTGTCTCCGTAACGCTGGGCAATTTCGCCTGAAAGTTTTGTCCCGACGGCGCGGTTGATATTGCGGATCGGATAGGTGAGACGCACCGAACCCGCCCCCTCCAGGGCCATCTTGGCGTCCACGATGATCTTATCATCGAGCGGCTGGTCATCGAAGGGGTTCCGTTCCTGAATATGATAACGGGGCCGCTGCCCATGCGGATCGGGTTGGGCGAGAATCAAACTGAGATCAAGGGTATCCACCTTCGAATGATTTTCAATCGGTTTCAGGGTCAAGAGATCCGTTTTTCCGATAATGTCGTTGAGGTTGCGATACCCGAGGCTGGCCAGGATTTCTCGGACATCCTGCGCCACGTAATTAAAGAAATTGACGACCATCTGGGGATTCCCTGTAAATTTTTCACGGAGCCGCGGGTCCTGTGTCGCGACACCCGTCGGGCAGGTATTGAGGTGGCACTGCCGCGCCATGACGCACCCTGTCGCGACGACTGCCGCCGTCCCGAAATTAAATTCTTCCGCGCCGAGGAGCGAGGCGATCATCAGGTCTCTTCCGGTTTTCATTCCTCCGTCGGTGCGGAGCACTCCCCTGCCGCGCAGGTCATTCAAGACGAGGACCTGCTGTGCCTCCGCGATACCGAGTTCCCACGGAAGCCCCGCATTTTTGATGGAGCTTAAGGGGCTGGCCCCTGTTCCCCCGTCGTGGCCGCTGATGAGAATCACATCCGCGTGGGCCTTGGCCACACCGGCGGCGATCGTTCCGACACCCGCTTCCGCCACCAGTTTCACACAGACCTTCGCGCGGGGATTGATCTGTTTCAAATCATAAATGAGCTGCTTCAAATCCTCAATGCTGTAAATATCATGATGGGGAGGCGGCGAAATGAGGGGAGTCCCTTCCTGCGCGAAGCGGATCCGCGCGATTTCTCCGGAGACTTTATGGCCGGGAAGTTGTCCTCCTTCTCCCGGCTTGGATCCTTGGGCCATTTTGATTTCAAGTTCGACGCATCGGACCAAATATTCAGGGGTGACTCCGAAACGGGCGGAGGCCACCTGTTTGATGGCGCTATTCGGCCAGTCGCCGTTTTCCCGCACCTTGTACCGGACAGGATCCTCACCCCCTTCACCGCTGTTGCTTTTTCCGCCGATCCGGTTTAAGGCGACCGCGAGGGTTTCATGCGCTTCGCGGGATAGCGCCCCATGGGACATTCCCGCTGTTGTGAAACGTTTCCGGATCGATTCAACCGACTCCACTTCCGACAAGGGAATCGGCGAGCGGTCGCTGTGAAAGACCAAAAGATCTCTTAAGGTGGTCAGAGGCCGGTTGTTGACCAGCTCCGCGAATTTCTTGTACGCCTCGTAGTCGCCGTTTCGGACCGCCTGATGGAAATATTTGATGACTTCCGGATTGAAAGCGTGGTATTCTCCCTCGCGCGTAAATTTCACGAATCCGCCCTGATCCAAAGACGGTTTTTCGCCGTGGAAGGCGTTTCCGTGCCAGAGGAGGATATCCTGCGACAATTCCCGCATACCGATCCCGCCGACACGGGAAGCGGTTCCGGTAAAGGAGCGTTCCACCAGAGAGCGGCTGATGCCGAGCGCCTCAAAAATTTGTGCCCCCCGGTAGCTTCCGATCGTCGAGATTCCCATCTTCGACATGATTTTAAGAATGCCGTCTTCGCACGCCTTTTTATAGTTTTGAACCGCCTGTTCATACGTGAGGGCTTCAATCCCGCCATCCTGAATGAGGGACTCTATTCCTTCAAAAGAAAGGTAGGGGTTGAAGGCGCTCACCCCATATCCGATGAGGAGCGCGAAATGGTGAATTTCCCGCGCCTCACCCGTTTCGGCGATGAGGCTTACGCGCATCCTTTTTCCTTCGCGGTTTAAATGATGATGGACGCTCGCCGCCGCAAGGAGCATCGGGATATGGGCGTGCGTGCCATCCACGCCCCGGTCGCTTAAGATCAAAATTGTTTTTCCCTCATCAACGGCGCGGCCCGCCTCTTCGCAGAGTTTCTGAACCGCTTTTTCAAGACCTTCCGGCCCGTCGTTTACTCTGAAGAGTGTTGGAAGGACAACCGACGCAAACTCGCCGCTTTGGTTTTGTTTGATCGCTTCCAATTCGTGATTGAAAAGGAAAGGGCTCGGTAGAAAAAGGTGCCGGGCGTGGTCCGGCCCATCCTCCAGGACCGATTTCCTGGCGCCGATAATGGAATTAAGAGACATGACTAATTTTTCGCGCAAGGGATCAATGGGGGGATTGGTGACCTGCGCGAAGAGTTGTTTAAAATAGGTATAGAGAAGCCTCGGTTTTTTGGAAAGGACCGCAAGGGGTGTGTCATCCCCCATGGAAAAGACAACCTCTTTTCCTTCCTGCGCCGTCGGCCGAAGGACCATCGTGAGCTCTTCGGAGGTATAGCCGAAGGCGATCTGCCTGCGGCGGAGTTCAAGACGATCGAGTGGCGGAGCGATTAAAGGTGTTTTGGGCGCCAGTCGGTCAAGCGGAACCAGGTTATCCTTGAGCCATTGCGCGTACGGTTTCTGCGCGGAGTAATGTTTTTTGATCTCCTCGTCGGTATAGAGGACCCCTTTTAGCGTATCGACGGCGATCATCTTTCCGGGACCGAGCCGCCCTTTCTGGAGGACTCGGGTGTCGTCGATGTCGATGACGCCGACTTCGGAGGCCATGACAATCATCCCGTCTTTGGTGACGGTATATCGCGCGGGGCGGAGGCCGTTCCGGTCGAGGCAGGCCCCCACATAGCGTCCGTCGGAAAAGGCGAGCGCCGCCGGGCCGTCCCACGGCTCGATGAGGCAGGCATGATACTGATAAAAAGCTTTTACCGTCGGGTCCATATTCGGCATATTCTGCCACGCCTCCGGCACCAGCATGAGCATCGAGTGGAGGAGGTCGCGGCCCGACAGGGTCAGGAGTTCAAGAACATTGTCTAGAGACGCCGAGTCGCTCCCTTCGAGCCAGACGATCGGCTTGAGCGTTTCGATCTTTTCCTTCCAGATCGGCGATTGGAGTTCCGGTTCCCGGGCGCGCATCCAGTTCCGGTTCCCCTGAAGCGTATTGATTTCACCGTTATGCCCGAGTGTCCGAAACGGCTGCGCCAGAAACCAGTTGGGAAAGGTGTTCGTGCTGTAACGCTGGTGGAAAAGGCAGATCGCGGTTTCGTAGTCGGGGTTGCGCAGGTCCGAATAAAATTTCTTAAGCTGCGAGGCGACAAAAAGGCCCTTATAAACGATCGTTTGACTCGAAAAAGAGGGGATATAGAATCCTTCGATCGATTCTTCCCGGATATGTTTTTCAATTTCCTTCCGGATGAAATAAAGCATCCGCTCAAATTCCGCCGGAGGAATATGGGAAGGCCTTCCCATAAGAATCTGCTCGATTTCCGGGCGGGTCGCCTCGGCTTTGTCACCGAGGACAGAGGTGTCGACAGGAACCTGCCGCCAGCCGAACATCTGAACGCCCTGCCGCGAAATCGCTTCCTCGACAATGGAACGGCACCGTTCCTGGTTCAGAAAGGCATGGTGATCGTACTCTTTTCTCGGGAAGAAAAACACCCCGACCGCGAGGTCTTCCTCTTTAGGGGGACGGTGGCCGAGCCGCTCCACTTCCTTCCGGAAGAATTTGGTCGGAAGCTGGGTCAGGATCCCCGCGCCGTCGCCGGTTTTCGCATCGGCATCAATGGCGCCGCGGTGGGTGAGGTTGGTGACCGCCTCGATCCCCTTTTCCAGGATGGCGTAGCTCTTTTTTCCGGAAATATTGGCCACAAAACCGACACCGCAGGAGTCCCACTCATACCGCGTCTCGGCCAAGGGAGCGTTCTTTTTCATCTTTGTGTCCATGTCAGTCCTTTTCATTGAAATTCTTAGTATAGCGTACCAAAGGGGGGAAATCAAGAATTTATCTATTTAGAGGGGGGAGGGAATTTCTTAACTTATTTATTTAAAAGCAGTAAGGAGAAGGCCTATGGAGTAAAATTTCCTCCAAAAACACCGTTTTGGTCGATAGAGATCGTTTCTCCGGCGTTATGGCCGCTTCCGTTCCGTAGGGCTTCAGCGGAAAAAGAGCCGCAGTCGTTGGGGCCGGAAGAGGGGATAAAGGTCGTACTATACGTCCAATCTCTTTGATCCGGGTCATTCGGGTTTTCCAGATATCCTTCATTCACCAAGGTATTGAGGTCGGCGTACTGGCCGTTATGAAGACAATATTCTCTTTCTGAAGAATTGACGGCTTGAAGAACAATCCTCGCCCCTTTCGCTTTGGCCGCCTCGAAGGATCGTGTCCCGTAGGGGATTGAAATGCCCGCAAGAATCGCCACAATGATAACCGTGATAATGAGTTCAAGGAGGGTAAAACCGTTCTTCTTCATAAGAGGGCGCTGCTCGCTTTTTGGACAGTTTGGAGAAGGGGGGAGGGGAAAAGTCCGACGAGAAGCGAAAGGAGCGCCAGCAGTATAAGGGAAAGACGGAGCCCCCACGACGGGGAAAGTTCCGACCCGGCCCCTTCCGTGAAATAGAGCGCCTTCACCACGCGGAAATAATAGGCAAGGGCCAGGACGCTGTTCAGGACCGCGAAGATGGCCAGGAAGTAATAGCGTCCCTCGATAGCCGCCGCGAAGAGGTAAAATTTCGCGGTGAACCCTCCCGTCGGCGGAATGCCGGCCAGTGACAGAAGAAAAATCAGAAAACAGAGAGACCAGACAGGATGATGTTTAGACATCCCTTCGAAATCCTTGATTGTTTCCGGCCTTTTGTCTTTCCGGGCCAGGAGCACGATCATCGCGAAGGCGCCGCAATTCATGGTGAGATAAGCGACGAAATAAAAGAGCATTCCCGAAATCCCCCGAAGGGATCCGACGGCGAGGCCGATGAGGAGGTAACCGGCGTGGGCGATGCTTGAATAGGCGAGCATCCGCTTCAGATTTTCCTGGTGGAGCGCGAGAAGATTGCCGACGGTCATGGTGAGAATGGCCAGGAGCGCGAAAAATCGGTGCCAGGGGAGCCCGAGAAAGGAAAAGGAGGGAAAAAGAATCCGGATGAGTGCCGCGAAAGCGGCCGTTTTTGATCCGACCGAAATAAATCCCGCGATCGGAGCGGGGCTTCCTTCATAGACGTCGGGTGCCCACATATGAAAGGGGAAAGCGGCGATTTTGAAGGCGAAGCCGCAGACCAAAAGCGCCATTCCGATCAAAAACATTTTCGGAAAGGGGTCGGAAAGGCGCAGAAAGGCCGATATTTCGGAAAGATGCGTGCCGCCCAGGACGCCGTACAAGAGTGCTATCCCGTAGAGGATAATTCCTGAATTAAACGCGCCGAGGAGAAAATATTTGAGCGCTCCTTCGAGGGAGGAGCGATCTTTTTTGAGGAAACCGACGAGGGCGTAGCTGGCAATCGCCATGATCTCGAGTCCCAGATAGATGGAGAGGAGATCTGCGCCGGAAGACATCACCATCATGCCGGCGGTCGCAAAAAGAACGAGGGCGCTGTATTCTCCTTTGGGAAGGCCGGCGAGCTGGATGTATCGTCCGGAGACAAGGAAGACCCAGAGGGCGCAGCCGAGGAAGATCAGTTTGAAAAAAAGGGAATAGGGGTCCAGAATGTAGAGGTCGTGAAAAAAGTAGGTTTGCCGATTCCACAGAAAAAGCGTCGCCCCCGCCGAAGCGAGAATGCCGATGACGGAAAAAATCCCGATCCATGATTTTCGGGATGGTGGAGAGAAAGGTTCTAACAAAAGAAGAAGACACCCTGTCCCGATGAGGCAGATTTCCGGCAGAAAGTTGAGAAGATCCTGTGAGACGATCGGCATCTTGGGCCCTTAGTTCGCGGCCGCCTGCACGAGCGCGTGCAGATGACCGATAGTGGCCTCCGAGAGTGAAAGGATCGGTTTCGGATAAAGCCCGATCCAGAACATGAGAAAGAGGATCGGGAGCATGTAGCAAATTTCACGTACCCCGCAGTCGCGAAGCGCCTCATTCTTCGGATTGTCCAGCGTTCCGAACATCACCCGTTGGTAAAGCCAGAGCATGTAGGCGGCACCGAGTACAATGCCCGATACCGCGAAAGCGGCATAGGCGATATGGGCTTTGAAGGCCCCCAGAAGAATTAAGAACTCTCCGATGAAACCGTTCAGGCCCGGAAGGCCGATGGAAGAAAAAAGGGTGATGGCGAAGAAAGTCGCGAAGACCGGCATCCGGTGGGAGAGCCCTCCGAAATCCGCGATGAGGCGCGTATGGCGTCTTTCATACAGCATCCCGACGATCAGAAAGAGCGCTCCGGTACTCAAGCCGTGATTGATCATCTGAAGGAGCGCCCCGGAGAGCCCCTGCGGCGTCAGGGAAAAAATTCCGAGCATCACGAATCCCAAGTGGCTCACGCTCGAATAGGCGACCAGTTTTTTCATGTCCGACTGCGCCATTGCCACAAGCGCCCCGTAGATGATGCCGATAGTGGCAAGTATCATCATCCAGGGCGCGAAGAGGCGGCTCGCCGCCGGGAACAGACTGAGACAAAAACGCAAGAATCCGTACGTCCCCATTTTAAGGAGAATACCGGCGAGCAGAACGCTTCCGGCCGTTGGGGCTTCGACGTGGGCGTCGGGGAGCCAGGTGTGGAACGGGAACATCGGGACCTTGATCGCGAAGGCGAAGAAAAATGCGGCGAAGAGCCAGCACTGCGCGTTGAGGGGAAGAACGATCCGCGACAGTTCCAGGAAATCAAAACTTCCCCTTCCGGTCCCGAGGGCGGGATTGGCGTTCAGAAAGTAGAGCGCCAGAATTCCGAGGAGCATGAGGACGCTGCCGAAAAGGGTATACAGGAAGAACTTGATCGCGGCGTAGAGGCGGCGTTCGTGGCCCCAGATTCCGATCAGGAAATACATCGGAACCAGCATTACTTCCCAGAAAATATAGAAAAGGAAAAGGTCGAGCGCCATGAAAACCCCCAGCATTCCGGTTTCCAAAAGAAGGAGGCAGACATAATATTCTTTGACCCGTTCGGAGACGGCCGTAAAGGAGGAAAGAATCGAAATCGCGGAGAGAAAAGTTGTGAGGAGTATCAACCCCAGACTGATCCCGTCGATGCCAAGGAAGTAGGTGGCACCAATCGCCTCGATCCAGGGGGTCCTTTCCACAAACTGCATCTGGTGCGTCCCCGCCTGAAAAGAGGGGAGGAGAAGGAGAGACAAGCCGAAGACGACGCAAGAGACCAAAAACGCGACAGACTTGATTGCTCGCGCCTGCGTCCGTTTCATGAAAAGCATGATGAAGAGTGAACCCGCAAGGGGAAGATAGATGAGCGTTGAGAGAATGGGAAACTGCTGCAAGTGTGTGATCATGATGTTCTCCAGCGTTATCTCAAGATGAGGACAAGGCCTACCAGGAACATGATCCCTCCGATCATCGTCAGGGCGTAGTTCTGGACGTCGCCGGTCTGAATTTTCCTTAATTTCCTTGAAGCATTTTGGGTGAGGGTGGCGATTCCGTTGGCGGTACCGTCGATCACCTTCAGGTCAAAAAAGGCCTTCGCTTTCGAAAGGAGGAGAATTCCCTGCCCGACCCCGTTCACCAGGCCGTCGATGAGAAACCGATCGCAGGCAAAGGAAATTTTTGAAAGGGCCCGCACTCCGGCAAGGATCGTTCTGTCATAGAGTTCATCGATCCAATATTTGTGAAGCAGGAGCGTGTAAAGTGGCGTCACTCTTTTTGTGATTTTTGAAACGAGGTCACTCTTCCGCCGGTACAGAAGATAGGCCAGGCCCCATCCCAGGCATGCGATCAAAGTCGAGCTTCCCATGAGAAGAAGAGTGAGAGGTGTTACAGAGTGTGATTCATGATCCATTTGGAAGGTCGAGGCAAGAATCCGGTGGAGGAGCCCCCCTTCCGGCGGAAAACCGAGGATCACCCCTCCGACGGCAGAAAGGAAAGCCAATAGGATGAGAGGAATGGTCATCGTCTTTGGGGATTCATGAAGGTGATGCAGAGCACCCTCGGAGAGCCTCGTTTTGCCGTAGAAGGTCAGAAAAAGAAGACGGAACATATAAAAGGAAGTACACAAAGCCGCCAGGCATCCGAGTCCGAAAAGGATCGGGTGCCCTGAGAGAAAACTCTGCGAGAGGATCTCGTCCTTGCTCCAGAATCCCGCGAAAGGAGGAATGCCGGAAATCGCAAGGACCGCGAAGAGAAAGGTGGTGAAGGTGATGGGAAGATGATGTTTTAATCCTCCCAGCTTCTGGATATTCTGCTCGCCGCTGGCGGCATGGATGACGCTTCCGGCCCCGAGGAAGAGGAGCCCTTTAAAAAAAGCGTGGGTGACCAGGTGAAACATCCCGGAGGCAAAAGCGCCCACCCCGACGCCGAGAAACATGAATCCGAGCTGGCTCACCGTCGAATAGGCGAGCACTTTTTTGATGTCGTTCTGCACCAAGGCGACTGTTCCGGCAAAAAGCGCTGTGAGAGCACCGACGGTGGCGACCACTTCCATCGAAAGAGGGGCCTCAAGGTAAAGAAGATGACTGCGGCAGACCATGTAGATGCCGGCTGTCACCATCGTCGCGGCATGGATGAGCGCGGAGACCGGCGTCGGGCCTTCCATCGCGTCCGGGAGCCATACGTAAAGAGGGATCTGCGCCGATTTTCCGATGGCCCCCACAAAAAGGAGAAGTGTCACCGCTGTCGCGGTTGTGTGAAAAGCGGAGGCCGACGCGAAGACGATCCGGTAAGAGAGGCTCCCGACAGTGGTAAAAATGAGGAGAATCCCGAGGATAAATCCGGCGTCTCCGACGCGGTTTGTGATAAAGGCCTTTTTGGCGGCCTCCGTTGCGCTCTTTTTGTGAAACCAGAAACCGATCAAGAGATACGAACAGAGTCCGACCCCCTCCCATCCCATGAACATGAGAAGATAATTGTTTCCCAGGACAAGTAAAAGCATCGCTACGATGAAGAGATTAAGGTAGGTAAAAAAGCGGTGGTACCCTTCGTCTTCATGCATGTAGCCGACGGAATAAAGGTGCACGAGGGAACCCACGCCGGTCACCACGAGGAGCATCACGCAGGAAAGCCCGTCGATCAGAAACCCGAATTCCGCCTGAAAATCAAAGGAGGGGATCCAGGAATAAAAAACAATGTCTCGCGGCTGGGATGTCCGGCTAAACCCGTAGAGAAGCAGGAGCGAATAAAAAAATGAGAGGCATACGGCAGGAATCGCGATAAGATGGGCCTTCTTCCGGATGAAACGTTTTCCGAAAAGGCCGTTCACGAGCGCACCGATTGCGGGGAAAGCGGGAATGAGCCATGAGAATCTGATCAGATTTTCTACCATTTGAGAAGGTTGATTTCATCCAGTTGGACCGTCGGTTTGAGGCGAAACAGGGCGATGAGAATGGCCAGCCCCACCGCCGCTTCACAGGCCGCTACGGTAATCACAAAAATCGCGAAAATTTGACCGGTCACATTTCCGAGATAATGGGAAAATGAGACAAATGTGATATTCACACCGTTTAACATCAGTTCAATCGACATGAGGACCACAATCATATTCCGCCGGATGACCGCTCCGATCACCCCGATTCCGAAAAGGGCCGCGCCAAAGATGAGAAAAAGGGTTTGTGTACTCATGCGCTTTCTCTTTTGGCGAGAACGACGGTGGCGACCAGGCTCACCAGGAGGAGAATTGACGCCAGTTCGAAGGGAAAGGCGTATTCTCCGAAGAGGGCTCTTCCGAGTGTTTCAAAGGAACCGGGAGAGCGCAGCGAAAAAGGAAGAGGCGCTCGCCTCAAAAGAAGATAGAGAAGTTCGATAAGCAGAGCGGAACCGATCAGGAGGGCGGTGGGTTTCTGCCGGTGAAAAATCGGCGCCCTTTTTACTTCTTCGGCAGCCGTGAGAAGGAGGACAAAAATAATGAGGACCATGATGGCGCCGGCGTAAAGGATGACTTGAACCGCTGCCAGGAAATCGGCGCCCAGAAACAAGAAACTCACGGCGACGGAGAGGAGTGTCAAAATCAAAAAGAGCGCGCTATGAAGAGGATTCCGGCGGGAAATGGTCAAAATGGCCGAAAGGGTGCCGAGTCCGAAAATGAAAAGAAGGGGGAGTAGTTCGACGACGCTCGCCATCAGGCTTTCTTTTTAATCCGCTTCAGCCGGAAAATATCTTCCCGCTCGCGTTCTTCGAGGATCTGCTGAATGTACCGTTTTTCGGAAATGAGTCTGGGGATGAGGCGCTGCTCCAGGGCATTGACCCGCCGGGAGGTTTTTTTGATTTCTTCACCCAGTTTTTTCAGTTTTACTTCAATGGGTGCCATGGAAAGAATATGCGACAGAAGCGTTTCAAAGGCCTTGGCCGTTTCGTCGATACGGGCACTCGTTCCGGTCACGGCGTAACCGCGTGAGGTTACATCCCGGGCGAAAGAACGTTTTTCAAGATCGGCCACCTTAATCCCCCAGAGGTTCTTGACCTGGATGTCGACCGTCAAATCCCGCCGGCAGGCCATCGCGGCGGAGGCAAGACTCTGCGGCCCGTCAAAGGCGAGGGCGAGAAAAAGTTCCCATTCCGCTTCCCGCAGTTTGTCGGCAAGTTCTTTCCGGAGGGCGACGAGCGGCTTCACCAGTTGAAAAAACTCCCGCATCAGGGCATCACGCTTATTCTTGAGAAGCTCGGCCCCTTGTTGCGCAAGTTTGATCTGCGCCTTGCGCTGGATTAAATTCATTCTTGTAGGGCTAACCTGTTCCATATTAGTAGTATGGTGTTTTTGTTGCCCCGTCTAAAATCGGGGTGAAATATTTGCTCAACACTTTCTTGCTGACCCGCCGCAATTCTACTTGCGGGAGAATCCTTAAGATTTCCCAACCGACGCCGAGTGTCTCTTCGATGGTGCGATCTGCGAAACCCTGATTGAGCATTTTCGCTTCAAAGGCCTCGGCAAATTTGAGGTATTTTCGGTCGAGTTCCGTGAGCGCGTCTTCTCCGACGATGGCAACAAGTTTTCGCACATCGCGCCCTTCGGCGTAGCAGGCGTAGAGCTGGTTTGAAAGTTCCCGGTGATCCTCACGGGTCCGCCCCTCACCGATCCCGTTATTCATGAGTCGCGACAGACTCGGCAGAACATCAATCGGCGGATAGATCCCCGAACGGTGGAGGGCTCTTGAAAGGACGATCTGTCCTTCTGTAATGTAACCGGTCAGGTCCGCGATCGGATGGGTGATGTCATCATCGGGCATTGTGAGAATCGGGATCTGTGTGATCGATCCTTTTTTCCCTTTGATCCGTCCGGCCCGTTCATAAAGCATGGCCAGGTCGGTATACATGTATCCCGGATACCCGCGCCGTCCCGGGATCTCTTCGCGCGCCGATCCGATTTCACGGAGCGCTTCGCAGTAATTGGTCATGTCGGTGAGGATGACAAGGACCTGGAAATCATGGACAAACGCGAGATGTTCGGCAACGGTGAGGGCACATCGCGGGGTGAGAAGCCGCTCAATGGTCGGGTCGTTCGCGAGATTGAGGAAGGTGACGACATTTCCTTTTGCGCCGGTCTCCTCGAAACTCTGGAGGAAAAAAGCCGCCTCGCGCTGGGTGATTCCCATCGCGGCAAAGACAATCACGAACTGCTCTTCTTCGCCGCGTACTTTAGCCTGTGCCAGAATCTGTGCCGCGATTTCGTTGGCCGGAAGTCCTGAACCGGAGAAGATCGGAAGCTTCTGTCCCCGGACAAGCGTGTTAAATCCGTCGATGGAAGAGATTCCGGTCTGAATAAAATCGTTCGGTTTGTCCCGCCGCACGGGGTTGATCGCCTGTCCGATAATCGGGAGCCGGACTTCCGGAATGATCTCCGGCTGTCCGTCAATCGGTTTTCCGGAACCGTTAAAGGTCCGGCCGATCATCTCCTTCGAAACGCCGATGCGCGCCACCTCTTCGCGCAGGCGGATCGCCGTCGACGCTACATCGAGTCCGACGGTTTGTTCGAGAACCTGTACGACGGCATGTTCTTGAGACACTTCAAGGACCTGGCCCGATCGCACCTCGCCGTTCGGAAGGAGGATGTCGAGGATCGCCCCGTAGGAGAACCGCTCCGCTTTTTCAATAAAAAGGAGCGGTCCTGAAATATATTTAACTGTTTTTTCTTCTCTTGTGATGAGGCTCATTGCTGCACCCGCACTTTCCCTAGGGCGCCAAACTGTTTTTCCATCTCTTGTCGGATCGCGGCGATTTTCTTCTCCGCTTCCGCGACCGGAATTTCCTTAAGACGATCAACCTCTTCCTTAATCGGAAGTTCCGTAATCTCCTCGATGTGAGCGCCTCGCTCGATCGCCGCTTCTCCTAACTTGTGAAACTGAAGAAGGGTGGCAAGCATCAGGTGCTGTTTTTTAAGAGGGCAGGACCCATCAATCGGGCTAAAGGCATTCTGCTGGAGGAACCCTTCGCGGATCATCCTTCCGAATTCAAGAATGATCCGTTCCGCATCCTGCAGCGCGTCCGGGCCGACGAGCTGGACGATTTCCTGAAGCTGCGTATCCTTTTGGATCAATTCAAACATCCTTTCGCGGTTTTTCGTCCACTCCGGGGAAACATTCTCCTCGTACCATTTCCTGAGAAGGTCGTAGTAGAGAGTATAGCTCCGGTTCCAGTTCACCGACGGGAAATGGCGCCGGTAGGCGAGATTTGAATCGAGCGCCCAGAGGGCGCCTATGATCCGCTGGGAACTTTGTGTGACCGGTTCGGAGAAGTCGCCGCCGGGAGGAGAGACAGCGCCGACGACGGTCACGGAACCGACGCGCCCTTCTTTCCCCTGTGCCACGACACGGCCGGACCGTTCGTAAAAGTTGGCCAGTTTTGTGGAAAGGTATGTCGGGAAGCCCTCTTCTCCCGGCATCTCTTCCAGTCGTGAAGCAATTTCACGGAGCGCCTCCGCCCATCTGGACGTAGAGTCGGCCATGAGCGCCACATCATATCCCATATCCCGGTAATATTCGGCAAGGGTGATGCCGGTATAGACGGAGGCCTCGCGGGCCGCGACCGGCATATTGGAGGTATTGACGACGAGAATGGTCCGGCTCATGAGGGCGCCCCCTGTCTTCGGGTCGTCGAGATGGGGGAATTCGGTGAGCACATCGGTCATTTCATTCCCCCGCTCGCCGCAGCCGACATAGACGATCACGTCGGCATTCGCGAACTTCGCCAGCGTCTGTTCGGCGACCGTTTTTCCGGAACCGAAACCGCCGGGGATCGAGGCGTTTCCTCCCATCGCGATCGGGAAGAGACAGTCAAAAATCCGCTGGCCTGTAATAAACGGCTCTTTGGGTTCCAGTTTATTGTGATAAGGACGCGCCAGTTTGACCGGCCAGCGATGCGAAAGGGCAAGCGTTTTTCCGTCCTCCAGGGTCGCGACCGGTTCCACGACGGTAAAACTTCCTGATCGGATTTCTTTGATTTTTCCCTGGGTGTCCGGCGGAACAAGGATCCGGTGGATGAGATGTTCGGTTTCCTGAACCGTTCCGATCACATCCCCCGGCCCGACCGGGTCACCGGATTTCACCGTCGATGTGAAGGCCCATTTTTTTTGACGGTCAAGGGCATCGGTATGAACGCCGCGCGCGATAAAGTCTCCCGTTTGGGCCGCGACCGCTTCCAGAGGACGCTGGATTCCGTCGAAGATGCTTGAGAGAAGCCCGGGGCCGAGCTCAACGGTGAGGGGAGAGCCCTGGCTTTCGACCGGTTCCCCGAGGTAAAGGCCCGAGGTGTCTTCATAGACCTGGATAAAGGCGGTCTCTCCGTTCAGCCGGATGATTTCACCGATCAATTTCCCTTTTCCGACCTGCACGATATCAAACATCCTTGCGCCGATCATCCCGTCAGCGATGACCGCCGGTCCGCTGATTTTAATAATCTTTCCTTTAATCATTTTTTTCTCCTTAAAGTCTTTGGTCTTTTGTCTTTAGTCTATATCTTAATATCATACCCGATCGCCCGACGGATCATCTGCGCGACATACGCCTCGGGTGAGGTCGTCGCGTCACTGGTCATCGGAACCGGGACTACAAGAGGAAGATAAAGCGCATCCAATTTTTTGAGCGTCCTCGGATCAAAATCGGCAAGATGTTCTTGTGGAAAGAGGATCACCCCGGTCTCTTTCCGCGTGATCAGATCTTCAAGAAGCGTTTGGGTCCTGGGCCCCGCCTCGCTCACCAAGACCTCCGCCCCCGTCAGGGCAAACCCTCTGGCAATCCGGTCAGGGCAGATGACAACGAGTTTATACAAGGAGGAGCTCCTCCTTTAGTTTTTCCTTATTTAAGGAAAAGAATTTGCCTTGAAGAATGGTCCGGATATTTTTGAGTTCGTTTGACAAGAGCGCGAAATAGGAAATCGCCACACCGATCGAAAGAGGATCTTCCCGTTCCATCCGGCGCGCTTCATGAAACAGAAGAAGCTCAAAATTCCTCTCAAGCTGCGTAAGGGCTTCACCGTTCCATCCGCGCAGCGCCTTGGCCAGATAGGTTGACTCGAACTTCTGCGCCCATTCCGCAGGCCTCACGTTCGCGATCGACAGCAGAAACCCTTTCCCGAGCATCCCTCCGTTGAGAATCGTTTTCGACAGCTCTCCTTTGGGAAGGTCGCGCAGGCGCAAGAGAACGAGCGTGTTGATGGCATCGATCTCCATTTGAATCACCCGCTTCACGAGGGAGGCGTCCTCTCCCTTTTCTTCGGAAAGGGAATCGAGAATTCCTTTATAATAGTAATGGTCGAGGCCGGGCTCCAGGCCCCTTAAGTCGACCGGCTCTTCTTTGATCGACCCCACATGACGGCGGAGAACCGGTTTTAACGGATGATGCCAATTGGCAAGGAGGAAAAGTGTTTCCCGAAGGGAA
>OBEQ010018022.1_pt1 | contig 18652 bp, 17 predicted proteins | sample 1670901 | NCBI WGS metagenome assembly OBEQ01 (sample SAMEA104232315, study PRJEB22302) | groundwater metagenome | biome: forest; feature: aquifer; material: groundwater | place: USA | collected 2011-08-07 | depth 5.4 m
GTGCTTTGGATCAGTCCGGTTTTAAAGAGACGGGTCTTATGAGTTATGCCGTAAAATATGCGTCGGCCTTTTATGGTCCTTTTCGTGAGGCAGCGGGGTCGGCTCCCAAGTTTGGAGACCGTAAAACGTATCAGATGGATGCGGCGAATGTACGTGAATCCCTTCGAGAAGCCAAACTCGATGAGAAAGAAGGTGCGGATATTATTTTAGTGAAACCCGCTTTGGCTTATCTGGATGTAATTGCAAAAGTTCGTGATGTGGTGAATCTTCCCGTGGCTGCTTATAACGTGAGTGGTGAGTATGCGATGATCAAGGCCGCTGCTCAAAAAGGTTGGATTGATGAAAGGGCGGTTATGATGGAGACCCTCCTCTCGATCAAACGCGCCGGAGCGGACATGATTGTGACTTATTTTGCCAAGGAAGCCGCGAAATTGTTGTTGGGATCATGACGAAAAAAAAATTATACTTGATCGACGCCTCCGGTTATATTTTCCGGGCGTATTACGCCATTCGGCCCCTTTCTAATTCAAAGGGGCTACCCACCAACGCGCTTTTTGGCTTCACGTCGATGCTCTTGAAACTTCTTCGAGATGAAAAACCGGACCTGGTTGGTGTCGTCTTTGATGTCGCCCGAAAGACATTTCGTAATGAAAAATTTGCCGCCTACAAGGCCAACAGGGCAGAGCCGCCTCCGGATTTGGTGCCGCAGTTCCCTTACTTCCGCAAGATTGTGAAGGCCCTCAATCTGCCGGTTTTGGAACTTCCCAATTATGAAGCGGATGATGTGATTGGGACAATTGCTAAAAAAATGGAGGCCAAGAAGATCTCTACGGTCATCGTGACGGGTGATAAAGATCTGATGCAGCTCGTGGATGACGGCATTTGTATCTACGATAGTATGAAGGATAAATGGATTCGTGCCGAGGAAGTGAAGGAACGTTTTGGGGTCGAACCGGCGTGCGTGACCGATGTGCTGGGTTTGTCAGGGGACACCTCCGATAATATTCCAGGGATTCCGGGCATTGGCGAAAAAACAGCCATCAAGCTGATCCAGGAATACGGCTCTCTCGAATCGACACTCGCCCATGCGAAGTCCATCAAAGGCAAATTGGGGGAGAAACTCCAGGAATTTGCCGATCAGGCCCGGCTCTGTAAGGAGCTTGCCACTATTGAGATAGAGGTGCCTATCCAATACGATCTCAAGGATTTCCAGCTTGGGGAACCGGACCATCAAGCCATCAAGACGCTTTTTGAAGAGCTCGAATTCCGCAAGTTTTTATCCGAACTGGCCCCCCAAAAAACTCTTTCGGCCAAAGACTATCACTTGGTCCTGAGTGAGGAAGAATTAGAAAAAATAGCGGCAAAACTTAAAAATTGTCGGGGTTTTGCCTTTGACACGGAAACAACCAGTTTGGATACGATGAAGGCGGATCTTGTGGGGCTCTCGTTGTCTTGTCAGGCCGGAGAGGCCTATTATATTCCGGTGGGACACCTGTATCTGGGTGTTCCGGCTCAATTATCGTGGGAATTGATCAAGCGTTATTTAAAACCTGTTTTGGAAGATCCAAAGATCCCCAAGTATGCCCAAAACGCCAAGTATGATTATGAAATCCTCAAACGGCATGGAGTCACCGTAGCAGGGCTGGCCGTTGACACGCTCATTGCGGCTTATCTTTTAAATCCGGAGACCATTCATAATCTGGACCAATTGGCCCATACCTATCTCGAACATAAAACGACGACCTACGAAGAAGTGACGGGAACCGGCAAGGCGCAGATCAATTTTTCCGAAGTGACTGTTGAGACGGCTCGTGACTATTCGGGGGAAGATGCCGATGTAACGTTTCGTCTGACCGAAATTCTGGTTCCACAACTCCATCGGCAAAATCTCATGCCTCTCTTCGAAGAAATCGAAATACCCCTTATTACCGTCCTGGCCAAAATGGAAATGACCGGCGTGAAGGTGGATACCCGGCAGTTGAAAAAAACGTCGGCCGAATATGCGATCCTGCTCAAGGATATTGAGCAAAAGGTATATGAAGAGGTCGGGTGCCAGTTTAATCTGAATTCCCCCAAACAACTCGCCGATGTCCTCTTTGAAAAGATGAAATTACCGCCGATTCGCAAGACCAAGACGGGATACTCGACCGATGTTGAGGTGCTGACCGAATTAGCCAAGGGGCATGAAGTGCCAAAAATCCTGTTGCAGCATCGCAGTTTGTCAAAACTAAAATCAACTTATCTCGACGCCCTGGTTGAGATCGTCAATCCGGAGACAGGCCGCATTCATACGTCCTTTAACCAGACGATTGCCGCGACAGGCCGTTTGTCGTCTTCAGACCCCAATCTGCAAAATATTCCTATCCGATCCGAAGAGGGAAGGCGTATCCGCGAGGCATTTATTGCGGAGAAGGGAAATAGGCTTCTCTCCGCCGATTATTCTCAAATTGAATTAAGAATACTCGCCCATCTCTCCCACGATAAGACCCTTTTGGAGGCCTTTGCAGCTGAAAAAGATATTCATCGGGCCACGGCGGCAAAAATTTTTGATGTTTCCGAATCGGAAGTGACGCATGCCATGCGATCGGCGGGCAAGACCGTCAACTTTGCCGTCCTCTATGGGCAGGGGGCCTTTAGTCTCTCGCAACAGTTAGAGGTCGATATTCAGGAGGCCGAAAAATATATTCAAAATTATTTTGCCCAACATGCGGGGGTGAAGTCTCTTAAAGAGACTATCCTTGCCCAAGCGAGAGAGCAAAAATTGGTCAGGACGCTTTTTGGGCGTTTGCGACACTTCCCCGATATCGAAAGTTCCAACAAAAATGTGCGTTCGATGGCGGAGCGTGTCGCTTTCAATACTGTATTTCAAGGGACGGCGGCCGATTTAATTAAGAAGGCCATGATTCGTATTCATGGGAGAATTGAGGAGGCGTTTCCACAGGCCAAGATGATTATTCAGGTTCACGACGAGTTGGTGTTTGAGGTACCGGAAAAAATGATGAAGGCGTTTTCATCGATGGTGAAAGAAGAGATGGAAGGGGTGGCCAAACTGGCCGTGCCCCTCAAGGTGGACGTGGGGGTGGGGGATAACTGGGCCCAGGCTCATTGAGAGCTTAAAAAGGCATGGCCTGTTTTTGTGCCCCTGGTGGCAATTCAAAAAGTGCTGGATCGATGTTCTGCTTGTTGACTTCCCTGACCTCGTTTTGAATACGTTGTTGTCCGTGAGAATAAAAAATCGATTTTACAGGAATTCCCGAATAATGATCAGGTGAATCTTGGGCTTCGATATCAAAAGGTGAGGCCGTATTGGAGGAGCTTCTCCCCATATCCTTAAAGAACCCGCCAAGGGCCTTCATATTTTGGACATCACCGGCATCGAGTCCAAGATTGGAGGGTGGGGTTGTCCAAATGTCCTGATTCTTCTGTCCCTGGATAGAACCCTCATATTTATCGCAATTCCAGGATCCGATTTTTTCACCGGAGGCGATTCTTTTGTAGGTCGTCGGTTGGATCTCAAAAGATGATTTTTTGGTCTGGCTGGCAGATAAATTCTTTAAAGAGTCTGTGACTTTGTGCAAATCTCCTTTGGACATCTCGGTATAAGTTCTCGTCTTGGGATTGATGACCCACATCACTCCCTTATCTTGTCGTACAATCATGATCTGGTCAGCGATGCCACCCGATGTCTCCACACGCATCCGGTCTTTATCAATGTAGACCTTGCCTGTTTGCTGCATGGCGGTCGGCATCGAAAGAACTTGCTGGCTCACAATCACGACACCTGCCTGTGCCATTGACAGAGCACCGAGTAGAGTGCCAGCAGAAACAAACAATATCAGAGACAAAAGATTTTTTAATTTCATGTTTCCTCCTGAAGTGTCCTTGAGTTCATCATGGCTGAACCCATTCGTCCAGAATAAATTCTCCTTGGTTCTCGTTTACGAAGAGAAGCTTGTCGCGGATGCCGGCTTAGGCTAAGCTTAGAAAATGGATGATATCTGGTTCTTATTAGCGACGGTTGATCTGATCCTTGTCATTGTTTTTTCCGGTGTGGTGATTAGTCGCCGGCGTGAACCCGCGGTCACTCTTTCCTGGATTCTTACTTTTTTAATTTTGAATTATTTTGGATTTTTCCTCTATTTGTTTTTTGGCTATAAAAAATTGCGCCGCAAGAGGAAGCGCAAACCCAATCCTTCACGCCGCGCCTTTTTTGAGGTTACCGATCATGCCTTGGTACCCAACTTTGCCAAGGTAGCCAAGATGGCAAAGGAGCTTACCGATTTCCCCGTGACTTCCGGAAATCAGGTAATCCTCTATGAGGAGGCCTTTGCTACGTATGGCGCCATCGCAGAAGCCATCAAATCAGCAAAGCACCATGTCCATATGGAATATTATATTTTCCAACCCGATGAGACAGGCCTCTACTTTCGTGATCTCCTGATCCAGAGGGCTCGGGAAGGAATCGAATGTCGTCTCCTTCTTGATGCCATAGGTTCCATTAGAGTCGGTCGTCGTTTTATCCGGCCGATGTTGGAAGCGGGGGTGCGCGTCGAGTTTTTTGGTCCTGTGCGCACCGTTCGCCGATTAAGCTACGATCTCAGAAATCATCGGAAGCTTATTGTTGTCGATGGCCGCCTCGGATTTATTGGGAGTCAAAATATTGGCAACGAATATCTTCAATGGCGCAATCGTCTCCTGTCCTGGCGTGATTCCCACGTAAAGCTTGAAGGCCCTGTGGTGAACCAGCTCCAGGTTATCTTCGCCGAAGATTGGCATTTTACGACGGATGAGGATCTTTCGGGTCCTCTTTATTTCCCCAAACAGGACAAAAAAGGTTCTTCTCTCGTGCAGACTCTCCCCACAGGTCCCGATGAAGAGGAGCATACTTTACAGCTTATTTTCCTGGCGGCCATCCACGAAGCCAGGAAGAGGGTGACGATCACGACTCCTTATTTTGTGCCTAACTCCAATATGATGCTGGCCCTGGAGGGAGCGGCACGGCGCGGTGTCGTTGTTGATTTGCTTTTTCCCAAAAAGTCGGATCAGGCCTTGCTGGATTTGGCACGGAGGAGCTGGTACCGAGAGTTGCTCGATTGTGGTGTTCGGCTTTTTGAATATGCCGAGTCGTTTGTTCATGCCAAGGTCGTTACCATCGACCATCGCCTCGCCCTCGTCGGATCGGCGAATATGGATATTCGCAGTTTTCTCGTCAACTTCGAATCCAGCATCTTGATCTATGATGAGGAGGTTACCTCCCAGCTTCAGGTCACTTTTGATAAAATTTTGACTCAGGCAAAACGTATGACACCCGAGGATGTAGGGCAGGGCTCTCTTCTCAAATCCTTTGTTGACGGGATGTGCCGGGTTATTTCACCGCTTCTCTGAGTTTTTTTGAATTCGAAGACAGGCAGGTGACATGTCCCAGCTTCCGCCCTTCTTTGGGTGTTTTTCCATAAAGGTGGAGGTGTGTTCCGGGTATCTTGAGTATTTTCCCCAAGGGGGGCAACCGGCCAATCAGGTTATACATCACGGAGTGGCCCACTACCCTGGTTGATCCCAGAGGGAGACCCAGAAGGGCCCTCAAATGATTTTCAAACTGGCTGGTCTCGGCTCCCTCCAAAGTCCAGTGACCTGAGTTGTGGACGCGCGGTGCCATTTCATTGGCAATGAGTTGATCACCACATTGGAAAAACTCAATCGCCAGGACTCCCGTGTAGTTTAATTTTTTCAAAATCCTTTTTGCATATGTCTGAGCCAGTGATTGAAGCTTGCGGGATACTTTGGGTGCCGGCGCGAGTGAGTGATGGAGAATACCTTCGCGATGATGATTTTCAACAAGGGGATAAAAGGTGCACAACCCTTTTTTGGATCTGACGGCCAAAATAGAAAGTTCTCTTTTGAATTTTATGAATTGTTCGAGGATCAAAGGAGTCTTGCCCAACCTTTCCCAAGCCTTTTGGGTATCTTTTTTTGTCTTTATTAGAAACTGGCCCTTTCCATCATAGCCGAGCCTTCTCGTCTTGAGGAGGCAGGGATATCCGAGTTCTCGAACGGCCTGAATTAATTCCTCCCGACTATGGATTGCCTTGAATTTTGGTGTGGGAATTTTAAGATGTTGAAAGAGAGTCTTTTCGTGCAACCGATCCTGAGAGATCTCCAGGGCTTGAGATGAGGGGAAGACGGGAAGTAATGTTTCCAGATAACGAACGGCTTCAACAGGGACATTTTCGAATTCGTAAGTGACCAGATCAAGGCCTTTGGCGAATTTTTTTAGAAGATTAAAGTCTTCATAGGGCCCGATGAAGGTTTCGGCGATCGATTTGACGGGCAAGGCGGTCGAAGAATCAAAAAACCGGAATTGAAGACCCAAAGGATGTCCAGCCAAGGCCAGCATGCGTCCCAGCTGCCCACCACCCAGAATACCAACGATCATTTTTTCCTCCGGGGATCCGGGTGAGAGAGTACTTCTTTGGTCTGTGTCTTGCGAAATTTTTCCAGGGCAGAGCGAAACTTGGAATATTGATTGCCAAGAATAGAAATCGCCAACAAGGCGGCATTGATTGCCCCCGCTTTACCAATAGCCAGGGTGCCGACAGGAATTCCCGCCGGCATTTGAGCCATGGAGAGGAGCGAATCAAGGCCCTTGAGGGTCTGGGATTCAATGGGCACACCCAAGACAGGCAGGCTGGTTTTTGCCGCGGTCATTCCCGGCAAATGGGCTGCCCCCCCCGCACCGGCGATAATGACTTCAACCCCCCGTTTTTGGGCGGATTCGGCGTATTTAAAAAGCTGGTTGGGAGTTCGATGGGCCGAGACCACTCGTACTTCAAAAGGCACTTTGAACTTTTTCAGCATTTCGGCCGTGTGTGACAACGTCGCCCAATCTGATTTGGATCCCATGATAAGTCCGACAAGAGGTTTGGTTTTTTTTGCCATAATTCCCTTTAAAATGATCCTCGCCATTCAGCAAGAAAATTAGAGAGAGGCAAGATAGACCTTCAAGGCAGCCCTGGCTTGGGCCTGATAGCGTTCCCTCAGGGTGGCTCCTAGAGATGAAAAGGGAGGGGGAGTCTCTCTTGAGTTTGTCGTACTTTGAAAATCGTCATACAAGGCCTGGGCTATTTTAAAGATCAATTCCTCGTCTTGTATTTCATTTTGAGCCGAGAGACTTTGGATAGTCTCTAAAATGACTTTGGTCTTTCTTCCATAGTATTGATCCTGGACGTCTGGGGGGAGCTGGCCATAAGACAACGCCACAATATTCACCTCGCCGGCATACTCAGGGTGTGCCTCCCTCCAATCCATATCCTGCGTTGGGACATAACGCGGTTTACTGGCGAGTCCACGCCAAACCTCATGGAGGGCCGAGGCAATTGCTTCTACGAGAGGGTTGCGGGTCGGGGTCAGTTTTGGAGCCCTGACCGCTTTCTTCGCTGAAGGGGATTTTTTTGGTGCAGGAATTTTAGGCACGGAAGTATCCGGAAGTGTAAAATCAAGAGAGACCTGCTGGTCAGCCCCGATTCTGTATTGTCCTGCTGTTAAGAAGAGGGTGCCATCTTGAGTGGTTTTTTTTAAAAAAGGATTGCCTGAAGGTGTTATGTGTGACGCAACCACTTTTATTTTTTGCACAGGCTCTTTGCTACCGTTGCCGACATGAAGAATACTTCCCTCCTGCACGACTTCAATAGTGACGGGAAAGGGAGTAAAAGAGGTCAGACGATACCTGGGGTGCCCCTGGTGGTTATGGACGACAAGCTTAAAGGAGAGATTTGAGATCGAATCGGAGAAGTGAAAAGGTCTTCCTAACTCTAACGCCTGGGAGCCGTTGATAACCCCGTTCCAGGAGACAGTGACGGGAAAACCCGCCCGGTGCTTTGAGGCTAAACCATCCCCTCCGGCAAGCCCATCCGCTGTTTGACGAATAAAGAGGCCCTGTTCACCAGCGACAGGAGCCCCAAGAAAGGGACAATCCCGGGGAGGGGAGAAAACAGGAATGGGATTAAAATGGAGTGTCATCTTGGTTGGGTTTATCGGGGTGAATTTTAAAAGGTTGCTTGGAAAATACAAAAATTAAAATTTTTTGCCGGTCTAAATCTTAAAAATCATTTTGGTATTCCCAATGACGATTTCATCGCCTGGCTGGAGGATATATTCCTTGATCTTTTGTCCCCCCACATAGGTGCCATTGGAAGACTCGAGATCCATGAGGACGTATTTTCCTCCCACAGACTGAATTTCGGCATGCTTGCGCGACACCTTGGGCTCCTTTAGGACGACGTCATTGGCCGGAGATCGGCCTATTTGAATCGTTTTATCAATCGGGAGCATCTGGGTGACCTTGCCATTTTCAATGACGTGAAGTTCGGGTACCTTATGGGAGGTTTCGAGCTTTATTCTTGAGGTAGAATCCATTTTGGATTCGCCTGATTTTGTGGGGGCCGGCGTTTCGGAGGCCACGCTTCCTAACTCCTCACCCTCAAATATTTCGCGATGCCTGGTCAGGCCTTCCTCTAATTTTTTTAAGGCCCCCTCGAGTTTTTTGACTTCTTCTGTGGCCTGATCGGTGGCCTCCTCGAATTCTTTTTTTGTATACTCACCCAGGCCGTGGCGCAGGTTTGATTCTTCGATCTTTTCTTTGTGGGATTTGATGCTGGACTCAATACGAACCTTCTTTTCGAGGAGGATCTTTTCTTCTTTCTCCAAATCCTTTCTGAGAGCCAGAAGCTTTTCCGTCGTTTGATTTTGTTTCGTCGTATAATCCGAACGAACCTTTTGGTAGACGGCATCACTGACAGAGCTCCGTGTCTCTTCAAGTTTATGGATCCTCTCCTTGAGCAACTTTCGCTCGGCCTTGATCTCCGAGGCCTCCTTCAGGAGAGTTTCATTCAGGGTGTGCACTATTTCTTCGTCACTGAGCATTTCTGGCACCGGGACCTCTCGTCATGATAAGTTAATGATCTAATTGCCTATTTTAGGGGACAATGGCCTTGAAGTCAATCAATGAAGAAGAGTCGTTTAGACGCCCATCCTAAGGCCGTCTTGATATCCCATAGCCACGGCGGCCTTGATGCTCTCTAATTTTGTGGTCAGTCGGCTTATGGGGAGTTTTTGGCTTGGCCGGATGATATGAATCCGGCCCGGGTAATGTCCCTTTTCCAGATTTTCCGCAATGCGATTGTAGGTTTCATGCCGGTGAAGCATGGTTTCTGAGAGGCGAGGGTATTTTTTCTCAAAAAATCGCGGCAAGAGATTCATTACAGAAACTTTTTTTCGATACCCCTCAGGTCGCGTCAAGACGACATAGATTTCTTCGCATCCCGCCTCGATGGCCTTTTGAATAGGAATAGGATCCGAGAGGCCGCCGTCGAGATAGGGTTGATTATCAATGATAACGGGTTGTCGATAAGCGATGGGAATCGCCGAAGAGGCCTTGAGGGCCTTTAGGATAGGATCACGACGATTATGAAAATAAGTTGCCTTGCCTGATTCGCAGTGGGTGGCCGTGATATAAAAATCGGTGGCACTTCTTTGAAGGCTTCCGATGTCCAGGGGCTGCCTGATACAAAAGACATCGTCGATGAGATAATCCAGATCCATAATCGATTTTTTTCTGAGGACGTTTTTAAAATTAATAAAGGTATGGCCATGCAGATACTCGGTCCAGATGATAGGCAAGAGTTGGGGTTGGCCACTGACGAGGAATGCCGCTGTGCAGGCTCCTGCGGAGGTTGCGGCGACGACGTCAAAAGAGGTCAGTCCCGATTCGGCGAGGGCCATCATGACCCCGCACGAATGGGCGCCTCTCATGCCGCCGCCTTCCACAATGAGGGCTCTTTTTTTCATAGAGGTTATAAAACCCTTAATACCCAGCACTGAAGATAGGATGATTCCGGAAAAGAAAGCAAGACAGGGTGATCGGAGGAAGCCCCGCGTCGCTCTAATATTTGAATATCACATTTGGCATCCTGAGAGGCTTCCTGGAGGACTTCATCAAAGAGTCTTGGTGTAAAATTTTGTGAACACGAACAGGTCACCAGAAGGCCCCCGGGCTTTAAAATTTTCATGGCTCGGAGATTGATTTCTTTATAACCCCGAATTCCTCCACCGATATTTTTTCGATTCCTGACAAAAGGAGGAGGATCGAGGATAATCATATCGAAAGATTCTTTTTGTTCATGACATCGTCGAAGAAAATCAAATCCGTTGTCCTCGACGGTGCGCACATTCTGGATCTGGTTTCTCTCACAGTTCTTCTTCAGCTTCTCAAGGGCGGGGAGGGAACTGTCCACGGCGATGACCTCTTCGGCCTTTGTGGAGGCTGGCAATGCAAAACCACCCTGGTAGCTGAAAAGATCCAGGACCCGGCCTTGACTGTAGCGACCGGCCACTTGATGATTTTCGGACTGATCCAGGAAGAGACCTGTCTTTTGTCCCTGAAGAGGATCGACTTTAAAAAAATAATTTCCTTCCCGGATTTCGAGCGAGGAGGGAAGCTCTCCTCGGACAACGCCGCTTTGGAGGACCATGCCCTCGAGTTCGCGAATGGTGGAATCATTGCGTTCCACAATCGCTCGAGGATGAAGCTGTTCGTCAAGGATCGCGAGGAGGGTTTCCTTGAATCGATCCATGCCTAAACTAAGGGTTTGGAAGACCAACACGTCTTTATATCTGTCCACGATGAGAGAGGGGAGCCGGTCGGATTCTCCATGGATCAAGCGGCACGCGTCCTTGTCACCCCAGTAAGGGGCACGGCCTTCGAGAGACTTTTTGATGCGATGGTGCCAAAAATGAGAATCAATGGCCTCTGGGCGCCGGCTGATAAAACGAAGAGAAATTTGCGAGCGCGGGTTATAGAAGGCCTGCCCCAAAAACTTTCCCTTCGGTTGATAGACAGAGACCACATCCCCCGGATTGACTTCGGCGGCCTCGAGGATATCAGAGCGAAAGACCCAGGGATGTCCTCCCTGGACCCGGTTTGTACCTTTTTGGTTAATGATCACTTTGGAATCCATGAGACTCAGGTCGTAATGAACTTAGCCCAAATAGGCAAGAGTTTCAGAATAGTTACCTTGACTTACCCAGGAGTTCATAAGTTAATAGATGATGGAATGGTGAAAAATGGCCAATCGTAAAAGAAATTTAATTTTGGGAAGTCGAGGGAGCCGACTGGCCTTGTGGCAGGCCAATTATGTGAAAAAACTTCTTGAAGCCGAGTATGGAGATATTGGCGTCACCATCAAAGTGATCAAGACCACAGGGGACAAGATCAAGACGACGCCTTTATCCGAGATTGGAGGCAAGGCCCTCTTTCTTAAAGAAATAGAAGAACAGATTCTGGAAAATAAGGTCCAAATCGGGGTTCATAGTATGAAGGATGTGCCGGTGGAGTTGCCACGCGGTTTGGGGATCAGTACCATCCTCAAACGTGATGATCCTCGTGATGTTTTTATTTCAAAAAAATACAGTTCGCTCTTCCATCTTCCCAAGAAGGCGAGGATTGGGACGAGTTCTCTGCGACGGCAAGCCCAATTGAAAAGCTTTCGCCCTGACTTTGAAATCGTTCCAATCCGCGGAAATATTGAGACGCGTCTTCGCAAGGTGGGCAAGGTGGGCAAAGTGGGCAAGCTGGCAACGGAGGGTCTGAGTGGAATTATTCTAGCCGCAGCGGGACTGACACGTCTTGGGATGTCCTCCAAGATTACGGAATATCTTCCCACAACCTTGATGTTGCCAGCCGTCGGACAGGGGGCGATTGGTCTTGAAATTTTAGAAGGGAATGCCGAGCTCCGGCATCTGCTCGATCCTCTTAATGATGTTGAAACCGCTCACTGTGTTCATGCAGAAAGATCTTTTTTGAAAAATTTGGAGGGTGATTGCCAGGCTCCCATTGCCGGCTTTGCCGAGGTCAACGGACAAAATCTCAAGATTACGGGGATGGTTGCCTCCCCAGAGGGTCGTGAACTGATCCGAGATCGTTTGGAGGGGAATATTCGCGATGCTTTGCCACTAGGGGTCCAGTTGGCAAAATCCCTTTTGGGGCAGGGAGCGCGGGAAATTCTGCGTAGCACACGTGAAAGATATTCGAAAATCTAAACAAAAAGGCATTGTCTATCTCGTCGGTGCGGGACCGGGTGATCCAGGTCTGATCACCCGGAAGGCCGAGTCCTGTTTGAGACGTGCCGATGTCATTATTTACGACTACCTTGCCAATAAGAGGTTCCTCTCCTATGCCCCTCCTCGTGCCAAAAAGATTTATGTGGGTAAGAGAGGGGCGAGCCACACGAAAGATCAGGAGAGGATTCATCGCCTGATGATCCAGGAGTCGAAGAAGGGGAAAATCGTTGTTCGATTAAAGGGAGGGGATCCTTTTGTTTTTGGGCGGGGAGGTGAAGAGGCCCAGGCCTTGGCAGCGGCGGCTGTGTCCTTTGAGATTGTTTCGGGTGTAACCTCGGCGATTGCGGTCCCTGCCTATGCCGGAATTCCTGTCACGCATCGTGATGTGACCTCCGTTGTTGCCTTTGTCACCGGTCATGAAAGGGATGAAGAGGGCAATGCCCCCCCTGATTGGGTGGCCCTCTCGAAGATAGGCACGGTTATCTTTTTGATGGGTTTTGGGACCCTTGAGAAGAATATGAAAAAATTAATCGAAGCGGGTCGAGATCCTCAAACACCCGTCGCGGTGATTGAGTGGGGAACATTGCCACAGCAGAAGACGGCTGTGGGTACTTTGAAAACTATTGTTGAAGAAACTCATCGGATGAAAATCCGTCCACCGACGATTACGGTTGTCGGTCAAGTGGTTGAGCTCCGAAAAGACCTCGCCTGGTTCGAGAAAAAAAGGCTTTTTGGAAAAAAGATCCTGGTGACCCGCTCAAGGGGACAAGCCAGTGAGCTCTCTCAAAAGTTGGAGGAAGAGGGGGCCCGTGTTTTTGAAATGCCGACCCTGGAATTTAGAGCCCCCAAGGATTGGAAGCCTGTCGATCGGGCGGTTCACAGGCTCTCCCAAAAGGACTGGCTTGTCTTTACCAGCGCCAACGGCGTAAATTTCTTTTTTGAGAGGCTGAAATTCCTCAAAAAAGACATCCGTGTCCTGGGCAGGGTATTGATTGCTGCTATTGGTCCAATGACGGCAAGAGTTCTAAAGGAGAGAGGACTAGAAGCTGATCTGGTGGCGAGTGAGTTTCGTACAGGGGGCCTTCTGAAGACCTTCAAGAGGCGAGGGATCAGAGGAAAAAAAATTCTTCTTTTGAGGGCCCATGAATCGCATGAGGATCTCCCCCAGGGACTCCTCAAGATGGGGGCTAAGGTCGAAGAAGTCGAAATCTATCAACAGAGGATTCCCCGTAAAAACGCCCTGCCTCTTGCCAGGATCCTGAGTCAGGACGTACCTGATTTGATTGTCTTTGCGAGTTCTAACACGGTCAGAAATTATATGGCATTGGCCAAAATGGCTGGGGTCGAAGAGCATGCGCGTAAGATTCCTGTGGCCTCCATCGGTCCTATGACGACCAAAACAGCGAAGGAAATCGGCCTAAAGGTGGTCGCCCAACCCCGCCGATCGACAATCCCAAACCTGGTGGAGGCGATTGCTTCACAGGCAAATCTCTTTTGAGACCGGTTTCTTATGTCGAGATTCTTTCAGGATGCTGCTTGATTGTTTCTCTTTGAGCACTTTCATCCGGAAAGACCAGTAGAGAGGCAGTCAGTAAATCAAAGGCAAAGAATGCCCCCTTTTGACCTCCTTCCAGCGCCTTTTTAAAAGTCCTGAGATTTTCTTCCGAACGAGTTTCCAATAAATCATTGGTAAAGCCCAGGGCGATGGCATGCACCTCATTCGGGATGCATCCAAGCCAAATCTGCTGGACGAGTCCCCTCCGGTCTCCTGAAAATTGATGAAGATTAAGGGCCAAGGGAGGCTTCTTGGGATTCAGATAAATGAGAGGAGTGATGGAGAGAAAGAAACCTTTTTTTGGGCCTTGAGTGTGATATCTTACTTGAAACTGAATTGGGTAGGGGACAATTTCTTCCCCGACGAACCTCGTCTTCGGATCCTCTTCCAGAGGAGTGGGTGTTCCTCTAAAGAGGAGGCTTTTGAACCCAGGGATGGCGTGACAGTTTTTCCAGATTCTTTCACCCAAATCCAGGGTGGTTATCGGGAATCGTCTAAAAAGATCTTGAAGATACCCCTCTCCGTAACGTGCCCGTAGCGCGTCGGTGAATTTTTGGCACGCGTCATCAATCCCTCCTTCAGCGAGAGCACGAAGACCTTCTAGGCGTTTCAGAGCTGTCGTGGCTGTGTCCGGATAGTCGATGGGTGGCCCTTTTGCTTCTCTCACAGGAAATGGAATCACGGGTGCCACATGATCCGATTGTGGTAGACCCGTCAATGATGACTCAAGGAATAAGATCATCCCGAGAATCGGAGATTTCTGCACCCAGGGAGGGGCGGCTTCTTCTGCAGGCCTGAGATCCATGGGTGGCCGTCCCCCCCTTATTGAGTTATTCAAAAAATTGAGCGTTTCCTGAATGCGTGTCTGGAGCCTCTTGGTCTCAAGCGGCTTGGCTTCAAGAGTTCTTGCCCATTGACGGACCTGCTTATGATCAGCGGAGAGGAGAGAAGGTGACCTCTTCGAACTCCCTACGGAATGGTAAAAAGAATCTAAAGTGAGAATCGCAGAGGCTAGAAAGGGGAATGGAATTGCCTTTGGAGACGAAGTGGCTCTCTCAAGACTATAAGCGATGGACCACAGGGCTGATAAGGTCTCGATGGATGTTGTCGGTGCCATTGGATACCGTTATCGGCCAGGAGATAAAGAAGTTGTCAAATAAAATGTCACTGGTTGGGACTTTGAGTCCTTAGCAGCTGATAATGGGTACTACGCCCGCCCGCATTATCCTTCATCAGGATCTTGCGTCCCAACAAGTCGTTGATATCCCGCAGTGCGGTATCCTGAGAACACTTGGTCAGCTTGGCCCATTTGGAAGAAGTAAGTTTTCCTTCAAATCCATCCAGCAGACGATTGACGAGGGAAAGTTGCCGTTCATTGAACGATTCCCCGGCATGCGCTTTCCAAAATCGTGCTTTTTGAAGAACGTCTTCCAGAGTTTCCTCGGAGGCCCCAATAGCCCGTTTCAAGCATTTTAGAAACCATTCCATCCATAACGTGATATCAAGCGAACTCTTCTGACACTTTTCCAGCACAGCATAATAGGCATTCCGCTCACTCTGGATTTGAGAAGACATGCTATAAAAACGTTGATGAGTTTTTTCGGAGCGTGCCAGAAGCATGTCAGCGATGGCACGAGCCATACGACCATTGCCATCTTCGAAGGGATGAAGAGTGACAAACCAAAAATGGGCCAATGCCGCTCTCATAACCAGGTCCATTTCAGATTCTGTATTTACCCATTTGATGAATTTTTTCATCTCGGCCGACAAGCGCCTGTAACTCGGCGCTTCATAGTGCACTTTCTCATGACCATAGGGTCCGGATATTACTTGCATCACACCACTGGATTTGCTTCTCCAATGACCGGCAGTAATACGGTGCATACCACTCTTTCCTGTCGGGAAAAGTGCTGTATGCCAGGTGCATAAACGTTTTTTTGTCAGTGAGGCATCGTATTCGCGAGTGGCATCGAGCATGACTTCTACAATACCTTCAACATGGCGGTCCCTGGGAAGTAGATCTTTGACATTTATGCCCAGTCGTCTCGCAAGGGAAGATCGAACTTGCCTGACATCCAGATTTTCACCCTCAATCTCACTGGTCTTTACGACATCTTGAGTGAGAGTTTTGAGAGTAGCTTCCTCTCGCAAATTAAAACCCAAAGCTTCCATTTTTCCCAGCAAACGACCCTGTAGATGGCGTACCTCCGCGAGCAAGATAGAAATCTTTGATGGGTCCCACGCAAAGTTTGGCCATTGCTGATGTTCGTAAATATACATTTAATCTCCGCAAATAATAATGAGATTATATATCCTATTCACCGCAGAGGCAAGAATAATCCCCTCATATTTTGCGGTGATTGAAATCATGATTCATCGCAGTACGGGTAAATTAGAAGGAGTAAACACTGAAGGAGGCTTTATTTAAGCGCGGTTGTCTCTTCAAACCCGCACATCAGATTCATGTTTTGAACCGCTTGAGAGGAAGCCCCCTTCATGAGGTTGTCGATGGCGGCGATCAGGACGAGGCGTTTGGTCCTCGGGTCGTAAACAGCGCCGATGAAACAATTGTTTGTCCCACGGACGTCTTTGGTCTTGGGGAGTATGCCTTCGGGGAGGATCCTGACAAAGTCTTCGTCCTTATAAAAGTCGGAGAGAAGGGTGAGAATCGATTTTGTATCCGTTGGCTTGAGGGGCCTGGCATAAATGGTGGAAAGTATCCCGCGATCCATGGGTATCAGGTGAGGTGTAAAACTGATGACGACGTCTTCACCGGCGGCGATCGAGAGTTCTTTTTCAATTTCGGGCATGTGGCGATGCTTGCCGACCTTGTAGGCGTGCACCGATTCATTCACTTCACTGTAGAGAGATTCAAGGACAGCACTCCTGCCGGCCCCCGTGACGCCGGATTTGGAATCAATGAGGATCGTCTTTGGATCGATGATCTTCTTTTGAAGAAGGGGGACGAGACTTAAGAGGGCCCCTGTGGGATAACAACCCGGGTTGCCGATCAGGGAGGCCTTTTTTATTTTTTCACGATAAAGCTCGGAGAGTCCATAGACGGCTTTTTTCAAAAGATCGGGCGCCGTATGTTTCCCGTACCACTTTTCATAAACGGCCGCTGATTCAAAACGAAAATCGGCGGACAGATCGATGACCTTCTTCCCACGCTTGATCCACTCGGGGATAGGCGTCATGGCTGATTGATGAGGAAGACAACAAAAGACGAGGTCGCATTTTTTATCGACGGTTTCCGCCGAAAGTTCCTCGAGTACCAGATCCGTCTGGCCTTGGAAGAAGCAAAAAACATCCTCAATTTTTTTCCCGGCGTACTTCTCCGAGGTGAGCAGGGTGACCTGGACCTGCGGATGCTGGAGAAGAATTTTTAGGAGCTCGATGCCGGTATAACCGGTGGCGCCTACAATACCCACTTTGACCATAGGGGACCTTTTATAAAGTAACGCCTTATCTCTTGGAATACTGAGGACGTTTTCGGGCACCATGACGGCCATATTTTTTTCTTTCAACAATACGGGCATCGCGGGTGAGGAGTCCGGCGTTGCGCAGGGGACGGCGGAATTCTTCGTTTTGGAGGAGAAGGGCCTTGGCGATGGCGTGTTTTAAGGCATCGGCCTGACTGGCAGGGCCTCCCCCCATCAGATTGACCCTGGCATCAAACTTCCCGGCGGTGCCGGTGGCTTCAAAAGGTTGGTGGACGATAAAACGCAGAGACTCACGGCCAAAATAATTTTCGAACTCTCTGTCATTGACGAGGATCTTGCCTTCTCCGGCGCACAAGATCACGCGGGCAATGGATGTCTTTCTCTTTCCTGTCGAAGTAAAACGCTTCGGTGCTTTTGCGGTTGCCATTTAGATTTTTACCTCTTTGGGCTGCTGGGCTCCATGAGGATGCTCTGTTGTTGAATAAATCTTCAGCTTCTTCATCAGATGCTTGGTTGATTTGTTCGTTGGCAGCATTCCAAACACGGCCTTGCGAACCAATTGAGTAGCGTCCTTTGCCAATAACTTGCCCGCGGTCGTCTCTTTAATGCCCCCTCTAAAACCCGTGTGCTTGTAATAAATCTTGTCCGTCAGTTTTTTACCGGTGAGGACGATCTTTTGCGCATTGATAGCGACCACAAAGTCACCCGCGTCTTCATGGGGCGTAAAGATCGTCTTCTTCTTCCCCCGCAGGATGTCGGCGATTTGAGTGGCGGCGCGACCCAGGACTTTGCCTTCCAGGTTGACAACAACCCAACCCCTGTTTTTTGCGCTATCCTTGCCTTTGGCGATCGTCGTTTTTTGCATATATTTTAAGAGCGCGCAAATCTAGAAGAGTTCCCCCAAAAGTGTCAAGGTATTTTAGGAATTTGGTTGATATTCCAGAAGGGTTCCCCTTAGATAGGCCCATGTCGACTATTCGTAAAGAGGTCTCGAGGCTCAAAGGTTACAGCCTCACACAGGACCCCCATCGGATCAAGCTCAATCAGAATGAATCCCCCTTTGATCTTCCGGCGCCTCTCAAGCAAAAGGCCATGGCTCGACTCTCCGAACTCTCCTGGAATCGCTACCCCACGCCCTTTTGTGATGCCCTTCGCAAGAAGATTGCCGAAAAAGAAGGATGGTCCGCCGAAGGTGTGGTCGTGACGGGGGGATCTAATATCCTGATTCAGGCCATCATGATAGCGGCGGCCATTCAGGGAAAGATCCTCACGGTGACGCCTAGTTTTTCTCTCTACGGGTTGGAGGGTCAAATTTTTGGGAACAAGGTCATTGAGGTGCCTCTGAAAAAGGATTTTTCATTTCCACGGGACCTCTTTCTCAAATCTCTGAAGAAGGAAGGGCCTCAAATTGTTTTTTTAGCCAATCCAAACGCCCCGACGGGCAATCTTTTTTCGGAAGAGGACTTGGTTTCTGTGCTGAAGGCGTCCCAAGGACTCGTTGTCGTGGATGAGGCCTACTATCCTTTTTCGGGTTTTACAC
>OBEQ010184330.1_pt1 | contig 18651 bp, 18 predicted proteins | sample 1670901 | NCBI WGS metagenome assembly OBEQ01 (sample SAMEA104232315, study PRJEB22302) | groundwater metagenome | biome: forest; feature: aquifer; material: groundwater | place: USA | collected 2011-08-07 | depth 5.4 m
ACCAGAAGAGCAGCGGTTGGTGGTTCGCCTGCACTCGCTCGCCAATCCGCGCAGCAACGACGCCCTGGCCGGACTCTATGAGACACTCACCGCACCTGAAGTTCGCTATCCAGGTACGGACCTCAAGCTCGTCTATCAGGCGCCCGGCGGTGCATAGATTCTTACGCCCATGTCAGGAGCCCTGAAATTAGACTGAATAATCCCACCCGCGTCGAAGCTTATTCGTAACGAAGCGCATCGATCGGATCGAGGCGCGCCGCCTTTCGCGCCGGATAGAATCCGAAGAAGACGCCGACCGCGGCGGCGAAACCAAAAGCGAGCCCGACCGCTTCCGGCGCCATGAGGGTCCGCCATTCGGCCAAATAACTGATCGCGTGTGAACCGGCCAGGCCGAGGACGATCCCAATGATGCCGCCGATGAGCGAGAGCGTGATCGCCTCGATCAGGAACTGGGCAAGAATGTCGCGCCGCCGTGCGCCTACGGCCATGCGGATACCGATCTCCCGCGTCCGCTCCGTCACTGATACGAGCATGATGTTCATGATGCCGATCCCGCCGACCAGCAGCGAGACCGAGGCGATTGCGGCCAGCAGGTACGTCATCACGCGCGACGACTCCTCTTGCGTCTGCAGCACGTCGGAGAGGTTGCGAAGCCAAAAGTCGTCCGCCTGCTGAGGTTTCAGCTTGTGGCGCTCCCTGAGGAGCATGCGAATCTGCGCTTCCGCGTCCGCCATATCTTCGTCGGGCCACATCTTGAAATAGATGGCTCCGACCGATCGGGGACCTGCGCGGCTCACGCCGAGGACCTTCTTCTTCGCCGTGGAGAGTGGAATGAGGATGGTATCGTCCTGGTCCTGGCCCGACGAGCTCTGCCCCTTCCGCTCGAGCACACCGACGACAGTGAAGGGGACATTTCGGATACGTATGATCTGGCCGAGCGGCTCAGCATCTGCAAACAGGTTCTGGAGACACGTTTGACCAACGAGCGCGACCTTGGTTGCGCTATGAACGTCGTCGGACCCGATGGGCCGGCCGGCCACAAGGGGCCAGTCGCGCACCTCGAGATAGTCGACCGTCACGCCCTGCACGACGGTCGACCAATTCAGATTGCCGTACACCACTTGCTCGGTCGCGCGCACCGATGACGCGGCGACCTGCACGCTCTCGAGTTCGCGCTGGGCGGCCAGGGCATCGTCTTCGGTGAGCGTGAGCTGGCTTCCGTGCCCCATCCGCACACCACTGGCGGTCACGCTCCCGGAGCGTGCGATGATCAGGTTCGACCCCAGGCTCTGGATCTGCTCGGCCACCCGAGCCTGGGCGCCGGCGCCGACCCCCACCATGGCAATGACGGCGCCGACCCCGATGATGATGCCGAGCATCGCGAGCGCGCTCCTGAGCTTGTGCACGCTGAGCGACCGAACCGCGATCCGCAAGCTTTGCCAGAGGATCACGCGACGACCTCCTTGCTGAGCGACGCCAGCGTGGCGGCGGCGTCCAGCCGTGACGGGACACGCTCGTCACGCAGGAGTCGGCCATCGCGGAAGGTGAGGACCCGGCTGGCGTAGGCCGCGATGTCGGGCTCGTGGGTGACGAGCACGATGGCCATGCCTTCGCGGTTCAACCGCTGGATGAGTACCAGGATCTCGACACTGGTCCGCGCATCGAGGTTGCCCGTGGGCTCGTCGGCCAGGATCACCGCGGGACCGTTGATGAGCGCCCGCGCGATTGCCACGCGTTGCTGCTGGCCGCCTGAGAGCTGGCTTGGCTGATGGGATGCGCGCTCAGCGAGCCCGACTTCGGCCAGCCGCTCGCGGGCGCGCGCCCGGCGCGCGCGCGCCGGCAGCCCACCATAGAGCAACGGCAGTTCGATATTTTCGAGGGCGCTCGTACGCGGCAAAAGATTGACCGTCTGGAAGACAAACCCGACCTTGGAGTTTCGGATCCGTGCGAGCTCGTCTGGGGCGAGCGCCGCAACGTCCTCGCCGTCCAGGACATAGCGTCCCGCCATCGCCGTGTCGAGGCAGCCGAGGATGTTCATAAACGTGGACTCCCCCGAGCCGGACGGCCCCATGACGGCCACGTATTCGCCGCGGGCGATCGTGACCTGGATTCCTCGGAGCGCGTGGACCGTGTGCGGTCCGATGTGATAATCCTTGGTCAGACCATCGGTCACAATCATGACGATCAGAGTTTGAGCCGAGGTTCCCCGCCGGCTCCGCCGGCAGGACGGCTCGGCGGGTGGACCCCTGGGGCGAGGCCGAGAATCACTTCTTGCCCTTTCCTGACGTCGCCCCCACGGACCTCGGTGGCCATGCCGTCGCTGAGGCCAAGCGTAAGGCCGATAGGCTTGGGCTTCCCGTCCGGGCCGAGCACCCAAACGCGGCCGGCGATGCCACTCCGGCCATCAGCGGCACCGGCGCCAGCGATTGCATCGTAGTGAGCCCGTTGGTCCGGAGTCAGCATCTCCCGGATCCGCGCGCGTGTCGCCTGCTTGACCTTCTGAGCTCGCACCTGCCGTTCCTCTTCCGACAGCGTGGCACCCCGGAGGGCCTTGCGCTGCTGGTGACGCTCCTCGAAGATCGGCTCAAGCTTTCGCTGCTGCTCGTCGTTCAGATTGAGGCTCCGAACCAGCCGGTCACGGATGCTGTCGGTCGACGCCCGCCCCGCACGGTCAGCACCCCAGGCGCCGGCGACGGGCAGCGGACCGGCTATTCCAGCCTCAGAGCCCACCGGTCGAAACCGCAACGCCGCATTCGGAACCTTCAGGACGTTCCCCTTCGCGGCGACGATCAGCCTCACGTTCGCAGTCATCCCGGGCAGGAGGGTCCCATCGGGATTTGCCACGGCAATGACGACCACATACGTCACGACGTTCTGCACGACCTGCGCGGTCTTCCGAATCTGCATGACCTCGCCGGTGAACGGCTCGTTGGGAAACGCATCGACCGTGAAGGTCGCCCTGTCGCCGAGCTTCACCCGGCCGATGTCTGCCTCGTCGACGCTCGTCTCGACCTGCATCTTGGTCAGATCTTGAGCGATGGTGAAGAGGGTGGGCGCCTGCAGGCTCGCCGCGACGGTCTGTCCGACGTCGACCGCCCGTGAGACGACCACACCGTCCACGGGCGCCCGAATCGTCGTGTGGTCGAGGTCGACCAGCACCTGCTGGAGGGCGGCGTGTTTTTGCTTCACCTGGGCCCGCGCCGATTGCAGCATCGCTTCGGCCACCCGCAGCTGGGCCTGGGCCGACCCAATGGCGGCCGCGAGGGACTGCTCCTTGGCCAGGGCCGAGTCGGCCTGGGCGACGGCCGAATCATGAACCGCCTGGGCTGTGTCTTGGTCGCTCTTAGCGATCAGCTCACGGCGAAAGAGTTCAGTCTTCCGACCCAGGTCACGCTTGGCGTCGACGACCGCCACTCGAGCCTTGGCGGTCTGGGCCCTCCCCTCGGCGTGTGCGGCACGCGCGTTTTCGAGGTCCGCCCGGGCGCGCTCCACCTGCGCTTGCTGATTCAGCACGGCCGCCTGCGCCGATTCGAGCTCGGCGCGCGCCTGGCCCACCCTCGCCTCAAAGATCTCCGGATCGATGCGTGCGATCACCTGGCCCTTCCGGACCACTGAGTTGAAATCGGCGAACAGCTGCTTGATCTGGCCGGAGACCTGGCTCCCCACCTGGACCGTGATCACCGCGTTGAGGTTGCCGGTTGCAGAGACAGCGGCGGTAAGGGGCCCGCGTTCCACGCGGGCGAACCGGTACGGCGGCGAGGTTCCACGGCGCTGAACGAAAAGGTAACCCCACACGCCGCCCCCGACCACGAGGGCCATGAACACCAGCGAGAGCCCACGCTTCATCGTTTCTTACCGTCGGCCGAGGTCCCGATCGAGTCTGCCAAGTTCGTACTCTCGTTCAGGAGCCAGCTGTAGACGGCAGAGACGAGCGTATCTGGCATTACGCCCCACCAGCTCCGTGTGGGTGCCCTGTTCGACGACCTGGCCTTCGTCTAGGACGATGATGCGGTCAGCGAACCGTGCGGTCGTGAGGCGATGCGCGATTATCAATGTTGTGCGTCCCATCGCTGCTCGCTCAAGCGCCTCCATGACTGTCCGCTCTGAGGCAGCATCCTGGCCGCTCGTCGGCTCATCTAGGATCAGAATGCCGGCGTCCCGCAGAATCGCCCGCGCGATCGCGATCCGCTGCTTCTGTCCTCCTGAAAGGGGCGTCCCTCCCTCCCCGAGCAAGGTCTCGAAGCCCTGCGGGAGCCGCTGAATGAACTCGTCCGAGTTAGCCAAGACCGCAGCGGAAACAATCTGCTCATCGCTGGCACTGGGACGACCAAAGGCAATGTTATCGCGAATGGTCCCGCTGAAGAGGAGCGAGTCCTGCAAAACGAGGCCTATCTGTTCGCGCAGCGACTGGAGGGAATAGTTCCGGATGTCCTCGCCATCCAGACACACCGCGCCCTCGCTTGGATCATAAAACCGAGATATCAAGCTCACAAGTGTACTCTTGCCGGCACCGGTAGCCCCCACAATGGCTATCTTCTCTCCCGGCGCGATACGGAGGTTGATGTGAGACAAGACAGGTTGCCCGGGCTCATACTGGAATGACACCTCCCGGAACTCGATGCTCCCTTTCAGCCGTGGGACGGGACGCGCCCCCTCCCGATCGGTAACCTCGCGGCGGACGTGCATCACCTCGGCAATCCGCTCGGCTCCCACGCTCGCCTTGTTGAACGCATATGAGAGGCGGGCGAGCGCCCTCATTGGGCTATAGAGGTTCGTCACATAGGCGAAGAAGACAATCACATCGCCCGTCGTCAGAACGCCCGCCAGCACGCGTTTTGCCCCATACCACATCACGAGTGTCAGCCCGATCGCCGCCAGCACGTCCACGAGCGGCGCCACGCGCGCCTGATAGCGCACGCCCTCCAGATATGCGTGCAGATTGCTGACACTCTGGGCCCGAAAGCGCTCGTTCTGCTGCTCTTCCTGGGCCAGCCCCTGCACGATCCGGATGGAAGCGAGCGTCTCCTGGGCAACGGAAGCCAGCTGACCGGCGCTGGCGCGCGCTTCGCGGGCGGCAAGTTTGATGGACTGCGTGGATCGGAGGACGGTCCAAAACAGCAGCGGAGCTACCGAGAGCGCGGCGAGAGCGAACTGCCAATCCAACCAGAACATCAACGCCAGCATCCCGGCGAGCAAGCATGCGTTGCTGCCGAGAACGATGATGCCGTTCGCGATAATATCGTGGACCGCTTGGATGTCGGAGGTCAGTCGCGTAATAAGGTCTCCGGTGCGCTGGCGATCGTGATACCGGAGCGACAGGCGCTGCATATGTGCAAACAGATCACGGCGCAATGCGAAGATGAAGTGCTGGGCAACGTCCCCGGTGGCGCGCGTAAAAAAGTAGGTCAGTAAGCCGGTGCTCAACGCGATAAGCAATGTCGCGGCGCACGCGCCATACAGAATGGCCATGGGACCAAGAGGGGCACTGTCCAACCACCGCCCCAGCAGAGGCACGCGGCTCGGCTTGTCGGCCAGGACCCGGTCAATTACCACCTTCAGGGGCCAGGGACGAGATACCGTCAGCACAGCGTCCAGCACCATCGCCAACGCCGCCCAGCCGAGTTGCTGGCGAAAGGGACGCAGCAGTGGCCGAAGGTGCCGCCAGGTCTTTCGGGCAGCATGGGGACGACGTGCGCGGGTCGACATTAATCCCTTCATTCCGTGTCACCACGCGCGCCTGACCGGAGCAGATCGAACCGTCCGCGCCCGGTCTGCAGCTTCAGGAACCGGCCGCTCGCACCGGACATCTTCGCGAGCCGGCGGAGTACCCGGTCGGCGCTCTCTCCCCGCAGCATCTTCGGCTGGTAGTTCACGCGCGGGTCCCTGTTCTTGACGTACAGCGGGTACACATTCACGATCGTCTTCTCATCTTCAAATCGAATCCCAATCAATAACCCTTCCGCACCACTGTTGCCGGAACCGAACACAAAGTTTCCGACACTATAAAAAATGGGGCGCCGCCGATAAATTTCGAAGGGTTGAACGATGTGCGGGTGGTGACCGACCACTGCGTCGGCACCGCAGTCCACGGCGAAGCGGGCTTTCGCTCGGTCTTCAGGCGAGGGCTCCCGCTCGTACGGAACGCCCCAATGGAACGCGACGACGATCCGATCGGCCCGGTCGCGAAGGCCGCGAATGTCGGCTTCGAGAGCCTGGGGGGGATCCATCGCGCTTCCCGGCAGGTTGGCCGTCGCCGCACATCGACGGTTCCAATAATAGGCGAGGAGACCGATTCGCGACCGGCCTGCCTGTCGGATGACGGCGGCGTGAGCCGCCTTTTCGTCGATACCGGCACCCAGAGGCGCAATGCCGGAATGTGTCAGCACGTCTAGAGTCTCCAAAACTCCCGTCCGTCCGCAATCGAGCAGATGATTATTGGCCAGGGTCACGACATTTATCCCCGCCCGTACCAGGGAGGCGGCAAGTTCTGGGTTCACTCGGTAAGAATACTGTCGGCGCTCCCTCCGGGCCCTCCTTGCGAACGGGCCTTCCAGGTTCCCCAGGACGATGGGCGCACGCCGCAGGATAGGCAGGATGGCCTCGAATGGGTAGTCGGCCCCGTGTTCGTCGATGACTCTTTTTGCCCGTCCGCCGAGCATCAGATCCCCGCCGGCGATGAGAGACAGGGGAGGTTCTCGAAGGCCGCTGAGCTGCTCCTCCAGCGCTTCTCCCGAAACCAGATCCTCCGAGGTCGGGATCTCCTCCGGCTCGACGTGTTTCAAGCGTGGCCGCATTGGCACCGGCTTAGTCAGCGGGGAAACACGCGTTGTCTAGCAGGATGCCGGCGTCTCGTTGGCCACTATGTCCCACTACAGGCAAGTCATTCAAAGCCCGTTGCTCCGTGAGCGAGAGCTTGTCAAGACCTCGTGCCAAGACACAGGGTGCCATTCGTACCCGCTCCAATGCTCGGTTCGAGTTTGATGCCACGCTCGGAAAAGGACGCCAGAATTATCTGGTGGTGTCGGCCGGCATCCAGCAGTTGGTCCGCCTGGAGAAAAGCGGCTAGCGCTACGTCGTAGCGGCCTCGCGCGCGACAGACGCTTCTCACGGATGCCTCTCGCCCGGGGTCAACCACCCGCGCGAGCAGAAGCAGGGCCTTGAGCACCAGCAAGTCGGTCCGTCGCGCACCACCCGGCTCCGTTGAAGCCAATCGCATCCGCAGGTCCCAGAGCCCCGCGGCCCAGATCGTGCCGTTCGCATGCGCGTCCGCCCCTGGCCTCGGGTCATAATCCGCCATCGTCTTCGACGAGGTCAGACTTCGGGGATGAACCTCTTGATGATCATGCCGACGATGCCAGGCCCAGATGTGAGGTGTTCCCAGCATCGTGGCGGCCCAGTAGTCACAAATACCCTCGTCCAGGGGCGTCTTGCCGTTGCGCTGTCGGTCCGGGGAACGCAGCGCGTTGGCCCGAAGGTCCGCGGTGTGCCGCGTGACGTGATGACCATACTCGTGATAGAGGATTCCCGCATTGTGCGCGGCATTGGCCCGGTAACGGCCACCGGCTGCCTCCACCACGGCGCCATGCTCCAGCAACTGCCGGCCTGGGCCTAGATGGATCTCTCCGTCGGGTGAGATCGGCTCGTGCTCGCGGGGATCGTGGCGCCGGCTGGGCAGCCGATAGTGCCCGCCTTGAAACGGCATCCAGCGCTCACCTCGCCGCACACCGTCGCGGACGCCCCCCCTCTCCGTGGCGGCGTGGTGGGCGTTCACCACCGCGGTGACGCGCGGGAGGGGCGGCGCCCCCAGTTCGCGACACAGGTCATCCACGTAAGCCGCGATGCGGTCGAGATGAAAGTAGGTGTTGACCTCCCCGAAGTGGGACGCCTGGACGTAGCGCCACCGAAAGTCCGGGTCGGCGATCACGACCTTGTCGATGCGCCCGCCTCCTCGCCCCGGTTCAAACAGGAAGTCGCCCTCCGCATTCGGGCGCGCGTCCCCGATGGCGACCGCTCGAACCGCACCCGTGACTCCGTCGGATTCGTTGACGGCCCCACCGTTCCGCACGCGCACATAACACCCCCACAGGCGACCACTCCCTTCACCACTTGTATCCAGGCGCAAGAGAGGCACGACGGCCGCGGTGACACGACCGCCGATGGCACTGCCCGGGTCAGGCCCCCAGAGATAGACACGCCCGAGCCTAGAGCTTTTCGACATTCACGTTTACGTCTCTGCCGGCGAAGGTCAGGGGCCGCCTAGGCTGTCGCGCCGGTATTTCGCGACGAGCGCGGCCATGCCGCGGGCGGTGGATGCCTTCATGAAGTTCGACCACGCGCAGCGCCCGCATCAGGGCTACCGGCGGCGCGCCTGACCGCCGATCTCTTCTGGGACGCGGCCACCGTCGCGAGCGGATCTCATGAGGAGCTCTGGGAAGGAACACATGTCAACACCGTTTCGAGTCTTGGCAGCCGTCAGCAGGGCAGCCAAGTCGACGCCGCATTGCAGCTCTCTCGCGTTCAGACATGGTAGGTTCGTGGCCGCTTCGACCTCGCGTGAGCTCAGCGGACTCATGGAGACCCGTCCGGAAATCGCGACCGGGCTGATGCCCCGATCGTGCAGCAGGGAGACGCCCGCTACCGCCCCCAGGGCATCGTTCGTGGCCACCATCCAGGCGTCAACGGTCTTGGTGAAGCTGGAGGTCTGCAGCAGCTCCGCGGTTTCCTTCTGGAGCAGCCCGTCGGCGATTTCGACAACCACCCAGGCCGCATTCTGGGAAGCCGCGTGGGCGATGAGCATTCTGTAAAGATCGAGCAGTTCCTCCAAGGGACAGAGGTAGGTGGAGGGAAACCCGCCGTCCACGAAGTCCAGGGCCACACAGGCCCCGGCGTCCAGCATGCTCCAAGTGTCGCGCCCCGCAGCCGTCCCGGTCAGTTTGACACCCGCCACACGATACCCCTGCCGGCGCAGGCCGATGATCAGGCTCACCGCGGTGTAGGTCTTGCCCGCGTCCATCGAGGACCCGCAGACGACGATGATGCGCGGCTGCTCCACAACAGATTTCTGGGCGACCGCAAAGTTTCGGAGCTGCAGGGGGCGCCCATTGGCGTCTCCGACGGCACCGAGCAGGCGCAGCTTACTCGGTTCCGCGGCGGTCGCGTGCTTGCTCTTGACCACGCCGCACAACCCCCCCATCGAGAGCAGGTCGCAGCGGTCGCCATCGGCACGGGCGTAGCCTTCGAACTGCAAGGTGGCATAGCGATTGCCGAAGACCACGGCCAGCAGGTCGCCCTCATGCAACGCGCACCGACGACCGTCGGTGAGTTCCAGCGTGGCGTTCTTGCCGATCGTCTCGAGCCGTGTCAGCGCGACATCGCCCGGCTGCGGCGAGTCCGAGCAGGGCAACAGGCACGCAAAGCGCGCCTTCGGAACCCGGCGTAACGCGTACGAGATCCGCATGCTGGCGTGCATCTCATCGGTGAAAATAATTGGCATTCTCTCGTCCCGCGCCGAGACCCTCTCGCCTCGAGGTGTCTCGTGCACGCCCCCCGGGCTTCCCGCTGGTATTGAACGGATCCTTCTTCCAACGTCCCGGCGCACGTCGTACCTTCTCGCGCCCAGGCCCGCCACACTCGGGGCCTTGCCGACGAGGTCGCGCAGGCTTCGATCGCTCGGGCATGGCCAGTCTCGGCCGTCCAACGCGCGTCAACGAAGAAGCCCCCCTTCCGCGCACACGGTTGAGTGGGGGGAAGCTAACGTGGCGCTCCGTAGATTGTCAAGAGTTATCCATTAAAACTCATAGGTTACTGATCACCTCGCATCCGTGGAGAAGCCAAGTCCGGCGTCTTGCCGGACGATTGATCAGGGAGGCATCGGTAGCCGCGCGCACGCGTTCAGATGAAGGGCCGCCCATGACCATTTCCCACGGGGACAGGGGCGGCAGGGTCAGGCGAAGCCGAGGACGGTGGGTCATACGGCCTCCAGGTCGACGACCGCCTGCTGGACGGTGGTGGCGTCGATGAGTCGTGTGCCGGTCTCCAGCGCGGCGAGCATGGCGGCGAGGGCGACGTTCTGGACGAGGCGCGGGATGCCGCGGGTGTGATGGAAGAGGGCGGTGGTGGCCTCGGGCTCGAACGGGTTCGTGCGGGCGCCCGCCGCCGTGAGGTGGCGCTCGATGAAGAGCGGGACTTCGGATTCGTTGAGGGGGCGGAGCCGGAGCCGGACGCCAAGGCGCTGCGCGAGGGCATAGTGCTGGGGTTCGGCGAGGCGCTCTCTGAGCAGGGGTTGCCCGACGAGGACGAGGGCGAAGGGACTGCGGCGATCAAAGTCATCGGCGGTGAGGAGCCGGAGGTCTTCGAGCGAGTTGTCGGGCAAGAGATGCGCTTCATCGATGAGGAGCAGGGTGCGCTTGGGCAGGCCGCGGAGGTGGGCGATGAGGGCAGCCGCGGTGGTGCCCTTGGAGCGCGCGGGGCGGAGCCCGCAGAGCGCGGCGAGGTGGGCGATGAGGCCGAAGGGGCCGACGGTGGTGAGCGAGGTGGCGAGGACGTGGGAGCGGGCGGCGTCGAGGCTCTTGGCGAACAGAGCGAGGACCGTGCTCTTCCCGCAGCCGCTCTCGGCGATGAGGCTGGCGATCGTGTCGCGGTGGGGGGCGAAGCGGAGGCGCTCGAGGGTCGCCTCGAGGGCTGGATGGCGCAGCAGCGCGGCCTCGGACACGGTCTTGGGGAACGGGGCTTGGGTCAGGCCGAAGTGGTCTTCGAGGATCATGGGGGTCATGGCGTCTTGTCTCCTGTGGTGCGGCGTCGCACCAGGTGAGCGGTGAGGGCCTCGAGGTAGACGTCGAGGTGCAACGTGGTCCCGAGGCGGCGTTGCGCGGCCCGGAGCGCGTGACGGGCCGCCTCGGCGTCGATGGGGCGCATCTTTCGCCACAGGGCGGCGGCCAGCGAGCGCTCAGCCGCGGTGAGCTCCGTCCCGCGGCAGCTCGCGAGGAGCGGCACGAGGTCGGCCAACGGCAGCTCGGGGACGGCGGGGGTGGTCCGGAGACGCAGGGCCGCGAGTTCGCTCTGGGTGCGCCGCGCGTAGCCGGCGCGGAGGAGGGCGAGGTAGTCGGTGGCCGGGCCCTGGGGTGCGGGTGGGGTCGTCTGCGACGGAATCTCGCCCGGCTCCTGGGAGAAGGCCCGCTGGACGACCCGGCCGTCAAAGGCGACGAGGACGTACTCGGGGGCGAAGGGGTCGTAGAGGACATCGACCGTGCGCCCCCGCAGGGACGGATCGACCAGGTAGCGCGTCGCGAGGACCTCGACGGTGGACCACTTCTTGTGCACCCGCCGACGCTCGCGGAGGCGGAGAAGCTCGTCGACCTGAGCGAGGGCGGGGGCGGGCGTGAGGACGGCGGTGCGCTGGAAGCGGTCGCGGGGCGACTCCCCCGTCTCCGAGTGGAGGTCGTGGTGGTAGCTGCTCGGCGAGCCAGGCCTCGAAGGAGGCGTTGAGTTCGTCCAGGGTCAGGGGCTCCTCGCGCCCGCGGACCTCGGTCTCGAATTGCTCCTTCACGGTCCGGTTGACGCGCTCCACGACGCCCCGGCATTCGCTCTGATACGGCGCGGAGTGGACGAGGCGGATGCCGAGCTCGGCGCAGGCGGCGTGAAAGCGCGTGGCCTGGAACGAGGACCATTGTCGACGTAGTAGGTCTGGGGCAGGCCGAAGCCCGTGACGAGACGCCGAAAGCCGAAGCGCAGGGCGGCGTAGTCCTCGTGCAGGAAATAGCGCCCCTCGGGGATGAAGTGGCTGAAGTGGTCGATGTGGGCGCCGAGGAGGGCCCGCCGCAACGAGCCGTCCACGGTGCGGACGGAGGGGCCGTGGTGGAAGTCCGCGAGGACGAGCTCGAAGGGGGCCGTGGTCGCGATCCGGCGGAAGGTTTTCTGCCCGAGACTGCGCAAGGTGTGACGGGACAGGCCCCGCCGGGCCAGGTGACGATCCAGGGTCGAGCGCGCGCCCTCGCCGGTGACGGCTGTCTTCTCGCGGACGAGGATGTCGATGATCGTCTTCGTGGGGCGGGCGGCCTTTTCGCGACGGAGCGCTTGGGCCCGAGCGAAGACATCGGGGTTGATCGCGCGCAGGGCGCCCTGGTCCTGGCGGCGCTTGGGGCACAGGGCCAGGAAGCCGCCGCCGCGATACGCGGCCAGCCAGCGCGTGAGCGTGCGCACGGAACACGTCCGCGCCCGCCCCTGCGGGTCGGTCCGGGGCTGGCCCGCTTGAGTCTTCAGGATCGCGACGATCGCCCCCCGTCCGCCTCGAGCGCCTCGGCAATGAGGCGGTGACGGAAGGCGGCGATCGCGAGGTCGTGGTCGTCGGGGACGCGTGGCCCGCCCCCATCCTTAGAGCGGCAGGGCCTCGGGGGCGACGCGCAACGGCGGGGATGCTCGCGTGAGCCAGCAGACGTCGCCGAACCGGGCTAGCTGCGCCGTGAGGACGCGGACGAGACCCGGACCGCGCCCGGGGAGCGCGACCCCCCGACGGAGGAGCACCTCGCCGAGGTGGTCCAGCAGCCGCAGCACGGAGCCGGCCCGGCTCCCCTCCCCCGCGGCCGTGGCCGACGACGTCGGCGGGGGCAGCCCCTCGGGATCCAGCCGCGCACACAGCCGGCCGCGCGCCCTGTTCAAGGTCGTGGAGGACTTCGGCCACGACGCGCCCACCGTTCCACCACGACGCGGCACCACACAACGGCAAGGATCCGGGCGAACGGCCTTCTTGCACCGAGGGGGCGGCTCCGCGCCGAGCGCCTGATCGACGCCTCGTCGTTCAACCTCGACTTCCACTCGATCTCCTACTTCGGGGAGGACCCGGTCGTGGAAAAGCACTACGTCCCGCGCCGCAGCCAGCGGCGCAAGGCGGTGCTGGCCTTTCTCGCCCAGGACAGCACCGGCCAGGTCTTCTGCTACGCCAATACCGATCTCCGCAAGGGAGAGGAGGCCGACGAGGTATTGCGCTTCGTCACCTTCTGGGAGCAGCGGTACGGCGAACGGCCTCGCCATCTGGTCTTCGACTCCAAACTCACGACCTATCGGAATCTGTCCAAGCTCAACGCCCTGGGCATCACCTTCATCACGCTCCGACGCCATCGCCGAAACTGCTGGCGGCGTGCGCGACCTTGCCCCGCTCGGCGTGGCGGACGGTCGAGCTCGACGTGCCGCACCGCAAGTTCAAGACCCCCCGTGTGGTGGACCAGCGGGTGGAGCTGAGCGACTACAACGGAACGCTGCGGCAGCTCTTGATCCGCGACCTCGGGCACGACCACCCCACGATCCTGCTCACCAACGATCTGACCTCGTCGCTCAAGGCCATCATTACCCGCTATGCCCAGCGCATGTTAATCGAGAACGGCTTTTGCGACAGCCGCGCCTTCTTTCACCTCGACGCCTTGTCCTCGGCCGTGGCGCTGAATGTCGACTTCGACGTGCTCCTCACCGTCATCGCCAGCGGCATCTACCGCCTCTTCGCCAAACCCCTGCGGGGCTACGAGCGGGCCCAGGCCCGCCAGCTCTTCCGCCGCTTTCTCGATACCACGGCGCGGGTCACCATCGCCGAGGAGGCGATCACCGTGCACCTCCCGCGGCGCGCCCACAACCCGATCCTGCTCGACGCCGGCCTGATCGGCGCCCCGTCCGCGATCCCCTGGTGGGGCGGGCGCCCGCTGCGGATTGAAATCGTCTGACGGCCATGGCTCCACCCGGTCAGGCGGGCCTGGCGTTATCAGATTTCCTGGTGTGAAAATTGAGGCTAATCCGCCAACCAACACCTACACCACCGTCACCTGGAACGACGAGACGCCGACCTCTAACCCCCTCCCGGCCCCGTACATCAACTACACCCGCCAGGTGCGCATCCGGCCCTGCAACGCTTCGGGCGCCGGATGCCCGGGGCGCGACGCGGCCTTGCGCCTGGTCACGGTGCGCGTCACCTACACACCACTCCAGGGCCTCGTCGGTGTCGCTTCGAGCCAGAAGTACGTCGAGCTTTCGATGCTGGTGGCGGCGCGATGCGCGGTGGAAACCCCCTCCGCACCTTGTCCGTGACATGAACGAGCGAGGCTTCTCCCTGGCCGAGCTGCTCGTCGTAGTGGCCGTGCTCGCGCTCATCCTGACCGGGGTGATCGCGCTCCAGCAGCAAGGCCAGATCGCCTACCTCATCGGCTCCAACCGGGTGGAGACGCAGCAGAACGTGCGCGTCGCCTCCGCCCTGATGACGCGCGAGATCCGCGAGGCGTGCAGCCTCGTCGCCACCCTGACGTCGTCCGTCATCTCGATCACCGTCGTCAATCCGGATCCCGCGGTGGCGGGCCCGTCGGTCGATTGCACGACCGCGAGCACCAGCCAGATCCTCCAGGTGAAGTACCAGCTCGGCGCGGGCGCGCTCGCCAACACGCTGCTCCGCCTCTTCGCCAACTCCGGCAGCGCGCTTCCCGCGGCGCCGGCGGACTGCAACGGCGCGAACGCCCAGTACTGCGTCATCGGGGGCGTGGACGCCCTCACGTTCACGGGATACGACATGAACGACGCCACCGCCACCACCGCCAGCACGCCGTGTGCGGCGTCGGTGGCGTGCAGCGTGAAGATCTCGCTCAAGACAAAGTCCGAGGAGACGCTGGCCACTTACGCGCCGGGTAACGTGCGCGCGTGGCTCGACAGCCGCGTACGGCTGCGGAACATCTAGGAGAGGGACATGAGGATCCGAGACTGCCGAACCCTCTGGCGGAGCGAGCGCGGCATCGCGCTCCCGACCGCGATGATCGCCCTGATGCTACTGACGACGCTGCTGGTCGCCTTCGCCGTCCTGTCCAAGAGCGAGCCGACGATCGCCTCGAACCAGGCCCGCGCCTCTCAGGCTCGGGCGCTCGCCGAGACGGGGGTCGAGCAGGCAGTGTACGCGCTCAACAGCACCCTCGACGTGACCACCGCCCTTTATAACGGCTTCTGTAGCGGCAGCGTGTGCTCGCCGTCGAGCTCGTTCGTGGCGCTCGGCACGATCGGCGGCTACTTCGTGTCGGTACAGGCGGGGACGGCCTCCAACGAGCAGATCGTCGACGCCTGGGGCTGGGCGCCGGCGTACGCCAGCACCGGCATCACGGCGAGCGGCGTCGCCGTCTCGCACAAGCACATCCACCTCACCCTCAACAAGATGACGTTCGTCAACTTCGTCCCGCCCGCCGGCCTCAACGTGCGGGGGGAGCTCGAGGTGGGCCCGAGCAACGCGGCCTCGGTGGACGGGTCGACCGACACGAGCTGCGGCAACAAGGCCGGCACTTACTCCTCGGGCGCCGCCACCATCGACCACCCGGGCAACGTGACCGGCTACCCGGCCACCGTCCAGAACGTGCCGACGTCGACGTTCGACCAGTACATCTTCACGAACTCCGACCTGGACATGCTGAAGGCGCTGGGCCAAGGCCCAGGGACGGTACCTCCAGGGCAGCCAGAGCTTCAACTCGAGCAACCGGCTCCCGATCAACGGGCTCATCTTCATCGAGACGCCCAGCGGCAACAACCTCAACTGCACCGACACGATCCCCGTCACGTGCACCAATCCCACGAGCGACAACATCACCGTCGAGCCGAGCGGCTCGGGCGCCTTCAACGGGTGGCTCATCGTGAACGGCAGCATCACGTAGAACGGCACCGTGCAGCAGATCTTCAACACGCTCCCCCACGGCTGGTTCCTCAAGGCGGGCACCTACCGGGAGGTCTCGGACTGAATGAAGACCCTCGCGAGCGCTCTCCTCGTCGTCGGACTCCTCGCGGGCTGCCTGCGCCAGCCCTCCACGCCGTCGCCGTCGGGCACCGGCCCGTCTCCCGAGGCCGGAGCGACCGCCGCGACCGGCCCCGGCGCCGACCCGGCGGGGGTCGCAGTGCCGGAGACTACCCGCACAAGGCTGATGCCGAGCGGTCGAGCGCGTACTCCCGAGAGCATCCGTGGGGTGAGGACACCGGGACGGCCCGAGTGAGCGGAGTGCTCTCCTGGGATGGAGACGAACCCGTGGCGCCATCCTACCGGCGGGCGCTCGTCCTCCGCGGCGTCCAGGGAACGGCGAGGGCCGATACTACCGCGTGCGGGCGAACGAGCAGGGGCACTTCGCGTTCGACAAGATCAAGGGGGGCGAGTACCAGCTCAGCGATCTCGTGGGCCGGGAGGTGCACTGGCGGCTGCGAGTCGACGTCGCCGAGGGCCAGGACCTCTCGCTCGACCTGTCGCCGGCCAACACCGTGAAGGTGCGGGACGATTTCCCCCCGAGAAGCCCCCTGAAAAGGGCTAGATCGGCCCGTCGACCAACTAGCGGTAGGTTCCCGGTCCCCCTTCGATCCCGTTATCTAGTGGTTCCGGAAAAGTTGACCCTGAAATCTCCGACCACCTATACTTTTGCCAGTATTCAAGAAGACTTGGCGACATGGGCTTTTTCAAGAAGAAACGGGAGATCTTCGGCCTCGACATCGGCTCGAGCGCGGTCAAGGCCGTCCAGCTCGAGGGCGCGGGCCGGGAGTTCGAGCTGCGCGGCTACTCCGTGGTCCCGCTGCCGCCCGACGCGATCGCCGAGGGGATCATCAAGGACCCGCCGGTCGTCGTGAGCGCGATCAAGGAGGCGGTGGGCCGGGCCGGCATCAAGGCCACCGACGCCACGATCTCCGTCTCCGGCCGCGAGCTGATCGTCAAGAAGGTCCAGCTCCCCAGGGCCACGCCCAAGGAGATCGCCGACGCCATCCAGCTCGAAGCCGAGCACCACATCCCGTTCGCGATCGACGAGGTCTTCCTCGACTACCAGATCGTCGGCGAGTCGAGCAACCACATGGACCTGATCCTGGTGGCGGTGAAGAAGTCGAAGGTCACCGAGTACTTCGCCGTCGCCGAGGAAGCGGGCGTCAACCCCGTCATCGTGGACCTGGACGGCTTCGCGATGGAGAACCAGTACGAGCTGAACGCGCCCGAGAGCGGGGGCGACGCGGTGGCCCTCATCGACATCGGCGCCTCCGTGATGAAGACGAACGTGATCCGGGGCGGCGCCTCCATCTTCGCCCGCGACATCCCGTTCGGCGGCCACAACTACACGCAGGCCATCGCCCAGCGCCTGAGCGTGCCCTTCGAGAAGGCGGAGGCCGCCAAGACCGGGCACGACCCGAACGTGAACTGGGACGACATGATCCCGGCGCTGGAGGCGGTCTCGCGCGAGCTGTCCCTCGAGGTGCAGCGGACGTTCGACTACTTCGCCTCCACCGCCGAGTCCGAGCGCATCGGCAAGATCGTGCTGTCGGGCGGCTGCTCGCGCCTCCCCGGCCTCGACGAGTTCCTGTCCTCGAGCTGGGGCATCCCGGTCGAGCTGGTGCGCCCCTTCCAGAACGTCAAGTTCGAGGCGGCGAGGGCCGAGGAGCTGAACGCGGCCGGCGCCGTCCTCGCCGTCGCGGTCGGGCTGGCGATGCGGCGTCCGGGGGACAAGAGCGCATGATCAAGATCAACCTCGCCCCGCCGCGGGAGCGGAAGCGCTTCTCGATCTCGCTGCCGAGCTTCAACCTGGGGTGGCTCTTCGGCATCCTGGCCGTGGTCGCCATCGGCGGCGTCGGCGGTTGGTGCTGGATGCTCGGGAGCGAGCGGGCGCGCCTGGAGAGCGAGGTGGCCATCGCCACCACGCAGCTCGAGACCCTCAAGGCGGCCATCGCCGAGGGCAACAAGTTCAAGGCGGAGCGGGACGACCTCGAGAAGCGCGTCATGGCCATCGAGGAGCTGACCCGGAACCAGCCCAAGTCCATCTACTTGCTGGAGGCGGTGGCGGAGGCGGTGCCGCGGGACCTGTGGCTCACGAGCACGAGCGAGCGGGACAAGGTCCTGCGCTTCGCCGGCACCGCGTTCTCCAGCACCGCCGTCGCCGACTTCATGGCGAGCCTGCGGTCGTCGGGCAAGTTCAAGGATGTGGACCTCGTCGTGGCCCGCCAGGACATCAGCAAGGTCCCGCGCCTCATCACGTTCGAGATCACCTGCCGGTTCGAGATCTAGCCATGGACCTCGCCGCGACCTTCGCCCCGATCACGAACCAGCCGAAGTCCACGAAGCTCGCCCTCGGCGCCGTCCTGATCCTGGCCGTCCTCGGCGGCGGCTACTTCCTCCTGATCTCGCCGGCCCAGTCGGAGCTGGCGGCGCTCCGCGCCAAGAACGACTCGCTGCAGGCCGAGGTCACCCAGAACCGCGCGGTGGCGGCGAACCTCTCGCGCTTCCGCCAGGAGGCGATCGTCCTCCGCCGCCGCCTCGACGCCGTCCGGGAGCGGCTGCCGAACGAGAAGGAGATCCCGCCCCTCTACCGGACCGTGTCGAACCTCGCCTTCCAGTCCGGCCTCGCGTTCTCGGTCTTCCAGCCGCGCGAGCCGGAACAGAAGGACTTCTACGCGAAAGTCCCGATCACCGTGAGCGCCGAGGTCGGCTACCACCAGCTCGGCAACTTCTTCGAGCGGCTGACCCGGCTTCCCCGGATCGTCAACGTGGACGAGCTAAAGCTCACCGGGATCAACAAGCCGACCGGGAGCGTGCGCGCCGACATGACCCTCGTGACCTACATGTTCAAGACCGACCCGGGCGCCGGCGGCGGGAAGCGGTGATCCGGCGCGCGGCCGCCGGCACCGCGC
>OBEQ011017020.1_pt1 | contig 18651 bp, 13 predicted proteins | sample 1670901 | NCBI WGS metagenome assembly OBEQ01 (sample SAMEA104232315, study PRJEB22302) | groundwater metagenome | biome: forest; feature: aquifer; material: groundwater | place: USA | collected 2011-08-07 | depth 5.4 m
ACGGAAGACAGATTTTTGTGTGTAAGGGGATGAATACAACGTTCCAAGCAATATGGGAACATGAGAGGCATTTTATTTGAGGGAATGTATTATTATATAATTATTCGACAAACAGTGGTAGTTCTTCGTGGTTGGGGATTGCCACACCACGCTAAAGCGTGGTTCGCAATGACAGTTATTTGTAGGGATTCTACAACTAAACAATTACGTTTCATTGCAATGCCAAACTCCTGACACCTATGTTTCGTCTCGATATGATAATATATTTAATACTCTCCCCATACCTCGCGGAGGGTATCGGATATTTCACCGAGGGTAGTGTAGAGTTCAACACATTCTAATATTCGAGGAAGAAGGTTTTCATCTGTTTGCGCGGCTTGTTTTAGTTTTGCCAAAGAAGTAAAAACCTTCTGATTATCGCGCTCCTTTTTTAATTTCGTTAAGCGTTCAATTTGAATTGTTCTCACTTGATCATCAATTCGTAACAACGAGGGATTGTGTTCATCTTGAGAGACAAATTCATTCACTCCGACAATTATCTTTTCTTTTTTCTCAATTGCTTTTTGGTATTCATACGCGCTGGTAGCAATCTCTGTTTGATAGAATTGTTGTTCAATAGCAAGAACTGCTCCACCCATTGAGTCAATTTTATCTAAATAAGTCCATGCTTTTTTCTCAAGTTCATCCGTAAGTTGTTCAACCAGATACGAACCACCCAACGGGTCAACGGAATCAGTTGTTCCTGATTCATAAGCAATTACTTGTTGTGTACGGAGTGCAATGCGAACCGATTCTTCTGTCGGCAACGATAACGCTTCATCGCGGCTATTGGTGTGAAGCGATTGGCAACCACCAAGAGTAGCGGCTAATGCCTGCAATGTTACACGAACAACATTATTTTCAATCTGCTGGGCTGTCAACGTCGAGCCGCCTGTTTGAGCATGAAAACGTAATTTCATGGACTCAGGGTTTTTGGCGCCGAATTGTTCTTTCATTATTTTTGCCCACATTCTCCTTGCCGCACGAAATTTTGCAATCTCTTCAAAGAAATTATTGTGAGCATTAAAGAAAAATGATAATTGCGAGCCAAACATATCAACATTCAATCCTGCTGTAACAGCGGCACGAACATAGGCAATAGCGTTAGCAAGCGTGAACGCAAGCTCTTGCACGGCAGTAGAACCCGCTTCGCGAATATGATATCCGCTGATAGAAATTGTATTCCATTTGGGTAAGTTTTCACTGCACCATCTGAACGTGTCAGTCACCAAGCGCATAGATTGTTTGGGTGGATAAATGTATGTGCCGCGAGCAATGTATTCCTTGAGAATATCGTTCTGAATTGTGCCGGAAAGTTTTTTCAAATCCGAACCTTGCTTTTTTGCTACTGCAACATACAAACAAAGTAATATTGCCGCAGTTGCATTGATGGTCATGGAGGTTGTTATTTTATCCAATGTAATGCCATCAAAGAGCACTTCCATATCTTGCAAAGAATCTATTGCAACGCCTACTTTTCCTACTTCACCTTCAGACATCTGATGATCGGAATCGTAGCCCATTTGTGTGGGTAAATCGAATGCCACGGAAAGTCCGCTTGTACCTTGACTTAACAGGTAACGATATCGCTTGTTTGACTCTTCTGCACTTGCAAATCCTGCATATTGGCGCATAGTCCAAAATCTACCGCGATACATGGTGGGATAGACGCCACGCGTATAAGGATACTCACCGGGGAAACCTAACTTTTCATCGTATTCTGATTCATTGGGAAGAGATAACCGTTCGATTTCAATGCCCGAATCGGTGAGGAATTGTTTCTTCCTCTCTCCTGCTTTTTTTAATACCGGGTTGAGTGTTGATTGTTCCCATGATTCTTTTTGTTCTTGTAATTTCTTTTTCATAACAGTTTTTTTATAATTCAGATGTATGGTTTTCATGCGATGGGTATTCCACCGCGGATGCGATAAAGATGCAAAAACCTCTATGAGTCGTACACCATCACTAAAGGATGCAGTCTGTGGCTAAAGCCACTATAAACTTATTTTTCTATCCACGAGCTGAAGCTCGTGGATATTTTAAATATTTATTCGAACAATGGACAAATTAATATTTAAGTCGGCATAAGATTATCAAGAATCAAAATAATCAATACGTCGGTTAATTTCAATCATCTCTCCAATTTATTTCATGCCATTGGTTGCCATCGGATTCTAATATGATAGCTCCGTGTTTATCGGTTCGTTCTGTTTTGCATCCTAAGGCATCATACCGATCCATTACTTTGGGTGATGGGTGATGAAACTTATTTTTATTTCCTACGGAAATCAGAGCAAGTTTTGGATGAACAGAATTTAGAAATTCGATTGAGCTACTTGTGTTACTCCCATGATGCCCAGCTTTTATTACGTCCGTGTGCAGGAAACTGCCGTAGGATGTAGTTAAATCTTCCTCAACAGGTTCTTCAGCATCACCACATAGTAGCATACTTGTCTTATTATACACAAGTTTAATCACGACTGAGTGATTGTTTAAATTTCCCTGTAGAGAATCAGAATCGTGAAAAGGATGAAATACATATAACCGTACATTGGAATCAAGAACGATTTGTTGACCGGAATAGAGAATCTCCTTATGAATGTGCATTGAATCCACGTCATGTTCAAATTCTGCTACAAGTTGAGATTTACTTATTGCGTTACATTCGTACATGTTTTTTATAGCGCAATGATTAAGAACGGCGGCGGCTCCTCCCATGTGATCGGCGTGGGGATGAGTAATTACAAATGCATCTATTGTTGATATTTGTTTACTACTTAGAAATGCAGTTACACGATTATCACCAGATGGATTTTTGGCATTTCTCATCCCAGCATCAACAAGAATGTTCATGCCATTCGGCAATTCAACTAAAATTGCATCACCTTGTCCAACGTCAATCATGGTTGTGCGAAGAATATTAGAAGATTTGGCAAAGAGCGAAGTATATAATGCAAAGTTTCCTACCAATAATAATCCAAGAATAGCATATCGCCTTACATACGGGCGATTGATTTCAAATAAAATAATAATGAGGAGAAACAAGCCAATCGCTTGAGATAGGTTGATATTGATAGGTATTACGCTAAACCGTAAATTGCCTCCCCACTCGGTAAATTTTAGTAATATCCATGCAGAGGCATAAGCCGCAGACGCATACACAGAACCAAGCCACATTGAAATCGCGGCGGCAAGGACAACTAAACAACCAAGGAGAAGAATTAGACCGGAGAGTGGTACAGCTACTAAATTCATGACAATACCGATGATGGATATCTTATGAAAATAATATGCAGTAAAGGGCAAAGTACCGATTGTTGCGGCTAACGAAACAGCCATTGAAAGAAAAAAGTATTCTTTTATAAAATTATTGACTTGCATCCATTGAGGCAACTTTTCTACCATAGTTTGTAACTTGGGATAGAGGTATGCAAGTGAAACTACCGCTACAAATGAAAGTTGAAATCCTACATCAAAAAGCCAACGAGCATTAGCAAGCAAGATGATAAACGCCGCGATAGCTACAACATTATAAAGATTGCTTTTTTGCTCAAATATTTTTCCTCCTATAAGGACGCTTGCCATAATAACGGCACGCATTACAGATGCCTCGCCTCCTGTCAACACACAGAAGAATGCCAAACTAAAAATTGTTAGCAATCCTGTTACCTTGCGATGAAAACGGAACAACGAAAAGACTGACCAAAGCATGATTGTAACTAATGCTACGTTCAAGCCGGAGACTGCGAGAATGTGCATAAGCCCCGCGTTGGTGAAAGCTAACTTCATATCAGGAGCTAATTCATCTTGTTCACCTATGACAAGTCCTTTTAATAAATTTGCCTCCTCCCCCCCAACAAGTGCATCAAGAGTTTGCCGAATCCATTCGCGAAATGGATGGATCACGTCGATAAGTATCCATATACCACTTAGATTGTTTAAGTGTATTTGGTTTTCCGATTGTGTGTAAAGACGGGCATGAATTCCCTTCAACATTAAGTATCTTCGATAATCAAAATCACCCGGATTACGAACTTGGGTAGGTAATTGAATTATCCCCGCAAACGATGCATGGCGACCATACGATAATGCACTTATCGTTTGTTGAGAGATGCTATCTTTCCAAAGTGAAATGATAACATTTCCTTCAACCGGTCTCATAAGTTTATTAATCAATAATGATTCTGCTTCAACAGTCACCGTTATGGTTTTCCCTTTTGAGACAGGTCGTTCCTGAACAACACCGATTAATGTTGTTGATTGTTCATCATCATTTACATATCGAAGAAGGCTATTGCCCGATTGTAGCTTACCATCAGACATTATTTTTAATACACCCAAACTTATCATAACTCCAATGAGTATGAGAGTTTTTAGTATTGATAGTTCTTCATTCTTCCATAGAAGAAGAATCAAACCTGTCATCACAACTAAGGCGACAAGAACAACGGCAAATGAGAACGACCAATACCACCCAATGATGATACCCACTATAAAGGGTACACATAATTTCATTGCAGGTGAACGGTCAAACATATCAGGAGAGCAACAAGTTTAGAATGGCGGGGGTAACATGGGTAAGATTTTTTATCTTACTTGCGAGTTGTGTGTGCCCTTTTCCCATCAGGAGCAAAGGCACGGGGTTTCTTGTGTGACTTTTGGTGGAAAGATCTTCTATGTTGCCGTGATCGCTTGTGAGTAGCAAGAGATGTTTACGTGGATCCAATCGTTCTATAACACCTTCAAGCATTCCATCAATTGCCTCAGGGGTTTGTACTGAGGTTTCCATAGATTGGCTATGCCCCGCATGGTCTGTGTAGTAATATTCAAACAAAACAAAATGATGTTTATTGGTAAGATGAATGAGTCTCTTACCTGCTTCTTGTAAAGTCAATTCTGGTACTTTAGGGAAGCCCAATCTGTTCCATTTTTCGCTTGTAATATCGGAGGAGAGGGCTTCGCCACGAGCTAATGTTTCATGCGTGTTAAGCTTAAACCCGGAAGATAGCCATGAATACGAAATTGCGGTTGTTCTGGTTTTCGGTGAGTTGATGTATTCAAAATATTTTGGAGGGAACGCGTTTGCATACAATACTTTTTTCTGTGCCGATGCAAGGTGTTTGAAAATATTTTTTTCTTCAATAATTGGTTTAAGCGTGGAGTAAGGATATGGTCCAAAATGTTTACCTATAAATTTAGATGCATTCACTCCAGTTAATAGTGCGGTTTGTCCTGTGCCACTTTGTGGTAATCCGGGAACGCCTAATGTGGCATTAATAGGGGTTAAGGAAACATGGTTATTTGAAAAATGGCAATTTCTAAGATATGGAAGTTTACCTCCAAGCAGGGATTGTAACGTTTTTAATTTCGCGTTAAAGAATGGATTAATCTCAGGATTATTCTTGCCAATACCAACACCATCAAGAAAAATCATTAAGACATGAGGCGGTTCGCTCATAGTTACTTACGTTTTGATGATGATGAACGTTGCCAGGCATCTTGTACATCATCCAAACTTTGCCCAAAAACAGTTTGAAATGCTTGGTTGAGTGACTGCCCTTTTCTTAATTGGGAGAATAATAATTTTACTTTCCGCTCGCCATACTGCCCTGTTAAAAATTGGATAGCAGAGCCAAGCCCTGAATAAACACTTTTTAATTCTGTAAGCGAACTTGCGCGATTGTATTCTTCGTCCATATCAGAAAAATCATAGAATTTTTTGCCTGAAAAAGCATCGAACGAGTGAACTTCATTACCGACATACATACTGTATGCGGCTCCCAACCAACGAGGACAACCATTCACTTGTGTAGTTAGCGCCCCGACAACAACGCGGGAAATGGTATTATTAATTTTCGATTGAGCTTCTTTAGTCAACTCTGCATTGATAAAAATTGTATTTTCTGAAAATATTGCAAACTCAAAAAGAGGATATTTGGATACTAGCTCAAAACGGGCTTTACTTGAAACAATTCGAACATTTATTTTTCTTAATTCTGAAATAAATAAATCTTTTTGATAGAAGCTATACTTTGCTTCCAAAGAATCTTGAATTTGTTTTACGGTTTCTGAAGGAATATTTTTGTCTGTAGTTACCTTAAAATGTACTGTAGTTTGTACATCAACAGGCGCAGTCTTCTGAAAAAGAAATCCCAATACAAGCAAAACCATCTTTATTATCATCATAACGCAACCTGTTGTTTATCTTCTACCATTACTGTTACGGGTCCATCATTTATTAATTGAACATCCATCATTGCACGGAAGACACCGGTTGCAACGTGTTCGTTGCCAATTTCGTTACGCAGACAATTTACAAATTCTTCGTATAGCGCATTTGCTTTTTCCGGCGGAGCGGCATCAATAAAACTTGGTCTGTTCCCTTTTCGGGTATCACCATATAATGTAAATTGAGAAACCACCATGACTTCTCCTTGTATATCTTTTACCGAGAGATTCATTTTACCTTGATCGTCTTCAAAAATTCGTAAATCTGCACAACGACGAGCGAGGTATTGCGCTCCTTGCGGTGTATCGGTGTGAGTTACGCCAAGTAAAACAAGTAACCCTTTCTCTATTTTGCTATGGAGTTTACCATCAATCGTAACGCTTGATTCTTTTACTCTTTGAATTAACGCCCTCATGCAACTCCCTTTTGCGCTTTCACTACTCTTGATATTCTTTCTAAATCTTGAATGATGGATATATTAGTGTAACCATCGCTTTCAAAAATAGCCTTCACATCATAACTTTGGTTGTAGGCAATCTCAACAAGAATCCATCCTTCGGGGGAAAGCCATTTGGTTCCAAGTTTAGAAATTGTTTTGTAAAATGTTAATCCATCACCGTTATCTTTGAGCGCTACTACAGGCTCATAATCTTTCACATCTTTGGAAAGAAGTATAAACTCTGAATTTGATATGTAAGGTGGATTTGATACAATAACATCGTATTGAGATTTGGGGAAACCATTTGTGAGATTTAAAATATCAATTTTGCTTAGTTGAACTTTATCCTGAACATTATGTCGTTTGATATTGCTTTCTGCTACTGAAAGTGCATCAGGGCTGATATCAATTGCATCTATTTCTATTTTTGGAGAACCGTGGGCGATACTGATTGCAATATTTCCTGAACCTGTGGCAATATCAAGCACCTGAAACGACTTATCCTTATCTGTTGCAATAATATCCAATGCTTCTTGAACGAGGATTTCAGTTTCCGGTCTGGGGATTAACACACGTTTATCAACATTAAAAGCGTAACTCATAAAATGCGCTTCGCCTGTAATGTATTGCAAGGGTTCTTGGTCAAGCCGGCGTTTAAATAATGCCCTAAAGGTATCCAACTCGTCCTTTTTAAGTGGTTTATCAAAATGAGCGTACAGTTGAATGCGTTCACATTTTAGAACATGAGAGAGTAGCAAATCGGTCGTAAGGCGCGCGCTTTCAAATCCCTTTTCTTTGAGATAGGAAGTACACCAAGTTTGCAGGGACATGATTGTCCACTCTTTTTCCGGTTCAGGGGTTGGCATTATAAAATAATAATTATTATTAAATCCGTTGTTATACTATGATATTTCAAGTAGATCATCTTCGACACTATTAAATAATTCATCCAGAGTTTTTTGAATTTTAATAGTTTCTGCAATGGATGAAAGAATCTTACAATATTGACTCACTTCATCCGATGAGAGCAAACGCCCTTTCCTATCCTTTAACCATTTTTCTGTAACTTGATAACCACCTATATGGTACGTCCATACATCAGAATGAATTTTTAGGAACGATTGAGTTGAATTTATATATATTCTAAAATTCTTTTCATCGTATGATACTTTCTCAACTCTATTATCTCCTTTACCTTCAAACATAATAGTAGGATTATCAAGTTTCTTTGATTTGAGAAGATGTAAATTAGCTAATAACTCACCTTTATTAGCCAAAGATAAGAATAATTTTTTATTTGTTGTAAAGGGAACCCTTGGAAAATCAGACTTCAAAAACTCTGCATATTTATTTCGGTATTCGTTGGAATGAAGAAAGGCATAAATGTAAAAAAATATAGATTCAGGACTTACCTCTTGCTTGTAGGTTTTACTCAACAATGAAAATATTTTAGAATTTATGTTTGGGGTTCTCTGCGTTTGTCCATAAGGAACAGAAGGCTCAAACAGCATCATAGTTAATCCACTATGACCTTTGGCTTTATCTTTCTTTGGGTAAAGATAAAGGGGGAAATTTTGACTTCCACCGCGATAAAAAAGATTTAAATCTATTATGTTTGAAGCGCAGAAAACTAAATTCCAATTATATTCTGAACCGACAACCTGACCTGCTCTGCCAATACATAACGCCAAATTTTCTTCCAGCATGTGGCTCATGACTTCACCACGAGGCATACAGTGAAAACCTTTTGAACGACCGGTATAGTAAGTATAACGAATATCGAACGGTCTATATAATATCGGGACGATATGTTCCTTCGTAAGTCCACTATTTTTCAAATCATCTTGAGCAAGCTTCACTTTCCAATCTCGAACGTCTTCTCCCAATTGATATGCTGACCTCGCTATTTCCGGATCCAACAAGGCAAAGTTACGTACAGTATTCCAAACATCATTAGATGAATGATGGATAGTTAAATGGTCTCTTGCGGTAGCGGCTCCGACACTGGTTACCTGAAATATGTCTTGAATATGTGGATATGACTGATATTTTTTTAGTAGCTTTTCATTTCTCGGGACAAAGAAATAAAATGGTGAACTTGGCTTTAATTGTTTCCATTTCGTTTTTGTAATATCAAGTTTCTGCAATGCATGATATTTCTCTTCCCGATCTCCCCATAGTTCTGCATGAAATATTTTTTTCTGTCCTTTGAATCCTTTCTTTTTGACAAACAATCCAATTGCTACGCCTTGTTGAATATCAAAAACATTCTCATCGGTCGAGCCATCAGGAGATTGTTCTTTCTTTAACGAGTTGCCATGTAAATCCAGAATGTATATTTCATCAAATGAACTCATAAGAGATTGACGCATACCACGAAACGTTGGATTATCCAAATAGCTGTGATTCGTTATAAAACCAAGAATCCCTTCGTTAATCTGATCAATCTTCCATTGAGCAAAACGAATAAACTTAACATAATCGTCTTGAAGCCATTTAGAATTTTTTTCACCAAGCGCTTTACCATCAATAAATTTATAGGTCTCAATCTTATCTGCAATCCAATCCCCTTTATTAGCAGAATGTCCGGAATACGGTGGGTTGCCAAGTACAACAAGGATCGGCTCTTGTCTCTTCACTTTTCCGGCAAGGTGCGATTCTTCTGAAAGAGAGGACATTCCGGGTAGCGTAGTTTGTGTAAGTTCTTCCATTTCGAGCGTATTCGTAAGATAAAATTGAAATCTCTCGTTACCTGTCAGTTTATGACCAAGTTCCTCTAACAGAAATCCCATCTTCAAATGCCCTGCGGCATAAGGAGCCATCATTAACTCAAACGCATAAAAGTGTTTCAGAATATGGTCTTCAATAAATTTCGAGCGCGATCCCTCACCATATTTTCCAACATACTCGTTAACGGCAAGTTTTGCCGCCTCGGCAAGAAATGTGAGCGTACCACCGGCGGGGTCAAGAAGAGTAACAGATGATGTCGCTAGACCATCAGAACGGTTAAACTGTTCTTTCAAAAGGATATTAAGAGAACGAACGATATACGAAACTACAGGTTCAGGTGTATAATAAACTCCACGCCTCTCCCGTTCACGTGGATTATATTGAGCCAGAAACGTTTCGTAAAAATGAAAAATGGGGTCGCTTCCTTTTCCTTTTTGGAAATACTCATGCAAGATTTCTTTTACATCTGCGACCGCTAAGACTTCTGCAATATCATCAACTGTTGCCTGCAATTGTTCCGGAGGATCAAATGAAATGAAATGAAAAATATCGCGGAGAATACCGATAGTTTTGGGAATCAAATCATAGGCAAGCCTACGGTTGAACAATCCGTTGGCGCGTGTACGAGCGGCAAAGAGTCCATAGGTGATTGTTTGTGCATACAAATCTGCAAATTCATCTGCTTTGAGATTGGCAATGAGATGCTTCTGAAATGCTTCATAAAATCCCAAAATCTTTTTCGATTCCTGGGATGACGCTTCACGAAGCTCTTCTTTAATAATTTGATCCCGCAAAAAACGGGTGCGGGAAGCAAGTTCTTTAGCAAGGCTTTCAGCAGTGAACTTTGTAGGAAGAGAGAATTGTAAAAATTTTTCTAAAAGTGCAAAGAACTCATTTTGATGTTCAATGTGCGGAACGAGTTTAAGTTTTGCGGCAATAAATGGGCGCGCAACATGTACACATACAACCTGTTTCCCATGTTGATAGAGCCGAAACTCGTAGAAATTTGTAAGTATAAGGTTAGGAAAGGTTTGAATATATCGTTTGAGCTGGTCCCCTGTTTCAACTTCATCTAAGTTTGCTCCGGGGTGCTTGGCTTCTATGTAGCCCACTTGTGAATGTTTGCCATCCCATATACGAAAATCCGGGTTTCCTGCTTCAGTTTTTTTTGGTAGAATGGTAACATGAATTTTCTTTTTCCGTTTTTCATCAGAAAAATTCTGTAAAAATGTAGCGAGAGCAGAATAGTACGATTCTTCACGCGCATCTCCACGCTTCGTAACAGAAGCAATACTTTTCAGATATTCATTTACCATAGTGCAAAATATACCAAAATCCCCCGTAGAAACAATGTTTAATGAAAATTAATGTTGACCCTTACACACCACCATTGTAATATCATCATACTGATGAGTGCCTACGCTGTGCTGTTGAACGGCTTTTACGATTGCATTTAATACATCATCGGCGGGTAAGTTTGCATTGGTTTTGATAACAGATTCTAATGCTTCATCACCGAATTCTTCCCCTTCTTTACTCATTGCTTCATTCACTCCATCGGTGAAAAGTACGAGAAGATCGCCTTCAGAGATTTTTGCGGTTGCTTGTTCGTAGGGAACCATTGCCTTCATCACGCCAAGAATAATACCCCCTTTTTCAAGTCGTTCAAGTTTTCCATTTGAATGTAGTATATACGGCGGATTATGTCCCGCATTCACGTAGGTGAATATTCTTGTTTCAATATCTAATATCCCCCAGAAGAATGTAATAAATCTGTCTGCACCGGTATTCTCGTTAATTAAATCATTCACACGTGCTGTAAGTTCCGGTAATGGTAATCCAAAAGGAATAAGTGCATGTATAGTGGCTTGAAGATTTGCCATGAGTAACGATGCGGGTGTTCCTTTCCCTGAAACATCACCTATTGCAAGTAATGCTTTTGTTTCCGAAAGACGCATGACATCGTAATAATCGCCGCCAACTTGTTTGGAGGATATATTGGTTGCGGCAATATCAAAATGCGGGATAGCCGGGATATATGCAGGCAGAAGTCCTTTTTGAATTTCCCTTGCAATGAGAAGTTCATCTTCAAGTTTTTGCTTTTCAATAGCATCATGAAATAAGCGGGCGTTCTCAAGAGAAATCATTGCGAGATTCCCAAGCGAAGAGAGGAATTCCAAATCGGTTTCGGTATATGCACCGCCACGCATCTTCTCCCCTACTGCAAGAATTCCTTTCACCTGATTATGTATTTTTAACGGGACAAGAACTTGTATTCCCGCTTCTTTCAACATTGAACAAATGTCTTTGTGTTGTTTTTTATTAAGCGATTCGATATAGGTAGGAACTTCAATAGTTGAAATAGCATTTAAGCAGTTCTGAGAAATATCTTTTTCCAATTTTGAGAGGACTATTTGCATCTCTCCATCTCTTTTCAAACTCACCAAATAACGATTTGCGCCAACCTGTCCCAGAATTGAGAAGGAAAGTAATTTTAGCAATCTGTCGGCATCGAGTACAGCGTTAAATTCTTTACTCATTTCAAATAACGTATTCAACTCTTGTACTTTTCCATCGAGTCGACGATTCACTTGTTTTACTTCATCAATGATGAGACTTTTTTCAATCGCCGTTGCGGCAATATTACCGAGCGATTTAATGTAGGTTTCTTCTTTTTGCCCAAGTTTTTTAATTTTTTGTAATGGACTAAATCCTGCAAGACCAAATATTTTATCTTGAACAATCAACGGAACAAGTATTGTAATCCCTTGTGTGCGAAATGTTTTCAACCAAGCGTATCTTCGTGCATCTTCCTTGAGGACATAGATAATTCGTTGAGGAATTTTCGCACAATGAAGTTCGGTGTTAAGCATTTCAGATGAAATGCCTTTCACTGTTTTGACAGAGAAATTATTCTCTGTAGTTTTGAGAAGAAGTATCCCTTTGGTGGAGAGAATTTTTCCCATGATGGTTAAAAGAAAATGCCCCAGGATAAAATTTAAATCCAATGAGGCATTGACAATGTTACTAAATTCAAAAAGGGCTGAAAGGTCAAATCTGTCGGTTTTATTCGGTTCTCCAACAGACGCATGAGAAAGACGAGCCATAATACTTGAAACCTTATGCTGATTTTTTGGTGGGCAAACTTTTAATCATTCGCACGACATTTTTCTTTCCGTTCGAGTTATAATCAACTTTATCCATGAGTGATCGCATGAGGTGTAAGCCTAACCCACCTCTTCTGAAATGCGATAAATACTCTTTCATATCGGGCGCATGGATAATAGATGGATCAAACGATTTTCCTTCATCAGCGATACTGATAATGAATGAACCGTTCATTTTTTCAATGTTAATCTCAATATGTTGATCTTTGGCATATTGATACGCATGTTTGATGATATTGGTGCATGCCTCATCAACGGCAAGGGCAATCATCCCTACCAACTCTTCATCAAAACCAACCTCGCGAGCCTGATCGGCAACGAAATCTCGCGCTTGATGCAGGCTTTCCGTGCGGCTTGGTATTGTTAATTGTACAGACATTCTAATAAACTCTTTCTTATGTAATTAGGCGCCAAATTTTTTAACGGCTTCAGTTTCTTCTTGAGTTATGTCGTACAACAAGGGAAATCCGAGCAAATCGAACACGTTATATACCTTTGGGGTCATGTTCGTAAGCTTTATATCACCGGAATTTTTTCTCACTTCTTCTATGAACATCATAAAAACACCGAGTCCTGCACTGCTGATATAATTCAGATTTTTGCAATTGACCACGATCTTAAAGTTTTTATCGCTCATAAGTTTCGTGAACGCATTTTCGAGGTCAGGGGCTGTATGTGCATCAAGATACCCCTTTATATCAACGATATTTACCTCACCAATGTTTCGTACATTAAGTTTGAAATCACTCATATTACTTTCCTATATAATTAAATTGACTGTTTTCGCCATTTTAAGACCACCAGAGTTAAATCATCTTCAGGCGGCTCGTGGTTCATGTGCGCATCTACTTCTGTGATGATCATATCACGAATTTCCAAAGCGCTTTGGTCACGCACAGTTTTCCCGATATCTAAAAGCGGTTCGTATCCAAATTCTTCACCATCTGCATGTCGCGCTTCAGTGACACCATCGGTGAATAAGACTGCTACATCACCACATTTCATCTGAATTTCTTCCTCTACAAGTGTAGATTGGAAGAATTCAGGGGTACCCATACCAAGCCCCATACCCGTAGGCTGAACAAACCGGGACTGACCATCTGAAATATACAACATTGGACAATGACCTGCACGTGCCACGCGCAACTTTCCTGTTCGTAAATCCAAGACACCATAAATAACGCTAATAAACCAACGTTTATCAATTGTACCGGACAAGGCGGCATGAGCCTTGATTAAAAATTCTTTAGGCGAACGATAAATTTTACTGAGGGATTGGAAAATGCCCTTCATCTCAGCCATATAAAATGCGGCAGATACCCCCTTACCGGAAACATCACCAACAATAATACCAAAATGGTGTTCATCAAGCATGGTATAATCGTAATAATCGCCCCCGACCTCAAATGCAGGGGTAGAAAGCGCTTCAATTTCAACTTCTTTTAGTTCCGGTAAGGCTTGCGGGAGCAGTTTCTTCTGCATCTCCTGAGCGACCATCATTTCTCGCATGAGCCGTTCACGTTCAAGTGATTTTTCAATCAAACGGGAATTATCAATTGCTATGGTCGCTTGGTCGGCAAAGGCGGAGATAACATCCACATCTTCTTTATCGAATCCGTAAGCCATTTCCTTCGTCGCGTAGAGAACGCCTATGAAGTTATCATGCGATTGTAATGGAACAATAACCATCGAACCGATTTTATGCTTTACATCGGCTAAATAAGCAGTCCTTTTATCATCGTCAAAATCATCTATAACAACTGCTTTTCTTGTTTGAAGGAGCGTATCCCTCAGCGAAACACCATTAAATAACACAATTTCATTCACCTCATCATGTGAGATATTTTTCAAGCCAACCGTATCAATTCTGTGTACTTGAATAGCCGTCCCCGTTGATAAACGTGTATCGGATTCATGAAAAATTTCTAGCCATGCGCTTTTTGCTTGCACAACTTCCAACGTCATACGAGTTACTGATTCAACCAACTCGTTAAAATCGAATACTTGAGTCACCAAGCGGCTTAAATTATGAAGCGAAGTCACCTCGGTCATTTTTCTATCAAATGCTTCTGCCGTAGGCAAATGGAAAAGTGTGCTTAACAGCGTCATCCCGAAATAAATCGTAGAAAAAACACTTATACTCGCGGCGAATGATTTAAGTGGCGGAGAATAAAAGAGTAACGATTTCGCTAGAACGGTATTGCTCAGAATCATTATATCCAGAGCAATAAAGGTACAAAATAAGAAGAAACTATATAACATGGTAAACAACTTCTCACGTTTAGTGAGATACACAATCCACGAAAGACGGAAAGCATTAACAAGCATCGCAACAATTGTCAAGGCAAAAAGAATTGTTGTTACAACCGATGGGTCAAGCGGGTCGGACATTAACGTTGTAAGGGCTGTTGCTATTAGCAACCCAATGAAAATAAGAAAGTTTCTCTTTGTCCCCTTTCTTCTCTTTGAAAGAATAATATCCCGAACAATGAGAAGAACAACAATCATTGTTGCACCAATAAGCACTCCAAACAGGTTTGCCATTACAACAGAATCAAACCCAAGTGGAATAAGCGCCCCCCCTTTTGTATCGAAATCGCTGGTAGGAAGAAACGCCAAAACAATTGTTGCTACACCCACCACAATTGCTAATACTAAACCAAAGCCTAACTTTTTGACCGGGTTTTGGTCACGTTTCCATAGTGATTCAATCAATAAATAGAACAGAGCGTACGCAAGCAGAACAAAAATATCATGGAAGATGCCGAACCAACCGGTATCCATATCCAACGTTCGGCGAATAATATCACTGACGAAAATCAAAACAAGCAATCCTGTTGAGCTGAATAACAGGAACGCTTTCTTCAATTTTGAACGCAATTGTGTCATCGAGTGCGACTCATAACTTAGTACGCACCCATGAAAGCGAACGGAATTTTGTAAAATTTAATGTCGTAAAGAAAATAATATAAACAGGTAATGCCATCCACGCGCCAATAATGCCACCGCCAAGCTTAATACCGAAAAGATATGCTATCGGGAGAAACACTATCCAATGGGTAAATACTTCCACTAACATGACATAGACAGTCGCCCCACCTGCTTGTAACGCATTGGCAAATACAATACCTGCGCCGTAGAGCGATTGCGCTACTCCGGCAATACGGATGAGTGGTCGGGCAACTTGAATAACTTCTTCGCTAGATGTCATGAGTCTTAAAATGAGGTCTGGTGCAAAAACAAAAACAATGCCTATGAAAATGGTGAAAATTGTGCCGAGTTTTGCCGCTTCGTAACCATATTTATGCGCACTACCATTCTCCCCTTTGCCTATTGATTGCCCCACAAGTGTTTGGGTGGCAATACCAAGCCCGAAACAAGGCATCATTGAGATAAAAAGAGCAGAAATTACTACCTGACTTGCCGCTTGGGCTAATAACCCAATAATTCCTGTTAATGCAAGGAAAACTAAAAATCCCAGCAAGATAAGGATGTTCTGAAGCGAAACAGGTAGCGAAATTTTCACTATTTGGGTAATTATGGTCTTTGAAAAATGGAGCGCGGTATAATATCCATATTTTTTTCGATATTTTTGCATGAAAGTTACACCTACGAAGAATAAAAAGCCTAAAAATAATCCTATTGTAGAACCTAATCCTGCACCGGCAAGTTCCATTTTTGGGAATCCAAATGCCCCAAATATCAACATATAGTTGAAAATGATATTAAAAACATTAATAAGGATGGCTGAATACATAAATATTTTGGTATGACTAATCCCATAAAAAAATCCGCGATACGATACTATCATTAAAAAGAATGGGAGACCAAGAAACTGATATTTCATGTATTCTGACGCAGATTTCCCTACATCAGGGTTTTTAGCGAAAAAATCCATTGCAGGCTCTGAAAGCCAATATCCTAACAAACCAAAGATACTACCTAATATAAACGAAACTATTAAGGAATTGTTTAGTACGGCTCCAACGCCAATGTAATTCCCTTCTCCCTGCCTTCTGGCAGTTAATACGTGTGAACCTGTGCCAAGACTGGAAAAAAAACTCGTCAAAGCCCATGTGCTGAGAACGCCTAACCCCATAGCGGCTAACTGCACGGGAGAATTGGTTAATCTTCCCACCATCGCTGTATTGACGAGAGAGACAACCATCTGTGAAGAAAGCCCGGTGATTGCAGGAGTTGCAAGTACAAGTATTTCTTTTGCATATACTTTTTGGGGTAATATATTCATTAATAAACCTGCGTTTAAGGTATGAATTTTCTCACAAAACAAAAAACCCATTCTTTATGAGAAGAATGGGTTGTAAGACTGTTTCAAAAGGAAAGTTACAGTGTAGCCGCAGACTTAATATCTGCGGTTTTGTCTTGAAAACGCAACTGAAGACTACGAAGAATACTCTGAAATAAACCTATCAATATCTCTTGCTTGAGCAGATTTGGGGTATTCTTTTTTTATTTTTTTGCAAACTTCTAATGCTTTTGCTTTATCCCCTTTTAAGCCGTAATTGCGTGCGGCTGATTGAAGATATTCCGCTCCACTAAGAGTTTGCATGCTTCCTGCTTTTTCAAACATTGCGGCAGCTTGTTCAAAATTAGCTTTCGATTCGTAACATGCGCCTTCACCTGCAATTGCTGCGGCAGAGAGTGCAGGATCACTTGAGCTAAAACCTTCAAACATTTTCATTGCATCATCAATTTTGCCGGTTGCGTAATATGCATTACCAAGATATAATTTTGCAACTTCGCCGGATGAAGAACTACCGTATTTATCTACAATAGACTTTAATCCTTCCACTTTGCGTTCTGGGATACCGTTAATTGCAAGAGTATAAGCATTTGGGTCGGAAGAACCTTGATCATAATAAGAATAAATTTTTCCAAGAGCCGTTGCGGCTAATTCATTGTTTGCACGGTTTTTATAGATATATAACCCTAAAAGACCCGCTACTACTACGACACCTAAGGCTACATAAAGGATCTTTTTCTTGTTTTCCTCATAAAAGAGGAGAAAATTGTTATAGGATGTAATAAGTGCATCCTGTTGCATTTCTTTTTTGGTAATTTTCTTAGAGGCTTTAAGCATGAATCGTTGTTCCTTGTTGAATAATTGTTAAAAACTAAATTCTAAGTCAGTTGTACGCCCAAAGGGATTCGAACCCTTGGCCTTCAGCTTCGGAGGCTGACGCTCTATCCAGCTGAGCTACGGGCGCATGTAATTTCAGCGTTTTTTTGGTTATTTGGTGGATATTTGCAATGCTTTTATGTAACAAAAAGGCTTTTTTACCACCAAAACGGGAAAATCCTTTTGTATTAAGACGTTAATTTACAAAAATTCCTATCTATTTGAAAATTATTAGAGTTTTTTGGGATAATTTTTAGTGGGAAAAATAGAGTTGGGGACGATTTATGGTGTAAGATTTAGGAAAAAGTAGCCAGTATGTCAGTAGCCAGTATTCAGTTGGTAGTTATTATTGGGTGGGATGGGATAAAACAGTATGTCAGTAGTCAGTAGCCAGTATTCAGTTGGCAGTGGGAATTGGTTGGGTGGTGGATTGTAGAGTTAAGAGAGAGTAAATGTGGTGTGGGATGGAATAAGGAAGCCCGGAGAGTAACTGAATGGTAAATTGCTGAATGGATAGAATGGTTTGGTTGGAAAAAAGGAGGGAAAAGTTGGAATGGATGAGTAGCCAATTGTAAAGGAGTGGATTTTGCGTATGATATTAGTGAATTCTAAAGGAATGATTTGGAATAGAATAAGCGTGAGCCGGATTTTAAGGGTATGATTATGTATTTGGCTGTGAGTATTTAGGTAGTTGAGTGGTTGAGGTGTGTGGGGTCTTTGGGGTTGGTTTTCGTGCTACGGCGAGAGTTGAACACTTGTGACGGGATGGTCCACTACACTCCGGCGGGAGGGCATGATGCGCATGTTAGAAATTGCTTTGTGGGCGGAAGCGTTAGGGTGGAAAAGTTGAGGGTAATAACGTAACCCTTGAAGAATTGAGATTCCTCCGCATCCGTCTTGATCCATG
>OBEQ010619500.1_pt1 | contig 18648 bp, 15 predicted proteins | sample 1670901 | NCBI WGS metagenome assembly OBEQ01 (sample SAMEA104232315, study PRJEB22302) | groundwater metagenome | biome: forest; feature: aquifer; material: groundwater | place: USA | collected 2011-08-07 | depth 5.4 m
AGCACATCGGATGATTTGAGCGACACGAGGATCTCGGAGAACCCGAACCCCTCCAACAGCCGGACCGACTTGAGCGCGCTCTGCACGATCGCCTCAACGAGGTCATCCGGATGCGCCGCCTCGCACTCCGGATCGAGCGAGCCGACGTTGACGCCGATGCGGATGGGCACGCCGCGCGCCTTGGCGCGCTCCACCACTTCGCGCACCCGCTGGGGATTGCGGATGTTGCCGGGATTCCAGCGGATCTTGTCAAACCCGGCGTCGAGAGCCGCCAGGGCAAACTGCGGGTGGAAATGAATATCGGCCACCAACGGGACGTTGTCGCACTCTCGACGAATGGTTGGCAACGCCCTGGCCGCCTCGATCGTCGGCACCGCCAGACGCACGATCTCGCAGCCCGCCGTTGCCAGCGCGCGGATCTGGCGCACGGTGGCCTCGACGTCGGCGGTGTCGGTCTTGGTCATCGACTGGATCGACACCGGCGCGCCGCCGCCGATGGTGAGGGCTCCCACCCCAACTGCGCGTGTCGTTCGTCTCGCGATCATCGGGGGATCAGCCGCGCCAGAACCCGCGCAATTTCTCCATCACACCCAGGCGGTTCAGATCGTTGGCGCACACCAGCACCACCAGCGTCATCAGCACCGCAAAGCTGATCTGGGTGGCCTTCTCCTGCACGATGAGGCTCACCGGCCGCCCCCGAAATTTCTCGCAGACCAAAAACAGCAGATGCCCGCCGTCGAGGATCGGGATCGGAAAGAAGTTGAAGATCGCCAGGCTCAGGCTGAAGATGCTCACCAGATACAGCAGCGCCCCCAGGCCCATGCGCACGGCTTCCGAGGTCATGTAGATGATCCCGATCGGCCCGGTCAGCGATTCCTGCATGGGCACCCGGCCGGTGGCCATCGACCACAAGGACAAGCCCATCTGGGAGAGCCACTCCATCTGCTTGCTCGCCGTCTGATGCACCGCTTCGAGCGGGGAGACCCGATACGTGGTAAACGCCCCGCTGGGTGAAACCCCCATCAGCCCGACCGTGCGCGCGCGGCCGAATGGATCCATCTGCTCCCGCGCCGCCGGCGTCACGCGCAGCGCTAGCGCCGCGCCATCCCGCTGTACTTCCAGGGTCAGCGGCCGGTTCGCCGAGCGATGGACGATTCGGGTGAGCTCGTCCCAGGTCCGGATAGGCTTGCCGTCGATGGCCATAATGCGATCACCCACCTGCACGCCCGCGGCCTTGGCGGGCATGCCCTCGATGAGCCGTCCGACGGTGGGCAGCAGCTCGGGATAGCCGATGACCAGCACCGTCCACAAGCTGAGGATGGAGACGGCATAGTTGACCAACGGGCCCGCCGCCACGATCCAGGCCCGCACCCCCACCGGCTTGGACAAAAACTCCCATGGCGCCCCGGCCTGCTCACCGCGCTGCTCCCCGGCCATCTTGACGTAGCCCCCGAGGGGCAGCAGGCTCACGACGTATTCGGTCTTGTCCCGCTTCCAGCGCCACAGGATGGGCCCGAACCCGATGGAAAAGCGCAGCACCCGCACCCCGCAGCGTCTGGCCACCAGGAAGTGGCCCAGCTCATGCAGCAGGACCAGCAACCCCAAGACGAGAATCGCAATCAGCCACGCCATCATCAATACCTCTCACACCACACTGTGCACCGTCCGTTTGGCTTCATGGATGAGATGTTGGGCGGCCTGACGCGCCCATTGATCGGCAGCCAGAATCTCCTCGAGCGTCGGATGCGGAAGCGGGGCGTGTCCGGCGAGGGTGTCCTCGATCACGCGCGGGATGTCCCCGAATGCGATCGTCTCGCGCAAAAACGCCCACACGGCCACTTCGTTCGCCGCGGAGAGCACCCCGCAGGCGGTCCCGCCCAGACGGGCGGTCTCCAGCGCCAGGCGCAGGCAGGGAAAGCGATCCAGGTCCGGATCGAAAAACTGCAACCCCGCCAATTGCGTCCACTGCAGGCGCGGGACGTCGGCCGACCAGCGTTCCGGAAAGCTGAGGGCCGCCTGGATGGGCAGCCGCATATCGCAGGGGCTCATCTGGGCCAGGCAACTGCCGTCGGTCAGCTCCACCATCGCATGCACGACGGCTTGCGGATGAATCACCACCCGGATCCGGTCCAGCGGCGCCGCAAAGAGCCAGTGGGCCTCGATCACTTCCAAGCCCTTGTTCATCAACGTCGCCGAATCCACGGTGATCTTCGGCCCCATCTGCCACTTCGGGTGATGGAGGACTTGCTCCGGATTGACGTGGTCTTGCTGCGCCGCATCCAATGACCACAACGAGCCTCCGCTGCCGGTGAGGATCACGCGCTCCACCTGCTCGCGCGCCACACCCTGCAGCAACTGAAACAGCGCGGCGTGCTCGCTATCGACGGGAAGCAGGCGCCCGCCGCGCTCCTGGACCTTGCGCATGATGAGCTCCCCGGCCATGACCAGCAGCTCTTTGGAGGCCAGCGCGATGTCTTTGCCGGCTTCGATCGCGCGCACCAGCGGCAGGAGCGCATCGGGCCCCGCGGTCCCCACCACGACGAGATCGACGCTCGGATGCGTCGCCACGCGCGCAAGCCCCTCGACGCCCTGCAGCACCTGGGTCGTCCCGCCCACCTGACGGCGCAGCCGTTCGGCTGCGGCGTCATCGACCACCGCGACCACCTCAGGCTGATAGCGCGCAATCTGCTCCTGCAAGAGCTCGATGCGCGAGTGCGCGGCAAGCCCCACGAGCGACACGCGCTCCGGATGACGCGCAATCACGTCGAGGGTGCTCCGGCCGATGGAGCCGGTTGAGCCCAGCACTGCGATGCGTTTCATCGTCAGGGATAAATCAACAACCCGTAAAACAAGGGAGCCGTAAAGAGGAGGCTATCGAGGACATCCAAGATGCCGCCCAGTCCCGGCAGGAGGCGGCCGGAATCTTTGACCTGGCAGTCACGTTTGATCAGCGACTCGGCCAGATCCCCCAGCTGCCCCACCAGCCCCAAGACCAATCCCATCCACAACCCGCTCCACGCAGAGCCGGCCAGCCGCGCGACCATCGGCGCAGCCAGCGCGCCGGTCGCCGCACTCACCAGCGCTCCCCCCACAAACCCTTCCACGGTCTTGCGCGGGCTGATGCGGGCCATGAGGGTGTGGCGGCCCCAGAGATTGCCGATGGCAAACGCCCCCGCGTCGCCCATCTTGGTGACCAGAATCAAATACACGATCAGCCACGCGCCGTCTTGTCCCTTCAACGTGCGCAGATAGAACAAGTAGTTGAACAGCCCCGCGATATAGGCCAGGCCGAACAGCGTCGTGGCCAGCCCGCTCAGGGCTTCAAAGGTATTCTGCCGCGTGAACTGGCGCAGGAAAATCAGCACGATCGTCACCGGCCAGAAAATGTCCCAGGCCCAACGGAACACGGTCGCGCCTTCCGCCAGGGCCGGAGCCAGCACCAGGCCCGGCTTGACCAGCGAGCGCCACGCCACCAGGAGGCTGAAGACCACGCCCAGGCCGATGCTTAAGGGGCGATGCACGAGGATCCCCCGCTGGCGCACCATCGTGAAGAACTCATACAGCGCCACCGCGATGAAGGTGATGACGACCAGCGCAAACGTCCACAAGGGACACGCAAACAACGTGCCCACGACCACGAGGATCAGGATCGCCGAGGTGCCCAGCCGTTGCAGCAGGTTCATCCCACCACCTGCGCCTCACGGCGGCTTGCCGCGTGAAGAATTCTTCTTGCCGCCGTGGCGAATGCTCCAGCGGCGTGGAAGTGTAAACGAGCAGTCGTGGTGACAGTCAGCATTCGGGTCTGCCTTCGGCAGACCGGTGCAGGTGGTGGGATCATGAGGCGCCGTTGGTCTGTGCGGCCTGGGACTGCGCGCCGGTCTTGCCAAACCGGCGCTCCCGTTGCTGGTAGGCCACAATCGCCTGCACGAGATCGTCTTTCGTGAATGCCGGCCAGAGGGTCGGCGTGACGTACAGCTCGCAGTAGGAAATCTGCCAGAGGAGGAAATTCGAGAGGCGCTGCTCGCCGGAGGTGCGGATCAACAAATCCGGATCCGGCAGATCCGGCAGGTAGAGGTGCTGGCTGACGACGGCCTCGTCGATCTGCTCAGGGGACAGGCGCCCCTCGCAGACGAGTCGAGCGATGCGCCTGGAGGCATCGACCAGCTCCTGGCGTCCGCCGTAGCTGAGCGCCAGGGTCAGGGTCATTTGATCCAAGTGGGCCGTGTCGGCCATGACCTGGTTGAGATTCGCCAAGACCGTCGCAGGAAGCCGGTCAAGCCGTCCCATGGCCCGTAGGCGGATCTGGTTCTTGCGCAGGGTGCCCAGTTCGCTATCCAGAAATTGCTCCAGCAACGCCATCAACGCCTGGATCTCCTCATCGGGACGGTCCCAGTTCTCCCAGGAGAATGCATAAAGGGTCAGCACCGGCACCCCAAGTTCGCGAGCGGCCTCGGCGATGCGACGCACCGCTTCGGCTCCGGCGCGGTGGCCCAGGATGCGCGGCAGGCCTTGGCCGTCGGCCCAACGGCCATTGCCGTCCATGATGACGGCGATATGCTTGGGCAGCCTGGTCTGATCCAATTCGTGCTTCATTCCTAGAAGTGGAAAGGGATGGCCCCGCCATAGGGCAAACAGGTGGCGGGGCCATCCCCTCCTAGCTTTACACGCGTGCGTGTGCGCCCACGTGATTCAAACGGACGGTCTCGTTCAAGGCGTGGAAGCTGGCGCAGGTTGTTGTGGCTGCTGCGATGGCTGCGTCTGGCTGCTCGCCGTCCGCTCCGACTCGGCTTTGAGCTGCTCAATCGTCTTGAGCTGCTCCTCCGTTCTGGTTTTCAGCGTCTCACGTTCCGTCTTCACCGTATCACGCTCCGTGCGCAACGAATCGATCTCGCTCTGGAGGTCATCCACCTGCAGTTCCAGGTCGTCCCGATCCAACCGGGCCTGGTCTAATTGCGTCCCGACCGAGGCCACGGCCACGGCCAGCACGATGCAGATGACCACGGCGGCAATCAACCCAATGAGCACCCCTCGACGCATCTCACTCCTCCACTATTTCCGATACGCGCTGGCGCCCCGCGCCGCTTCCCGGGAATCAGCCGGCCCTTGCACCGTGGTTCCCCGTGGGAGCACCACGATTTCGACGCGGCGGTTGGCGCGACGGCTTTCCGGCGTCTCGTTGGACGCGATGGGCCGGTACTCGCCATACCCGACGGCGGACACCCGAGCAGGCGCCACGCTCCGCTCCTGCACCAGGTAGGTCAGCACCGAGCGCGCCCTGGCCAGCGAGAGCTCCCAGTTATCTTTCCATCCTGAACGCTTGATGGGTTCGTTATCGGTGTGCCCTTCCACCGCGATGGGTTGCTCGGCGACGTCGGTGTTGAGCACCTGGGCCACCTGATCGAGCACCGCGTAGGCTTCCTTGCGCAGCTTCGCTTTGCCGGAGTCAAACAGCACCGTATCCAACACGCGCACGATGAGGCCCCGTTCGTCGAACCCCACGCTGATGTCCGGCGAGGGCAACCGCCGTTCCAGCTGCGCCTTCGCGTGCCGCAGGCTGTCCGTCTCTTCCGCTTTCAGCTGGGCGAGCGTGCGGAACTGCTCCAACTGCTCGCTGAGGGTCTGGATCTGCTGGATGTCCCATGGCGAGCGCTGGGCGAATTTCACGGCGCAGCCGCCGGCGACGAGTCCCAGTCCCACGATCACCAGACCGCGACGCAACAGATTCGGCTTTCCACTCATCATCTGGCTGTTCTCCCCCCCTGATACACCGCCCAGAAATGTTGTGAAGCGATACGGCTATGTGACTTTAACACAGCCCCTGGCGAGCGTCAAGGGCTCTTGGCCGGCTCGGTCGGCCTCACGCTGCGCGGTTTCGGCACTCCCGTCGCCGACCCCGCCTCCGGCGCGGTGCCCGGCTCGGTCGCCAGCTTCGCCGACCATTGACGCATCGCGCTCGACTCCCGCTTGCTCTGCATCACCGCCCAGGCCAGCCCCGCCAGACAGACCGCGACCACCAGCCACCGCAGGGCGCTGGGCTGTTCAGCCCGGATGACAAACGGCACGATCAGCAGGCTGACCATGTTCATCACTTTGATGAGCGGATTGAGCGCAGGCCCGGCGGTGTCCTTGAGCGGATCCCCGACGGTGTCGCCGGTGATGGAGGCCTTGTGCGCCTCGGAGCCCTTGCCGCCATAGTGGCCATCCTCGATGAATTTCTTCGCGTTGTCCCATGCCCCGCCGGCGTTGGCCATGAAGACGGCCAAGAGTTGCCCGGCGAGGATGGTGCCGGCCAGAAATCCGCCCAGCGCCTCTTTGTGCAACGCCAAGCCCACGACCACGGGCGTGAGCACCGCCAAGAGCCCGGGCCCGATCAGCTCTTTCTGCGCTTCCTGCGTGCAGATGGACACCACGCGGTTGTAGTCCGGGTCCTTGCGCCCGGCCCAGATGTCCGCGTCCTTGAACTGCTGGCGCACCTCTTGCACGATGAGAAACGCCGCGCGCCCCACGGCCCGGATGGTCAGCGCGCTGAACAGCAGCGGCACCGCCCCGCCGATGAGAAAGCCGATGAAGACGGCCGGCTCCGAGATGGACAGCGAGGCCGCGATCTCCTGATACGACCGGTTCAGCAGACGGGAGATGTCGGTGATGTACGCGTTGAAGAGCGACACCGCCGCGATCACCGCCGACCCGATGGCGATCCCTTTGGTGATGGCTTTGGTCGTGTTGCCGCAGGCGTCCAGGTCCGCCAGCGTCCGGCGGGCTTGGGAGGAGAGCTTGGCCATTTCCCCGATCCCGTTGGCATTATCGGCCACCGGGCCGAACACGTCCATCGAGATGTTGTTGCCGGTCAGGGTCAGCATTCCGATCCCGCACATCGCCACCCCGTAGGCGATGTACGTCGGGGTGGCGCCCGCGTAGATGAGCGCGGAGGCAAAGATGGCCGCGGCGATGAGCAGCACCGCCCAGACGCTGGACTCATAGCCGACGGCCAGCCCCGAGATGATCGTCGTGGCATGGCCGGTCTGCGTCGAGCGGGCGACAAACTGCACCGGCGGCTTCTCCGGCGCGGTGAAGTAGTCGGTCAGGTAGTTGATCGACACGGCCAGGAGAATCCCCACCAGCGTCGTCCAGACCGGCCGCATATCCAGCCCGGTGACCCCTAAGCTGATCCAGGCCGGCAAGGCGGCGGGGGGGAATCGCAGGTAAGCAAACCCCACCAGGCAGAAGCCCACGACCGAGACGAGCGCCGACGCCATGTAGCCGACATGGATCGCCTTCATCGCGGCCCGCGCCTGCTCGCCTGCCCGCCCCGAGTCTCGCGGGGCAGGCGGGGAGGGGCGCACCAGATAGGTCCCGACGATGGAGCTGAGGACCCCGATCGCGCGCACGAGCAGGGGGAAGATCACGCCCTTGTGGCCGAACGAGGCCCACCCCAGGATCATCGCGGCCACAATCGTCACTTCGTACGACTCAAAGATATCCGCCGCCATCCCGGCGCAGTCGCCGACGTTGTCCCCCACGTTGTCGGCGATCGTCGCGGCGTTGCGGGGATCATCCTCCGGGATGTCTTTCTCCAGCTTGCCCACCAGATCCGCCCCGACATCAGCGGCCTTCGTGTAGATGCCCCCGCCGACCCGCATGAACAGCGCCAGCAGCGTGCCCCCGAAGCCAAACCCCAGCAGCACCTCATAGGCCTGCTCGCCATAGATCATGAAGATCACGGTGCCCCCGAGCAGCCCCAGCCCGTCGGTGAGCATCCCGGTGACCGTGCCGGTGCGGTAGGCGATCTTCAGCGCCTTCGCGAAGCTGGTCCGCGAGGCCGCCGCCACGCGCACGTTGCCCTGCACCGCCAGGTTCATGCCGATGAACCCCACCGACCAGGAAAAGAGCGAGCCCATGATGAAGGCCGCCGCGCGGCCCAGCGCGATGTGCTGCGTTCCGGCCGTGAAGTACAGCAGGGCGGTCACGAGAAAGACGAGCGGCCAGAGAGTGCGGAATTGGCGATACAGGTAGGCATTCGATCCGACGCGGATGGCGCGGCTGATCCGGCGCATCTCGTCGGTGCCGGTATCCTGGCGCAACACCTCTGCCGCCAAAAAGGCGGCATAGACCAACCCCACAATCGCCACCCCCAAGACGCTCCAGAGCGCCACGCGCTCCCAGAGCGTGAAGACTCCGGCATGCAGGAAGGCGAAGAGGCCCATCGGGTTCACCACCGTCCCACTTTCAAGGCCTGGTCCCGTTTCGACCCGATCGAGATCAGGCAGATCGGCACCCCCAACAAGCCCTCCAGGCGATTCAAGTAGGCCTGGGCGGCCTTCGGCAACTCCTCGACGCGTTCCACTTGGCTGGTGTCGCAGCCCCAGCCGGGCAGCGATTCATAGACCGGTTCGCAGCGGCCAAGCTTCGCCGCGCTCGATGGAAACTCGTCCAACCGTTGGCCGTCGGCGCGGTAGCCCACGCACACCTGGATCGTCGGCATGTCATCCAGCACGTCCAATTTGGTGACCGCGATGGAGTCGCAGCCGTTCACCCACACCGCGTGCCGGGCGATCAGGGCGTCAAACCAGCCGCAGCGCCTGGGGCGACCCGTCGTGGCGCCGAACTCCTTGCCCTTGGTGCGGATGACCTCCATGAGCTGCGCAGGGAATTCCGTCGGAAACGGCCCCTCGCCAACCCGCGTCGTGTACGCCTTCACGACGCCGATGATGCGGTCGATGCACGTCGGTGGCACCCCTGCCCCTGTGCACGCCCCTCCGGCGGTGGCGTTAGAGGAGGTGACATAGGGATAGGTGCCATGGTCGATGTCCAGCAGGGTGCCTTGCGCGCCTTCAAAGAGCAGCCGTTTGCCCTGGCGGATCGCCTCATGCAACAAGCGAGTGCTGTTGACGACATAGGGCTGCAGGACCTTCGCGTGGGCGCGGTAGCGATCGAAGCACTCTTGAACATCAAGCGGCCGCTCGTGGTAGATGGTCTCAAGCAGCCGGTTTTTCTCCTCGATGTTCTGCCGAAGTTTCTGGGCGAAGACGGGCTCATCGTACAGATCCGCCACGCGGATGCCGCAGCGGGCGATCTTGTCCACGTAGCAGGGCCCGATGCCACGGCCGGTCGTGCCGATGCGGCCGGTGCGCGCCGCCTCCTCGGCGATGTCGAGGCGCTTGTGATACGGGAAAATGAGGTGGGCCTGGTCGCTGATCTTCAAGGCCTGCTCCACATCCGGCCGGCGCGGGCGCAGGCGCCCAAGCTCTTCGATGAGGGCTTCCGGATCGATGACCACCCCATTGCCGATGAGGCCGATCGTCCCCGGATGGAGCATGCCGGAAGGAATCAGATGGAAGATGAACTCGGCGTGATCGACGATCACGGTGTGGCCGGCGTTATTGCCGCCCTGGTAGCGGATGATGATGTCGGCATCACAGGCCAGCACGTCGATGACCTTGCCCTTGCCTTCATCGCCCCACTGTGCGCCCACGACGACGGTATTCATGCGCTAGAGTCTGATGAGTTTGGCATCGAGCACATGTCGCACTTTCTTAATCCGCTCCATCACCTTCGCTGGGATCGCCGTATCGATGTTGAACACGGTGATGGCCATGCCGCCCGGCTTGTCGCGGCCGTTAGACATCCCCGCGATGTTGATCTTGGCCTCCCCCAGCAGCGTGCCCAGGTGCCCGATCAAGCCCGGTTTGTCCTCGTTCTTGATCACCAGCATGTGGCCGGTCGGGGCGGCTTCGACGACGTAGCGGTCGATCTTGACGATCCGGGGCTCCCGACGGGCCGACAGCGTCCCCTGCACGACCAAGCTTCCGCCGTTGCTGCGCACGTCAATCGAGATGAGGTTGGCGAATTCCTCCGTGCGGCTGGCCTTGGCCTCCACGACCTTCACGCCGCGCTCCGCGGCGATGAAGGACGCGTTGACGTAATTGACGTTCTCCCCCACCATCGGCTCCAGGATCCCCTTCAGGATCGCCAGCGTGATGGGCGCGGTGTCATGCGCCGTGACCTCACCCACATAGGTCGTGCGGACCTCGGCCACCTGCATCTCCGCCAGCTGCACGGCCAGCGAGGCCATGCGCTCGCCCAGCGTGATATACGGCTGCAGGACTTTCAACGTCGCCCCGTCCACCGAGGGCATGTTGGCGGCGTTGCGGATGCCGCGCCCCAGGAGGCAGTCGGCGACCTGCCTGGCGATCTCGATGGCGACGTTGAGCTGGGCTTCCTCCGTCGAGGCGCCCAGGTGCGGCGTGACGACCACCTGCGGGAGCTTGAAGAGCGGGCTCTCGCCCGGCGGCTCCGATTCAAACACATCCAGCGCCGCGCCGGCCACGCGGCCGGTCGTGAGGGCGCTGTGCAGGGCGGCCTCGTCCACGATCCCGCCCCTGGCGCAGTTGATGAGGTAGGCGGTTTTCTTCATCGCCGCCAGCTCTTTGGCGCCGATGAGGTGATGGGTCTGGCTGCTCAAGGGGATATGAATCGTGATGAAGTCGGCTTCTTCCAGGACTTCCTTGAGAGGGGCCAGTGGCACTTCAAGCGCCTGGGCGCGCTCCGTCGAGAGGTAGGGATCATACGCGATGACGCGCATCCCGAAGGCTTGCGCGCGCTTGGCCACCTCCGCCCCGATCTTGCCCAGTCCGACGATGCCTAAGGTCTTGCCCAGGAGCTCGACGCCGACGAATTTGGAGCGCTCCCATTTGCCCATTCGCAGGTGGGCATCAGCCTGCGGGATGCGCCGCGCCACGGCCAGCATCAAGCTCATGGTATGCTCCGCCGCGGAGATGGTGTTGCCGGCAGGTACGTTCATCACGATGATCCCGCGCTTGGTGGCGGCGTCCAGATCCACGTTGTCCAAGCCCACGCCGGCGCGGCCGATCACTTTCAGGCGGCCGGCCTTGGCGATCACCTCGGCGGTCACTTTGGTAGAGCTGCGCACCACCAAGCCTTCATACGGCTTGATGACCTCGGCCAGTTCCTTGGGCGAAAGGCCCGTCTTGACCTCGACGCTCAAGCCGGACTCGGCCTCAAGGAGCTTGATCCCTTCCTGCGAGAGATGATCCGCGACGAGGACTTTGACCGGAGACATCACGAACGCGCTCCGACGCCCGCCTGCCCCGAGACATGCTGGGCGGGCAGGGGGCTGAGGTTGCCGATCACGGTTTGGGCCGCTTTGAGCCCATCACCGGGCGTGAGCGAAAACCCAAGCTCCAGCAGGCTCAGCTCAACCGCCGCCAATCCGACGAGGATATCGAACGGGCCGATATAGCCCATGTGGGCGAACCGAAATACTTTGCCGGCCATCTCTCCCTGTCCTCCGGCCAAGGTGACGCGATAGCGATCTTGAATGTGTTTGACGAGCTTCTTGCCGTCGACGCCCGCCGGAACCTTGACCGCCGTGACGGCGTTGGACGGCCGCTTGGCAAACAGCGACAGCCCCATCGCCTCCACCCCGGCCCGGGTGGCCTGCGCCATCGTCTGACAGCGCTTGAGCACGTTGGGCACGCCGGCCTCCAACACCGCCTTCAACGCCTCATCCAGCGCCACGACCAGCGAGACGCTCGACGTAAACGGCGTGTCGTCATCTTCCAGGGCCTTGCGATAGAGCTTCAGATCGAAGTAGTACCGTGGACACTTCGCCGCTTCCACCAGCTTCCAGGCCTTCCGGCTGACGCTCATGCACGAAAGGCCCGGCGGGAGCATCATGGCCTTCTGCGAGCCGCTGATCAGCACATCCACCCCCCAGGCATCGGTCTGGCACTCATCCGCGAGCAATCCGCTGATGCCATCCACGACGAGGACGGCGGACGTCTCGCGCACCACGGCGCTAATCGCCTGGATGTCGTGCACGACGCCGGTGGAGGTTTCGCACAGCATCCCGAAGACCGCCTTGGCTTGAGGGTGCCCCTTGAGCGCCTGACGCACCTGCTGCGCCTCCGCCGCGTCGCCGTAAGCCACGGGGATGGGGATCGCGGTGATCCCGAACGCCTTGCACAACTCCTGCCAGCGCTCCGCGAATTTGCCGCCGAGGATGACGATGGCCGTATCACCCGGTGAGAGCAGGTTGCACACCGCCGCCTCCATCGCGCCGGTGCCGGATGAGGTGAACACGACCACCGATTCCTTGGTCTGGATGACGGTCTGCAGGCCCTGCAGCACCCGCTTGAACACCGCCCGATATTGGGCGGTGCGATGGTGGATGATGGGCCGGGACAGCGCCTCCTGGACCTGCGGGAGGAGCGGCGTCGGACCTGGGGTTAACAAGTACTCTTTCTGCATGCAGACACCTCAACCGCGCCGCTACTTCTTCGGTTTGCTCACGATCACTTCGTCCACCACGCCGTATGCTTTGGCTTCCTCGGCGGACATGAAGTAGTCCCGGTCGCTGTCCCGCTGGATTTTTTCCAGGGACTGCCCGGTGTGCTTGGAGAGGATCCCGTCGATCGTCTCGCGCAGGCGCAGGATTTCCCTGGCCTGGATCGAGATGTCCGCCGCGGCGCCCTGCACCCCGCCCCAGGGCTGGTGGATCATGATGCGCGCGTTGGGCAGGGCGAAGCGCTTGCCCTTGGTGCCCGCGGCCAGCAGCACCGCTCCCATGCTGGTCGCCTGGCCCACGCAGTAGGTCGCCACGGCCGGTTTGACGAACTGCACGGTGTCGTAGATCGCCAGGCCCGCGGTCACCGAGCCGCCCGGCGTGTTGATGTAGACGCTGATGTCCTTGTCAGGCTCCTCCATCTGCAGGAAGAGCAACTGCGCGATGATGAGGTTGGAGACCATGTCATCAATCGGGGTCCCGATGAAGACGATGCGGTCTTTGAGCAACCGCGAGTAGATGTCGTAGGCCCGCTCGCCGCGCGCGGACTGCTCGACCACGATCGGCACTAACATCTGTCCATGTTCGCTCATGTGCACCTCTTTTTGAGAGTCGAGTGACGAGTTCCTCACTCGCACTGGCCACTCATCACTTATCACTCATCACTTCTTCGACGTGTGCGGCGTCCATCAACAGCCGCATCGTCTTATCCTGACGGATGGATGACAACACCGATGCCCACAGGCCCTGCGCATCCAGGAGCCGGCGCACCTCCACCGGATCCTTGCCCCAACGCTTGGCCAGCTTCCACAGCCGATCCACCACCTCATCCTGCGTGATCGAAAGCTGTTCCTGCTCGGCGATCCGGTCCAGGATGAAGGCCAATTTCACCAAGCGGACGGCGTTGGTACGCAATTGCTCGGTGTACTTGGCCAGCTCCTCCTTCACCTGGTCTTCCGCGCGACCGGCCAACAGCAGGCGCGCCTGAAAGTCCCGGCTCAACCGCTCCGTCTGTTTGGCGACCAGGCGCGGCGGCACTTCCAAGCGATGGCGCCCCAGCAGCTCCTCGCAGAGCTGCTGCTCGCACTCCTGCTCCTGCCGCTGCTGTTTCTGCTCGCGCAGCTTCGACTCCAGGTGCCCCTTGAGCTGTTCGAGAGTCTCGAAGCCGGCGTCTTTGGCGAACTCATCATCGAGATCTGGCAACTGCTTAACTTTCTGTGGATGCGGATCTTCCCCCGTCCCTCGAGCTTCGCTTTCGGGACTCCTTCGCTCGGCTTCGCCGAGCTCAGTCGCGGGACTCGCTCCGCTCGCCGGCACGAGCTGCGCCATCGATTCCCGCAACTGCGCCAGGGCCTGCTCCAGTTCCTGTGCCCCCACGCTCGCAACCGGCTTCTTCAGCGGGAGGCCGCGGTACCCAGCGAGCTGAAACTCCGGCTCGACCTCCACCTGCGCCTCAAGGGCGAGCTCCTTCTGCTCGTCGAAATCCAGCTTGATCACCTCAAACGGCCCGACCGGTTTGAGCTTGTGCTCCTGCGTCACCTGCTCGAAGACCTGCCGCGTGAGCCGGCGCACGGTTTCTTGTCGAATCTCTTCGGAGAATTTTTGCTCGATGAGCTCGCGGGGGGCCTTACCTCTGCGAAAGCCGGCGAGGGTGGCTTCCTTCTGAAACTCGCGCAGCACGTCCTCGCGCACGGGTTGGATGCCCACGGAGGTGAGGCGGATCTGGAGTTTCTGCTGGCAAGGGCTGGGCTGGCTGACGGCGACGGTCAGCGGGCTGTCTTGGGCAGGCTTGGGCTTCGCAAACACGGCGCGGCTCCACGGCGTTAGAGACGGAATTTTTCTCCGAGATAAATCTCGCGCGCGCGGGTGTCGGTGATGAGCTCATGCGCCGTGCCGGAAATCAGCACCCGGCCTTCGGCCATAATGTAGGCGCGGTCCGTGATCTCCAGGGTCTCGCGCACGTTGTGATCGGTCAGCAACACCCCCAGCCCCCGCGCGCTCAGATCCCGGATGATTTCCTGACATTCAAAGACCGTAATCGGATCGATGCCGGAAAACGGCTCATCCAAGAGGATAAATTGCGGGTCGGTCACCAGCGCCCGGGTGATCTCCAGCCGTCGCTTCTCGCCGCCGGAGAGCGTGAAGGCCTTTTGCCGGGCCAAGTGGGTGATGCCCAACTCATTCAACAACCGATCCAGGCGCCGCCGGCGTTCGACCCGGGACAGATCGAGCGTCTCGAGGATGGCCAGGATATTCTGCTCGACGCTGAGCTTGCGGAAAATCGAGGGCTCCTGGGCCAGATACCCGATCCCGAGGCGCGAGCGCTGGTACATCGGCGTGTGCGTGATCTGGCGCTCATCAATCGCAATCGTGCCGCCGTCCGGCTCGACATAGCCGACCATCATCGCGAAGGTGGTGGTCTTGCCGGCCCCGTTGGGTCCGAGCAGTCCGACGATCTCCCCGCGGCGCACGACGATGTCCACCCCGTCCACGACGGGGCGCCCATTGTAGCCCTTGACAAGATGGCTGGTGGCAAGCTGCTGCATCACTGGTTCTTGGCGACGTCCTGAAACAGTTTCGCCGGATCCCCCGACGCGGACACGCCCGTCCCTCGCGTATGCTCGGGACTCCCTTCGGTCGCTGGCTCCGGCTGCGTACGCGGGGTCATCAAGGTTTCCAGCGACGTGGCGACGCCGGGAGCCTGTTGCTTGTCATCCGGGTAGAGCACCAGCGACGGGGAGCCCACCAGCGTCACCTTGCCGAAGGCCGGCTCATACACGGCGCGCTCGCTGGTGGCGGTGTTGGTCCCTTGCACGATGCGCACATGTCCCAGCGCTTCGGCGTATCGGATCGCGCGGGTGACGCGGTCCAAGTAGGCCACCAACGTGTCGGAATAGATGTCCCCTTGGCGATCCACGACGTGGACGTTGTGCTCAAACCTCGCAATGTGCCGCTCGTAGTCAAACGACAGCGGCCCCTCGCAGGTGATGTGCACGTGCGAGGGGCCCTCGGCCGACTCTTGCGCCGTGGGGTTGAGCACCACCTCCACGTCACGCTGGATCTGCGCGTGTTTGAGCTGGCTGTGGCCGGTGGCCCCGCGCCCGCGCACGAGCATATGGTCGGTCTCCAGTCGCACCACGTCTTCCGTGAGCAATTCCTCCTGATCCGGCAGCCAATACATCACGGGGCTCGTCAGCCATAATCCTTCGGAGGTGTGCATCGTCACGTCGTGCTCCAGCCGTACGCGGCGGCTGGTCTGCTCGATGTGGGCGAGGCTGGCGGTCATGTAGGCTTTGCGTTCCGGGCTGAAGCCCACGGCGCTGGGGTGTTGGATCGTCACCCACGGGCCTTCCACGGTGGCACCGGTCCCCACCAATTCCCAGCGTTTGGCGCCGGTCGGAGCGTAGCCCACCATGGTAAACGTCTGCATCTGCTGGGCCGTGTCGGGGTTCTCCCCGGACGATGCCTTCGACGACTCCGCCACGCTCGCGGGAGCCTGCGCGGTTTTTGTCGCAGACCCAGGCGGACTGGTCGGCGCGGCCGGCTTCGTGCATCCCCCAAGAACAGACATCAGACCACAGACCACAGACATCAGGACACAGGATAACGCAGGTTGAAGCTTCGGCTTACGCGATGGAGCACTTGGCCCGAAGTCTGAAGTCTGACGTCTGAAGTCTGAAGTCTGCGGTTGGGTCTTCCAGCGACGGTGCATCCAGGCCCACTGCTCCGGATAACGCCGGACGTACGATTCCACGACCCTGCTCCAGGCCTGCGTGAGCTGGTGCATCGCGGCCGCGCGATCCGACGTCGCGGGGAGCGCAATGGGCTCCTCGATCATGATCCGAAACCGCCGGCCGCTTCGGATGCAAAAACACGGGACAATCGGCGCCCCCGTCATCAGCGAGAGCGCGGCCGGTCCCACCGGCGTGTAGGCCGGACGCTCAAAAAACTCCACGAACACCCCGTCGAGGCTGTCGACGTCCTGATCCGGCACGACGCCGATGATGTGATTCGCCTTGAGCGCCCGGGCCACATCTTTCACCGAGCCGCGCTCATAGGTCGCCACGCCAAGCCGTGAGCGCATGCGCCACAAGAAGTCCTCATACTCCGGGTAGCGCAGGCGTCGCGCCAGCACCCCGCCCTGAAATCCCTGGTTCGCCGCGGCGATCGACAACAATTCCCAGTTGCCAAAATGCCCTGAGAGAGCCAGGACGCCTTTTCCCTGCGCCAGCGCCTGGCGCAGGTATTTCAGGCCATGCACCTCGATCAGGCGACGAATGCAAGCCGGCGAATACCGCTCCAGCACGCACCATTCCGCCGCAGTTTTTCCCAGGTTGACAAACACCCTCCGGGCCAGATAGTAGCAGGTCTCATCGCTCAAAGACGGCCCGAATGCCAGACGCAACTGCGACCAGGTAAGCCTGCGGTATCGGCCAAGCAGCGCGTAGGCGCACCAGCCTAAGCCCGCGCCAAGCGCCTGGGCCGCCGACAGGGGCAGCCATCGTATGGCCGTCCGGAAGGCCAAGAACGCCAGATAGATCCATCGCCGTTGCAAGGAATGCTTCGCCATCGTCGCCAGTTATTGTACTGCGGAAGGGAGAACGCGTCAATCTTCAGTTACGTGGGGAACAAAAACGCCCACTTCTCGTCGAGATGGGCGTCTCAGTCAGCGTAGAACCTGTCGGAGGGAATTTTAAAGCGGTCTCGAATTGCGCGGATGTAGTGCTTGCTGATCTCCTGATGCTCACTGTGGACGTGGAGCGTGAAGCCTTGCTTTCTGCCTTCGACAACCCCAATCAAAGTCTTTACCGCCCCTCGTCTCTTGCGACTCCTGTCCTCAGTAACGCCGAACGGTTTGAGCAGGGCCAAGAGATCGTGCCACCGTAGCGGGCGGTCTTCATGCATACACGGCTTGGGGACGAGTGAGCTGGAAATCAGCCGGTTTGCGAGGCGGATGATCAAGGAAGCCCTGCGTCACATGGTTCATGTGAATCGTATAGAGCTTTTCCCAATACTCTCTTGGAGCAGGGTGAAACAACTGGATGTGCTCTTCGTCAGCCATCCGAATCTGTTCAATAACAAGCGCTCCAAGATTCATGGCGGCTTCCCGCTCGTCTTCTCCGTCGGCAATGAGGTCTAATTCAAGACAATGCAGGAAGCGTCTATCATCTTCAGTCCACGCCAGACAATTCAAAAATAGGTCGTCGTGACTGGAGCGTCTTGGACGGCGTTGTACCCTTACGGTACGCCAGTCGATTTGTGTATCAGGATAGGTTACCATCTTCCACCTCCCTGGGACAGAAGGTTCCCTTGTGGACAAAAAGCCGTTTGACTGGAAACACTTTTTCGAGTCAAACGGTATACCCCACCAGGCCGATCATATTGTGGAAAATTACCTACCACCCCTCCAAGATACCTTAAAATCGAGCCCTCGTCAAGCCCCTGCTGACTCAAGTATACAAATCCCGAAACAATGCCTACTACTGGCAGCATTGCTCCACGGCGCAGCGCAGCTCATTGATATGGATGGCCTGGATCGGCGTACCTGAAGCAAGCGGGTCACCATTGCTCCACACACCTGGACAGGCTGCCGGTGGCCATCCCCCGCACTGACCGTAGACCTGAAAGATGGCCGTGCGCAAGTTGTTGATATGTTTCACACGGATGACGTCTTGTCCACCGACAACCGGGCCCCAGTCCCAGACGCAGTTGGGATCAGGGTTGTCGCACCGGTCCAAGCCGGCATCCGCGCGCTTCTGGTTGATCGCGGTCCGCAAGTCGTTAATATGGGACGCACGGATGGGGTCCCCTGCCGACACCCTTCCGAGCTGCCCCGGCGGCATCTTAGCCGGGCAGGGACTGAGGACGGTGAAGCTCGTGCTCCCGGTGCAGCCGGGGAGCCGAGGTGGCGAGTAGTTCGGATGAATCCAGAAGGCGTAGATCCGGCCAGCCACAACCGGGACCCTTCTGCTGATCGGCGGTCCCGGGATCCCGTTCTCACAGTAGTAGTGAGGGTTGGGATTACAAGTGGGAAAGTCGGGATCGTCAAAGCGGAGGTCGCCTATCCCGTCATCCAGCCGCACGTTGTAGGAGCTCGGACCCGGGTGGCTCCAGGACAGCTGCACTGTCCCATCTGGCGGGCGAATCAGTCCGCTTGGCGAGAGATTAGTAGGTGACACACAGGTCCCGGGGATGATTAAATCAAACCTCGCGGTCACTGTCCGGGCCTGAGTCATCGTCACGACGCAGGTGCCTGTCCCAGCGCAGCCTTCGCCGGACCAGCCCCCGAAGGTGGAGTCTGTGGCTTTGTCGGCGGTGAGGGTGACCTGGGTGCCCTGTGGGTA
>OBEQ010095232.1_pt1 | contig 18646 bp, 21 predicted proteins | sample 1670901 | NCBI WGS metagenome assembly OBEQ01 (sample SAMEA104232315, study PRJEB22302) | groundwater metagenome | biome: forest; feature: aquifer; material: groundwater | place: USA | collected 2011-08-07 | depth 5.4 m
AAATCGTAGACCGCCTAATTTCCTCCGAAGCCCAAATTCCGCTTTACGACTTAAGGACCGGCAGATTAAAAGATGATGAAGATTTTGAACTGATCCAACATGCGTTAGACCAGTTTTCGGAAGCGCCGATTTTCATTGACGACACTCCTTCTCCGACCATTCTCCAAATGCGCTCTATGGCAAGGCGGCTCCAAAGCGAACATGGATTAAGCTTAATCATTGTTGACTACATACAATTAATCCAGCCAAAAAATAATGTTGAGAGCTTAGTCCAGCAAGTTACAGAATTCTCCCGCGGCTTAAAAACAATGGCAAGAGAATTAGATGTTCCAGTGCTGGCGCTTTCCCAGCTTTCCAGAGATGTGGATAAAAGAGAAAACAAGCGGCCTCGCCTTTCTGATTTGCGGGAATCCGGAGCAATTGAACAGGACGCAGACGTAGTAATGTTCATTTACCGCAAAGATAAAGACCGCCTGAATCCGAATTCCGAAGAGCAAAATACTGCGGAAATTATGATTGAAAAGCACAGGAACGGACCGACTGGAATAGTAAAATTAAAATGGATTCCGGAAAGAGCCAGTTTCCAGTCAATTGATAAATACCATAATGCTTCCTGATCCAATCAAAAATTTTGTAAAGGTTTTCTCCAAGCTTCCGTCTATAGGGCCGCGCCAAGCAACGCGGCTGGCTTTTTTTATTTCCTCCTTGGGGAAAAATAAAGTAAAAGAAATAGCCGATGCCGTATCAGAATTAAATAATCTTGCTACCTGCACCCGATGTTTTAAAACCTATCTCGGGAATGGCGATCTTTGCTCTATTTGCAGCGATCCAACCCGCGAAAAAAATCTGATTGCAATCGTTGAAAAAGAAACCGACCTTTTATCGCTGGAAAAAACCAGGAAATTCAACGGCTGGTATTTAGTGCTGGGAGAATTACATAAAAACGGCGATCTTGAACCGGAGCAAAAACTCCGCCTTGCAAGCTTAAAAGCTTTGATTAAAAAAGAGTCAGGCGGAAAAGCGGAAGAAATTATCTTGGCGGTTAATCCTACTGTATACGGAAACCTTAACGCCGCATTATTAAAAAAAGAATTAGAAGAATACGCAAATAAAATTACTAGACTTGGCCGTGGCATTCCAACGGGCGGGGAAATAGAATTTGCTGACGAAGAAACATTAGGCCAGGCAATTGACAAAAGAAGTTAATTTGGCTATCTTAGTATAATAGATATTAAATGATAACCATCATAAACCGTGCTATTAAAAAAAGAAGAGGGGTTTATTGGTCTTATAGGTTTATCAATTGCTGGCCTAGGAATCTATAATTTATTCTCTTCTAATGGAGATGTCATGATCGGATTGTTAACGACTATTATAGGAGTTTCAATTCTCGTAATAGTTGTGGATGCAATTAAAAACATATTTAAAAAGAGTGGGTAACCCACTCTTTTTTTATTTTACTGAAACAACTTCCAATTCCGTATAATGCTGGCGATGCCCTTTCTTTTTGCGATATCTTGTCTTGGAATGATATTTAAAAACAATTTTCTTATCATGGCGGCCTTGGCTTAAAACTTTCGCCTCCACTTTTGCGCCTTCAACATAAGGAGTGCCTATCTTCACTTCCTCTCCGTCAACAAGTAAAAGCACTTTATCTAAATCCAAAGTCCCGCCCGCTTTAGCTTCCAATTTTTCCACTTTTAATTTTTGTCCGGGAGATACCTTATATTGTTTTCCGCCGGTTTCTACAACTGCAAACATATTATTAATTGATGTTTATAATAACATTGACCGCAACAAAAATCAATACTGAAAATAACAAAGTAGAAATCGCCAAAATATAAGATAAAATCCTTTCTCTGAAGTAAAACTCATTTGCCAGCATAAAATTAATAATCCAGATGATTGCCGCGGTAACTAAGATATCAACGATATCCCGCCGATCACCAAAAAAATCCGCTCCCTTAAAGCTGTCAAAATGGATTACTAAAAGGTTAGTATTTTCCAGAATATTTACGTAAGCTAAAGAAAATCCAGTAACCAAAGCTAAAAATCCGGCAATAAAAAAAAGTGCTGTAGATTTATTTTTTAATATAATCGGCATAAATCAATTTTTGTAGTCCCAATGGGAATCGAACCCATGTTCCCGCCTTGAGAAGGCGATGTCCTAGGCCACTAGACGATGGGACCAAAGACCTCTATAACATTTTAATATAAAAAATACCGCTTTAAAAGCGGTACATTATTTAACTTTAATGAAATGCCCCATTTTTTTCCAGTAATATTTATTTATGTTATTCGTATAAAAAGTGTACAAATAACAATTGCCCTGCCTATCGCAACGTAAAATATCAAATTCATGGCACCAAGAACCATCATCATGGCTAAGGTGGAACAATAAACCCTTGGCAGCGCTGCCTCTGATTTCTTTAATCTCGCACCGATTGTAATGTTTTTCTAAAACTATCCGGTAAATTTTTCCTGCATGCTTCCATTTCCAAATATAATTTTTCCAATTATCCTTAAGCTCTTTTAAAGTCATCCTTATGCCAATTATCAAAATACCTATAAGCAGAATATACCAGCAGGGCTAATCTTTCAAGCACAGATGGCTATATATTCCTTATCTCTTCAACTACTTTGTCCAATCTTATTCCATGAGATGCTTTCACTAAAACTAAATCTCCTTTCCTCAAAATTTTTTGCACTTCTTTAGACGCCTCGTCCGCGGTATCAAAACTATAAATATTTTTTTGCGCCATTCCGGCTTCTTTTGCTTCCTCGGCTATAAATTTCGCCCTTGCTCCGACTGTAAATAAAATATCAAATACTTTCGGAATCAATCCCCCGATAAATTCATGCGCTTCGGCGGTATATTTGCCGATTTCCAGCATATCTCCCAAAACCGCAATTTTTCTTTTCGCTTTTAAACTATCCACGGTATGGATCGCCGCTTCCATAGAAAGCGGGGAGGCATTATAAGAATCATCAATAATAAAAGTGCGCTTTATGCCATCCATTAATTTTCCCCGCCCGGAAGGCGAATTGTATCCTAAAAGCGCTTCAGCGATTTTTACCAAATTCAATCCAAATGTTATTCCAACGCAAGCTGCGGCAGCAGAAGCATAAGCCTGGGCCTTGCCAAAACATTCCTCAAGGCGGACCGGAACAAAACTGCCTCCGTAAGAAAGCTTAAAAGCAATTCCTGCCGGGCGGTCTCCGTCCATCCTGTTCTCAAAATTGCTTATCTGCAAAGTGGAGGCTTCGCTGAATCCATAAGTCATAATATGGGCGCGAGTCCGGTCTTTCATATTCCAAACCGCTTCATCGTCATTATTTAAAATTGCAAAACCGTTAGCCGGCAAAACTTCAACGACTTTTGATTTTTCTCTCGCCACGGCATCCGGACCGCTGTAAAATTCAACATGGACCGGTATCTCGCCGATAGTGGTTACTATCCCGATCTGGGGCTTTGCGATATCTAATAAATATTTTATGTCGCCGGGCTTATCCGCAGCGTATTCCAAAATTAAAAGCTCCGGATACCTCAGGCGGAATGCCAAGCGGAATAAGGAAGCAAAGATGACTTTCAGCCAAAAATATCTTCCGGAAATTTTATCCCAACCGCCTAAAATAGTAAGCGGCATCCCGATTTCATTGTTAAAATTCCCGCTATTAGCCCGGACGCTGCGATAATTTTTTAAAACAGCGAAAATTGCTTCTTTAGTGGAAGTTTTGCCAACGCTTCCGGTAATGGCAATAATCCCAGGCTGATATTTCTTTATAGTCCAAATCGCCAGCTGCCTTAATATTTTTTGGAGATATTGTTGTAATTTTTCTTTATCCATAATCATACTTTTTTATTTATCACATTCCACTTTTTTGCTCTAAATGATCCGGCGGCACATTATAATAATTCAAAATAAATTCTGCCAATTCCCTGAAAGCCGGCACTACGGTTAATCCTGCAAGCGGAGCGCCTACCGGCTTATCAATTCTGATTAAAATTGTAAATTTCGGATCAAAAGCCGGCGCAAAGCCGATATAAGTATGGATGTATTCTTCCGCATAACCGCCATGCTTAAAATCAGGAATTTGGGCAGTTCCAGTTTTGCCGGCAATATCAAACTTTGGAATTTGGGCAATTACGGCTTTTTTAACTGCGGATATCATCATTTTTTTAACTTCTGTAGCGGCTTCTTCAGAAATAATTTTTCTAATCACAGCCGGAGATTCATTCCTTAAAAGATAAGGCTTCATCAAAGTTCCTCCATTTGCAATAGCAGAAAAAGCATTGATCATTTGAAGCGGAGTAACAGAAACGCCTTGGCCAAAAGCGGCAGTTGCAAAATTAATATCTCTAAAACTGGATTTCAAATTGCTTAAACTTCCTGACAATTCTCCAGGAAGCTCTATTCCAGTTTTCTGCCCAAATCCAAACTTAACCAAATAATTATAAAAAAGGTCTTTTCCAATAAGCCGTTCTGCGTAAGCAGCTCCGGTATTTATAGATTGCTCTATAATTTCAGTCATAGTTACTTTCCCGTGGGCTTTATGGTCCCAGTTTTTAATTGTTTTGCCGTCCAAAATTAAATACCCAGGATCATTAAAGGTTGTTTCTGGGGTTAATTTATGGCTGTCTAAACCGGCAGACATTGTAATAACCTTCATCACCGAGCCAGGTTCATAAACTGCCTGCAAATTCGTATTTAAAAAAGCGTCTAATTTTGAACTGGAATAATTATTCGGATCAAAATTCGGATAACTGCCCATAGCCAAGATTTTTCCGGTTTTTGGCTCCTGAACTATAACCATGCCTTTTTCTGCTTTATATTTTTTAATTAAATTAATTAAAATATCTTCTGCCCTAGTCTGAATATTATAATCAATTGTGAAACGAAGATCTTCTCCAACTATCGGATCGATAATCCGATTTTTCTCCAGGCGTCCGGCTTTTCCGCTAAGCTCATTATTATAATAAAGCTCCAATCCATAACGGCCGCCAGGATAAGATTCATTCGCGCTTTGCCCGACAAATCCTAAAAGCTGGGCAGCTAAATTATTAAAAAGATATAAACGGGAATTTTCTTCATCAATATAAATTCCGCGCAATTTTAAATTTATAATCTGTTCCACTATATTCTCGGGGGCTTTCCTAACCAATAATTCATATTGGCTATTCGGCTTGCTGAACATAGAAAATAATTGATCTTTAGGGATATTTAAAATTTCTGAAAGAGATTTAGCGGCCGCTTCCGGATTTTCAATGTCTTTCGGCGAAGCAAAAATAAGAGGATAAGCTTTGCTAATAGCAGCCGGAACATCATTGCCGTTCCTGTCAGTAAAATAAATGCTGCCCCGTTTAGGCTCTAAAAATCCAGCTGACTGATATTGAGATGCGGCGCGAGCGGAATAATAGCTGCCCTTTTCAATTTGAAGATTATAAATATTAAAAACTAAATAAAAATATAAAAAGATAAAAAATGATAATATTGAAAATAATCGGAATTTCATAACGCCAAAATACTTCTTAACGGTTTGCTAATGCTTTATTCTCTAAATAATCCGGATTTTTATCTGAAACTAAATTTTGTTTTTGGACAAAATTAACAAGATTTTTAGAATCAAGAGTCTGATAAAGCTGGTTGCGAAGATCAGCATTTAATACTTCTAATTTTTGCAAAGATTTTTCTTGCAAGCTGATTCTATACTTTAAATTTACGTTCAAATTATAAAAGTAAATGCTTAAAATCGCCCCGGCTATGATAAAAAAGGTCAAATATAAAATTTCACTGGCATAATATTTATTTTGATTTGGTTCAATTATTGTCATAATATGATAAACTAGGCAATTATTGCTCCCCTAAGTTTGGCGGATCTCGCCCTCGGATTAACCGCTATCTCTTCAACGCCCGCAATGATTGGTTTTTTAGTTAAAATTTTCAAGCGACCTTTTTTTTCTAATTCTTTAAAATTTATTTTTACAACTCTATCCTCCAATGAATGAAAGGAAATAATGGTTACTCTGCCGCCGGGCTTTAAAACTTCCACCAAAGAATGGAGAATATTCTCTAAATTATCCAATTCTTTATTAATATAGATTCTAAAAGCTTGGAAGGTCCTGGTTGCCGGATGGATTCTCCCATACTCATAAGATTTAGGTACGGACTCCCTGATAATGTCCGCCAACTGCACGCTAGTCTCAATTTCTTTTCTTTTGATAAAAATCGCTTCGGCTATTTTTTTTGCATGCCTCTCTTCCCCAAATTTCCTGATAATTTCTATCAAGTCCGGAAGCTTTGATCTTTTTAAAAAATCCCTTAACGGCCTTGACTCGTCGCTGTAAGTCATAAGCAGCGGTTCATCCCTTAAAAAGCTGAATCCTCTTCCGCTGTTTTCCAGCTGATCGGAAGAAAATCCTAAATCCAGCAACAATCCGTCTGCTTTCGGAAAATTATTTTCTGCCATTATTTCCAGCAAATTTGAATAATTGCCTTGCTTATAAAATATATTTTTATATTTTTTCATTTCTTCTTTTAAACTGGCTATTGCTCTTTTATCCCAATCAACAAGTAATAATCTTCCGGAATTTCCGACTAGCTTTAAAATTTCTTTGGCATGGCCGCCGCCTCCGGCAGTGCCATCAATCATAATTTTCCCTTCTTTTGGATCAAGTAACTTTATTACTTCTTTTAAAAGAACAGGAATGTGATTCATTTTATATGCCGAGACCTTCTAAATTTTCTGCAATATCCTCTGACGAAGCCTCGGTTTTCTCTTTATATCTCTTCCAGCTTTCTTCATTCCAAATTTCTAAACGATCATATAAACCAACAATTACTGTTTGCTTTTTTAAGCCGGCATATTCCTGAAGATACATTGGAACTAAAATTCTTCCTTGGCCATCAATATCAGATTCCATAGCGCCGCCAAGCATTTGCCTGCTGAATGCCCTAGGATTAGATTGAGAAATCGGCAAAGCTTTTATTTTTTTAGCCAATAATTCCCATTCTTTTTTTCCAAAAATAAAAAGGCATTGGTCAATTCCTTTGGTAACGATAGCCCCTTTTTTAAAGGAATTTCGAAACTTAGACGGAATAGCCAATCGCCCCTTTTCGTCTATTAAATGTTTGTATTCGCCGATAAACATAATTTTTAGTTATCCCCAGATTCGTGGCTTATCCCCATAGTTATCCACAATTCCCCACTACAATTTAATTGTACTCCACTAAAGCAAAAAGATAAAATATCTTAATAGACCGTAAAAATAAGCTCTCTTTTTATACTTATCCACAGCTGATAATTTCAATATCAAAAGTATTGTTTTTAAACTGAAAATAAATTAGTATTTTATAAGCTCTTAGATATAAACAATATGGGATGAAAATCAAGAAAACAGCGATAATTTTTTGTTGCTTTTTACCATTCTTCAGCTACCATCCTGTTTATGCGCAACAATTTACTTATGAAAAAAATGCCCGCTATGAAGTAAAATACGAAGGTTTTGACGGACCGAAATGGTTTTTCTTAGAATCAATATTCTATATAATTGGCTACCGATTTTTGGATTGGAAAGAAATGACCATTAAAACTGTTTTGCTTAAAAACTCTAGTAATTTAAATGAACAAGTTACAGAAATTAATTTATCCCCCGATAACGAAGAGGCTATTTTATCAATTACAAATAGCACTGACTCTGTAAAAAATTTCGTCAAAATCACTAAAATTCAAAATTTAAAAAATGGGGCGGCTGAAGAATTGCTCGAAGCTTGGGATTACTTATATAGAGCTGATGAAAAAGATTTTGAATTAAATATATCATCCAATAATCTTTTTATTGATGGTTCGGGATCAATGCATTGCAAATTTACGAGAAAGAAAGAAGGTGGGAAATACTTAATTACTGTAAAAACTTTTAATAAAGACGGAGAAAATTCAAGTGCAGAAATTATTGTCAATCCTTTGCCTGAACCGCTAATAGAGAAAATCATCAGCCAACTAAAAAGCGGGGAAAAAATTATCTTTAATTTAAAAAAGCCATAAATGGCTTTTTATTTTTTAGTGGGCATTACTGGGATTGAACCAGTGGCCTCTTCAATGTGAATGAAGCGCTCTACCACTGAGCTAAATGCCCTATCATAAACTTTCTTAAAATATAAATAAAAATATCCCCGATAGCAATCGGGGATATTTTTATTTTAATTCTGCTGTAGCGCCTGCTCCTTCCAGTTTTTTCTTCAATTCTTCCGCCTCTTCTTTCTTCAATCCTTCCTTAACAACTTTTGGAGCGGCATCAACTAAATCTTTTGCTTCTTTTAAGCCAAGACCGGTAGCTTCCCGCAAAACTTTAATAACCTGAATTTTTTGCCCGCCTCCGTCTTTTAATAATACGCCCCAGGAAGTTTTCTCTTCTGCCTCAGCTGCTCCAGCAGCTGCTCCGCCAGCCATAACCGGCATTGCCGCAGAAACACCGAATTTTTCTTCCATTGCTTTTACTAATTCAGAAAGTTCCATAACTTTCATTTCGCCAATTTTATCTAATAAATCTTTATATTTTTCCATAAAATTATTGTAATTGTGTTTGTTTCGACCGTTCTTCTAAAACTTTCATCATTTGCTTTAATGGCATAGTAAGCATCATGGCAATTTGAGCCAATAAAACTTCTCTGGATGGCAGGACAGCAATCGCTTTAAACTCATTAGAATCAACTACTCTTTTTTCTTCAAAATCATAGGCTCCCATTACCGTAAACCCGCCCTTTTTAGATTTTATCAAATCTTTAGAAAATTTATGTATGATTCCCGCAACTCCAACTAAATCACTCTTAGAAAAAATAGTTCCCAGCTGAGTTTTTACCGACATTGGATCAAAAGAAATATTGGAATTTTTTAAAGCAATATTCAGTAATCGCTTTTTTAAAACTTGCAAATCTGCTCCAGATTTTTTTAATTCCCGCCTTAATTTCTTAAAATCTTCCACCAAAACTCCATTAAATTCGGCAAAAACTAAAGATTTGCTTTCTCCGATTTTTTTTGTTCCGGCATCTAAGATTTCACTTTTTTGTTTTTTTGTTAAAGCCATAATTTTTTGTTTTAATAAAAAAAGACCAAATGTGGTCCGATAGACATTGCTAATAAAATTAGCAAAGCGAGATTTCCTCGGCAGGACTTAAATCTTTTAGAATGCCTACTGTCTACGGATTAATATAAAGTCTAAAGCATACAAAAAAAAAGTCAAGGGGCAATTAAAGGTACGAAAGCAAAGCCAAAATATTCCTTTTTTTCAAAATTATCTTTAGCAATTTTATCAAAAACTATAATGCTGTCTTTTACCGGCGCCACGATCCGGCCGCCGATTTTTAACTGCTCTTTCCAGGCCGGGGGAATTTCTTTTCCGGAAGCGGCGGCAATAATTTTGTCGTAAGGCGCTCCTCCGCTAAATCCTTTTGATCCGTCGCCCAAAATTAATTCAACAATTCCGCCGGCGAATTCATATTTAGAAATATTTTTCTTGGCAAAATTGTGCAGTGATTCTATGCGCTCTACAGAATAAATTTTTCCTTGCTCGCCGATAATTTTTGCCATTAATGCCGTATTCCAACCAGAGCCGGTTCCGATTTCCAAAATTTTTTCTCCGGGCTTTAATTCTAAAAGCTCCAGCATAAAAGCCACTACCAAAGGCTGGGAAATCGTTTGTTTTTCGCCGATCGGCAAAGCTGTATTCCCATAAGACTGATTTTGCAAATCCTCCGGCAAAAAATCCTTCCGGTCTATGGATTTAAATGCTTCAATAACCGGCTGGCTTTTCAAATAGCCATCATGAATCAAATTTTCCATAAACGATTCCTTTGTTTCCATATATCTTTAATATTTTATCACAAATAAAAAAGGGCCGCTTTTGCGACCCTATATATAACTTATTTTTTACTATCTATATCAATTCCAAGTTCTTTGCAATGAGTATTGAAAACCTCATCAGGCTTTATGGATTTATTCGGATTCTTTCCGCGCAAACCGCTTTCGGTAATTAAAACTCTTCCTTTATAAGACCAGAATTTTCTTACCCCAACGCCGAAATCAACTATTTTCCCTTTTTTACTTTCAAAATCACTCTTACATTTCAAAGTCGGCAACATATCAGAAGCGCGAAGGCCTAATTCAGCATCAAATTCTTCGACCTGTTCTTCAACGTGAAAATTTCCGACAATTTTATGATGCACGCGAAATTGCGCCAATGCCCTTTCAGGCCAAGTGCTATTCGTTGCCGTTCTTCCGGCATGATAATGAATTGCGCCTACAGTTATTCCCGATGGGAAAGCATAAACATCGTCTTCGGTATACGCAATAACCTTCTTATTAACTAAGTTTCTTAGCAAATATGAAGAAATGGCAGATAAACCATTTTCCTGTAATATTTTATCAACTCCTTCACATACAAGCTTTCTCATTAAAACATCGAAAAGTGCCAAGGAATCCAGTCCGATATCCAATTCCCAATCATCGTGGTTACCACAGATATAAATGAAAGTAACAAGCAATTTTGAAACTAATTCCTCAGTTTCTTCAAATGTTACCTTTTTGACATCTCTATCCTTCAACGCCTTGAACAATCTCTTGCCAAAAGATTTAAGCATCGCTGTAGAAAACATATACGCTGCCAACTTTTCCATCTTTGTATAATTAAATCCAGGAATAACTTCTTTTCTCCTATCCAATTCATGCTTCAAGCCTTCAATCGTGTCGCCAGCATCAAAAAGAACATCTGCCCCTTCTTCAACGATAATTTCGGGTAATTCATCAACAATGAATTTTTCAGCAGTATGAACCGATCCTGCATGGGCACATGAAAAACCGATAATAGTATTCAAAGACCAACTGGCATTATTATCCGGCCAAGTAAACCGAAGATTTTTCTGAAGCCATTTTGGATTAAAAGAATATTGAGCAGAGTTTTCATTAAACATAATGCTTGACTTAACATTCTTTCTGCTAAGAAGAGTCTTTAGCGCTTTTTCTAAAACATCCCTCGGAATTTCCAATTCATCTTCCCATTGTCCTATGCTTCTAGTGCCATGAACCTTAAGATCCTCAATGATTCTGGCTTGAACCTTGGAACAATTAGGAGGCAAAGTGATCATAGAACGCTCATTGGCAGTCATATGCTTAAAATCAAACGTCCTTACTTCATTGGCGCCATTATAGTGATATTTCACAACACGGATGCCAACCATATTCTCGCCAGTAGTCGTATTTTCCAATTTATGAAGCACTGGCAAAGAAATGCGCTGAAACTTCTTTGATCCTTTGCCGCGATTCAAGCTGGAACCGAAACACCCAACCACATACATTTCCGGCGGTGCCTTAGATCCGCGCTTCAAATCATCTTCAACTAATCTATCCGGATAAGCGCTGTAAAATCGAGAACGCCAAACATCTTTTTCCGGAGTCAAAAGTACGATTCCTTTAGCAGATTTCTTAAGCCTAACAAAAGATCGTATCTGTCCGAAATATAAAATATCCCGTTCTTTTTTACGCAATTCTACAAGACGCAATGCCACTCTGTGGCCAACCTTTCCATCATAAGCAGGGCTGGTAACAATATAAACCTTCACCTTTTTCCCATCATTTTTTTGAAAATGAGGCAAGTCCTCAGCAAGTTCCACGGCTAATTGTTCAACAATTTCTTCAAAAATAACAGTTGATTTGCGAGGCTTAAGCTCTGGTAATTTCTCTTTAGCCTCGTCAATATCATTTTGAAGCTTATTAAGCTTATCCTCTAATTTCTTTTTTTCTGATTCTTTCTTCTCTTCTTTAATCTGCGAAACAAGGTCTGCTTTGGCAGAGGCAAGTTCGCTCAATTCTAGACAAGCCTTGCTGTATTCAGCTTTTTCGTCTTCTTGGACTTTATGGATTCGTTCTGCAACGCCGCGCTTGCTTACTAATCCGCCAACCAAATAAACACAATCTACATTCTCGTCACGGCAGCGCTCTTCTGCCTGCAATAGCAATCCCTTTCGATAGCCATCACTGCCGATATCAATGCGAGATATATACCCGACAATATCAGTGCCAGGTTGCCGGCGCACCGCTGCAGAAATAATATTGTCACTGACAATCGCATTTTTGCTCTTTTTCATGCTTGCTTCTTCCTTTATTTAAATGTCAAAGTATTCTGCTATTATTATATTTTTTAAAAATATAAAAGTCAACCCCGCACCTTTACAAAACTGAATATACAAAATGAAAAACTCGGAAATTTATTTAAGTTTAGGTTTCGTAAAGGTGCAGAGTCAAAGAAACAAATAAATTTATATTTGTGTTATAATCAATATACAATTTTATATATATTAAGAGTGCGGGGAGAGTACTAGCTCTATGAACCGCCAGCAACCTATTTAGATTAGGTGCTCCATCTAGCCCCAACGGGGAAAGATATCGTCGCATCGCTTCCCGTATATGGGAAGTTTTTTAATTAATATTAATAAGCAAACAAATGTTGCAAACAGCAGAAAGCGTAACTTCCGGGCATCCGGATAAAATCTGCGATCAGATTTCTGACGCAATTTTAGATGAATATTTAAAACAGGATCCGAAAAGCCGGGTGGCAGTGGAAACTTTCGGATCCCACGGTTCGCTGGTAATTGGCGGGGAAGTAACCAGCCAAGGAAAAGTTGACGCCGCAAAAATTGCCAAAAAAATTTATAAAAATATCGGTTACCCGGAAAATCTCAAAATTTCCGCGCACATTGTCCAGCAATCTTCCGATATCGCCCAAGGAGTGGATACCGGAGGCGCAGGCGACCAAGGCATTATGTATGGATACGCAACCAATGAAACTAAAGAATATTTGCCTAAGCCGCTGGTGCTCGCCCACCAGCTTACAAAAGGTTTGGAAATTTTGCGCCGGAGCAACTCAAAATTCACCTGGTTAAAGCCGGACGGAAAATCCCAAATTACTTTAAAAGATGGAAAAGTAAAAAATGTTCTCATATCTACCCAGCATGATGAAAAAATTTCTCAGGAAGAAATTAAAAAATTGCTTAGCGAACATCTTATTAAAAAAGTGGTAGGCCGTGGAGATTATGAAATTCTGGTGAATCCAACCGGGAAATTCGTGGTTGGCGGATTCTACGCTGATACCGGACTGACCGGCAGAAAATTAATGGTTGATACTTACGGCGGAATAATTTCCCATGGCGGCGGCGCTTTCTCCGGAAAAGATCCGACAAAAGTGGACAGATCGGCGGCATATATGGCGCGCTGGGTTGCCAAAAATATAGTTGCTAACGGTTATGCCAAAAAATGCATGGTGAGCATTGCTTATGCAATCGGCAAAGCCGAACCATTAATGGTAGAAATAGAAACTTCCGGCAGCGGAAACAATAAAAAATTGCGAGATTTAGTCATAAAAAAATTTGATTTCCGTCCCCTGGCAATTATAAAAACGCTTAATTTGCAAAGGCCCATTTACCAAAAAACCGCTGCCTACGGCCATTTCGGCCGCCTAGAATTTCCATGGGAAAAAATAATTAAAATATAAATAAATCAAATCGTTGCTGGGCACGCACCCCATAATCCTTTCTTTTGCTTTCTTGCCAAACGTTCTGCTGCAATAAATCGGCTTTGATATTTCACGTTCGGCGGATAGGCATACGAATGCGCGAATCCTTCTTGAACAAGCAGCAAATTCACAAAAATATTATCTGCATACACATAGCGGAGCAGACGGCCATATTTATCAAGCTCGGTTACATCTTTTTCTAAACGCACCATTTTACCTTCAACTAATTCTTTATTTTTCTTGCTTGCCTCCTCTCCAAAACACTGGATGGGCTTGCGCGGATCCACAGTTTCCGGAGTATCCATGCCTATATACCTTAGTTTTTCTCCGCCCTCAATTTCTATCGTGTCGCCATCAATTACTCTAGTCACTAAAAATGTGCCGCCGGCTTTTTCTCTTTTTATTATTGATGCAATATTTTCTGTTTTAAAATTTTCCCGTATTTGCTTTTTAGAAAATTGATGGGCAATTCCCCAAAATATAAAAAATAAAATAATGGCAATTCCAGCTGCTTTTATAAAAAAATTTCTCATTTTAAAATTTTATGGTCAATGGACTGCCAAGGCCGGTTACATAATCATAATGCCGGCGTGCGGTACAATAATACTTGCAATCGCCATTAGATCCAGAAACAATATCGCGGAAAAATTTAATATTGGAATTTGAAGCTTTATCAGCATAAAACTTTTCATTGGCTGCCGATAAGCCTAGTGATTTTATCGCTGACCACTGCGGCGCTCCCGCCGAAGTGCCGCCAACTTTATACCAAGAGCCGTTTTTATAAACTCCGAATCCGGAACGAGGGTCGGCATCATAGGAAACGTCTGGAATCGCCCGCATTCCATTGGCTTTAGAAATGGAGTAACTGGATTGGTAGTTTGGCTGTTTTTCATACGCGCTAACTCCGCCGCCGCTTCCATCCCAAGCGCTTTCAGTTAGAAATTCCTTTTTGTAATTAAATGAAAGATAAGTTCCTCCGACTGCCGTAACATTAGGGCTGGCCGCTGGCCAAGACGCTCCCCAGCCATTATCGCCGGCAGAAGCAAAAAAAGTGGCTCCGTATTTGCTTAAAAAATGGCTGTCCAGAGAAGTCTCTTCATTAAATTCGCTACCTCCCCAACTCATAGAAATCGCTACCACATCTTTACGCCCAGCAGCATAGTCTACTGCTTTCAAAAGATTGGTTCCGCTTGGCGTGACAGCTTCAACTAATAAAATTTTGGCATTGGGAGCAATGGCATGTGCCCATTCAACATCTAAACTAGTTTCTAATGCCCAGCCGCTATCCGCTTTTACCGAAGAGGACATTTTATGTTTTTCAAAACAGCCGTTTTTAGTTGTACAGGAATTTAAATTAAAAGATTTGCTGAAAAAATTCAAATCATCTTCTATTGTTGGATCATCATACGCATCAATAATCGCAATGGTTCCGTGCCCGCCGGTTGCCGGCAAATGATAAATAGTTTTAATTTCCGCCGGCGTCAGGCCGACCGTAGTTTTGGATGACCCTCCATCAATATGAAATGAATTGGCGGTCGGCCGCGATAATCAGAAAATCGATAAGTAGCCAATGCGGATTGAAAAATAAATATTTCTAAAAATGCCAATATAGCAACAACTTTTTTCATTGAAGGATTATATAAAATAATCCTTCGGCATGCAATATTGCAGCGTAAAGTTCAGCAGCCGCTTCCAAAACGAGGTGTCTCAGTCGGGGGTAAATAAAAAATGGCGGTTGATCCGAGAAGCTATTCTAATTTTTTAAAAGTATAGCCTAGTTCTTTTAATTTCTCTATAATTTTGGGCAGAGCTTTGACGGTGGAAAGATGGTTGGAATGAAGTAAAATATCAGCGCCATTGTGGATATGAGAAATTACCCGGTCTACCAACTCTTTCGTAGACGGTTCAGACCAATCTCTGGGATCCACATCCCATAAAAATAATTTAAGGTTTAAATCCCGAGCATCAGATCGCACTATTTTATTTACGCCGCCATAAGGAGGCCGGAATAAATGAATTCCTGAAGCTCCATAAAAAGGATCCAGAATTTCTTTAGCGGATTTTATTTCATTTAAAATCCCTTCAGAAGTAAGTTTAGGCAAAAAAGCATGGGTTAAAGAATGATTGCCAATAGCATGGCCTTCTTCTACTGTTCTTTTTGTGATGGCTTCAAATTTTTGGCTGTTGCGCCCAACTAAAAAGAAAGTGGCTTTCACGTCGTAATGTCTAAGAATGTCCAAAACTAACGGGTGATAAAGGTTATTCGGCCCGTCATCAAAAGTAAGGTACACGAATTTTTCTTTAGAGTTATTTTCTGGCGCCACATTCATAACCGCAGAAGCCGCTGCCAGCAACGGCGGCGCCTGCGCCTCATTTGCACTGATTGGCTCTTTTTCTTCCAAGCCGCCAGTCGGAATAGCTATTAATCTCCTGGTTCCGGAATAAAATTGGGAATAAATTGCCACTCGAGCCTCATGATAAGCAAATTCAGCATGAGTAATCTCTTCCACCTTAGCAGCAAATTCCCCTAATTTCCTATTCAGCTTGGCTTCGTCTATCCGCAATACTAAAATCTTTTTGTGAGAATCTTTTGGATCTGGCCTTTCCGCAACTTTAAGGAGCGAAATCAGATCAGCTGCAGTTAAAGTAAAAATCTGGCCAGCGCTGGAAATTTGAATCGGCCCATCAACCAAGTCAGGCGCCGCCTTCCTGATTTCCTCTAGCTCGTCAGCAGTATGGGCAGAAGAAACAGGCAGCGTAGGAATCAATAATGATGGCTTATATGGACTAAGAATATTAAAAGCGATTAAATTGGCAAGCCTATTGGCATTGATAGCCACGCCATCTTTTGCCGGCAAAGTTTTATTCAAATCATCAGCAAAATCCGGCATAGGAGGAAGAGGTTCTTTATTTACTTGAGCAGCAATATTAGCCACGTTAGCCATCAAAAGAGATTTAGACAAATCGCTTTTAATTTTTTGATTAGAAAGCCCGAGAGCTGCTTTATTTTGTTCCCAAATCTTAGAAAATAGGCTGTCTTTTTTCCCTATTTTAAGCAGCGCAGAAACAACTTCTTCAACTTTAAAAGTTGCTCCGACATCCGCTTTCGTAAGCCAAAACGACAAATCATCATAAGTTAAATGGAGAAGCCCAGGCTGGCCTTCTATTTGAGCTTTAATAAACTGCTTTAATTCTAAATTATTCAGCCCGCCGATATTTTTCCCATAAAGTTTTAAACCAATGATGGTTTTTTGGCCGCGAATATAATTAACTGCTAAAAGGCTATTTTCAGCTAATAAAATAATGGCTAAAATTAAAAGTGCAACCGCCAGCGGATTTTTCTGATTTATAATTTCCTTTAAACGCTTTAACGGAGAAAAAGTTGGTTCAATCATAATACATAATAATTATTTGATTTCTTGAATATTAAGGAATTTGCCGCGCGTTATTTCTAAATCCTGTTCTAAATCTTCCGGCACCACCAGCTGCTCGGCGCGGAAAACCGGCTCTGCCTTATCCGCCAGCGCCGCTATTGCTTCTTTCAGCGGAGCAGCGTCTTCCGCCGAAAGCGACCCGATATTATTCAAAGCTTGGTCAAGCTGGTCATTAATTCTTTGCACGACAAAATCTGTAGTAGTAAAATCGCCTGCTTCAGTTAAGGCGCTGATCTCCTCATCTTTTTGACCAGCAAAATTGATAAGGGACTCAGTCTCTTCTGCCGGAGTGATTATCTGGGCCAACTGCTCATCTTCTGCAACTGCTTTTTCTGTTACTGGTTCGGCGACATTTTCCGGATTTTCAAATAAGCCGGCTTCATTCAATTCTTTAATTTCTTCTGAAGAAAAAGTTTCTGTTTTTGATGCGGCTGTTTCTTCATCAGCGCTCACTACATTTGAAATTTCTGCAACAGAAGCTTCTTCCATATTAGAAACAGTTTCTGGCTGCGGCTGGTTTTCCTCTGGCGGAACTGAGTTTTCTTGCGCCTGATTTTCTCCTGGCGCTGTTTCAGCTGGAAGCTGTTCTTCTGGGGAAGTTTGAATTTGCTCTTCTGATGATGGAGTTTGGAGTTCGGCTGGAACAGTTTGCTCCGGGCTTGCTTCGCCAGCAGAAGGCTGCCCTTCAATGCCCGCATCTGGAGCTATAACGGCATCTGTTTGGGCTAAAAATAAAGAATGGTAATCTACCGCCCGCAAAGGCTGAGTATCAGCAATTATTAACCCCAGAACTAACTCAGCAGCAACTATAAAAGATAAAAATCCCATAATCTTATTTTAATACCTAAAAAGAAAACCAGCAAAAAGCAAAAAAAGACTCGCCATATTCGGGAGTCTTTTTTTTGCCGTTATTTCAAAATTTTTACCCATCGGACTTGAGAAATCGCTCCGGTTTTTTTATCCACAATTCCAAAAACTTTCAGCCTTGTTCCCGGAGAAATAGCGGCTAACGCAATCCTTTTGCTGTCTTTTGTAATTTTTGTTTTAGCTCCAATGGGAAGCGTTAGGTTAGTGCCTTTTAAATTTTTAACATTTTTACTAGTCCCAGCTACCTTAAGCGTAAGAGCGGCGTCGGTTTTGGAAACTACGGTTCCATTTAAAACTATCTTGGCTAAACCAGTAGTTTTTAACTTGGCAGCCGGAGCTGCGGCTAATGCCAAAGAAGTAATCAACAGTGAAGGTATTAAGGCAGTTAAAATAATTTTTTTTCTAAACATATTTTTTAATGAAAATTTAAATTTTTATTTAAAAGTATACGGCAATTCCAGAGACCGCTGGCCATTCACATACAGGGTTAGTTTATAATCTCCTTTTGGATAATTGCCGATTCCTTTTTCAAAAGTAAAGTAAAAATTGGTTATGCCATCCATGCTGGGCTGGGCAACCTTGGAATCCACATATTTACCGTTCAAATATCTAATATAGGAAAGTTTTGTCTTCTTCGTTACGTTTTTAAGAGTCATTACCGCATAAACTACCCGGTCTTTTTTAACATCAAAGACGGCTGCTTCACCAGTCGCATTGCCTTTCGCATCAATACTTCTGGACATTACGGCCTTCATAATCGTAGGCATCGCAGGCACCGCAGGCA
>OBEQ012900987.1_pt1 | contig 18645 bp, 14 predicted proteins | sample 1670901 | NCBI WGS metagenome assembly OBEQ01 (sample SAMEA104232315, study PRJEB22302) | groundwater metagenome | biome: forest; feature: aquifer; material: groundwater | place: USA | collected 2011-08-07 | depth 5.4 m
CATTCTCGCCGGATGGCGCTCAGATAGCGTTCATGGGACGTCGGGATGGACAGAGCGATATTTACGTCATGAAGGCCGATGGCACGGAGGTGCGCCAAATCACCCGCGATGAATATGAGGATGATGCGCCCCACTGGTCGCCTGACGGAAAAAAGATCGTGTACGTGACGGAACGCGACACCCGTCAGATTGCCTTGGTGGAGCCTATGGCAGAGGCCCCTCAAATACGCTTATTGACCCAGGCCCCCTACGAGCATTTGACCCCCTGGTGGGGTCCCGCCGGGGACAGGATTTATTATTCGTCGGATGAACAAGATAGCCGGTACAACCTTTATGTGATTCACGTGGAGACCGGTGAAATCCGACAGTTGACTGAGACGCGCATCGGGTTATTCTCGCCCCGTCCTTCGCCGGACGGGAGGTCGCTACTGTATACCTCGTATGAAAATGGATCCCAACTGATTTACTTGATGCCGGAAGACCGTTTGCAATCCTTGTGGGACCGTCCCGTCGCCAGATGGATGGATGAGGCGCCGACCCAGGAGCCTTCCCGGCCTCCGGATTTGCTGGAAGATCTCAAGTTCAAGCCTGAGCACGCGGCGGAGATGACGTCGCGTCCCTACCAGTTTTCCCCGTCGGTGGATTTGGTGTACTTTTTGTTCGGCTACGATTCCATTTCGGGATTCGTGGGGGGCGGATACATGGCCGGCAGTGATTTATTGGGAGAGCATCAATTTGAGATCGTGGCGAATGCGTTTCGTGAATTTACCAACGGGTATCAGTTGACGTATCTCTACCTGCCTTGGCGCGTGTCGCTGGGCGCCCGCGTGTTCGGATGGAAGAATCTCGTCCCGTTGCGAGATCCGTTGGGCCAAGATTTAGGTCGGATCGGGTCGGAAGTATCCGGTGGGGCTCTCCTCGCCAGCTATCCCTTTGATCGCTATGTTCGACTGGATGCGATGGTGACCACGGAATTTCAATCGGAAGTGTTGTTGGATGTGTCGAATTCCAAACGGGCGAACGTCGGAACCTTGTCGCTGATCCAGGACCGCCGGGTGTTTTATTCCGATGAACCGATCGCGGGCGTCGCCAATAATATGACGGTCCAGCGGGCGGAGCGTGTCTTAGGCGGGACCGATCAATATACCAACGTTTTGACGGAGCACCAATTTTATATTGGATTTACCAGGGAAATGGTGTGGGCTTCGAGATTCTTCATGGGGTGGAGTTTCGACAGCGATCCCCAAAGCTTCGTCTTTGGCGGACTTAATACCCTCCGGGGGTATGCCTTTAGGGAATTTTCGGGGAAGGGGGTGGGTCTTATGAATCATGAGTTCCGATTCCCCATCCAGCCTCAATTGAATTTGACCTTGTGGCCATTGAATTGGTTGCTGTTAAAGCGGTTAAAGGGGGCCATTTTCCTCGACACGGGGTTGGGATGGAATGATCCCTCCCGCGTGAATTGGGGAACCGTTAAATCGAGCATCGGTGTGGGGCTTCGCCTTCATAGCTTTTTATTGCAAAGCGTGCCTCTCATTATTCGATTTGATATCGCGAAACGGTTGGATACGTCTCAACCTGAGGTCTATTACGTGGCCGTGGGCCACGTGTTTTAAGCAATGCGAGATAGTTTGCGCGACCACGAAATAAAACTTTCGTGGGCGCTCACTACCCGCAGTGACTTATCCCAAGCCGACTTCCCAGGCTTGGGATAGCCGTGGTCGTCACGGCGTTTCGGGAACGGGCCTGGTTGGTGCATCTTTGGAAGCCGCGCGAGTCTTCTCGGGCTCGTGATGATGCCGTCCATGAATTGGAAGCCTTGGCGAGAACGGCGGGCGTCGCGATTGCGGGGCAAGTTTCTTTTGAAGTGAGATATCCTTCTCCCGCATTGGGTATGGGGAAAGGTCAAGCTGAACAAGTGGCTCAGCAATGCCAAACCCAAAAGCTTGACGTGGTATTGGTGGATCGAGATTTGAAGCCGATGCAGCAAAGAAATTTGGAACGCCTCACGGGAGGCAAGGTGATTGATCGCACGGGATTGATCCTGGATATTTTTGCCCAACGAGCCAAATCACAGGAAGGTCAACTCCAGGTGGAACTGGCTCAATTGAGTTATTTGCTGCCGCGTTTATCGGGTCAGGGGACCGGGCTTTCCCAGATGGGCGGCGGTATCGGGACCCGGGGCCCGGGAGAGCAAAAACTGGAAATGGATCGTCGCCGCATCCGCTATCGTATGACCGTCTTGAGGAAAGCCATCGAGGGAGTTCGCAGGCACCGGGCCATCCAGAGGGAATCCAGGCGGGAAGTGCCGTTGTCATCGGTCACGCTGGTCGGGTATACCAACGCGGGCAAGTCCACGCTGTTGAATCGATTGACCCAGGCGGAGGGGTTCACGCAAGATCTTCTTTTTGCGACGTTGGATCCTACGACTCGTCGCGCGAGACTTCCTCGTCACGGTGAAGTCCTCTTGACGGACACGGTCGGATTTATTCAAGATCTTTCGATACATTTGATCGCGGCTTTTAAGGCGACCTTGGAAGAAGTGGCTCAGGCAGAATTGCTGTTGTATGTATTGGATGCGTCTCATCACGCGATTGAGGAACATGATCGCACCGTTCGCAAAGTGCTGAAAGATTTAGGGGCCGATCGAATCCCGCACATCGTGGTATTGAATAAGGCGGACCATTTGACTCAGGAGGATCGGGTGGCGATGGAGAGGAAATATCCGGGGTCCATTGCCCTTTCTGCGCTGACCGGTGAAGGGTGTTCCGCGCTGATGGTGGAAATTGAACGCCGGTTGGAAGACCGGCGATTGCATGTGTCGGTCCGGATTCCTTATGCAGAAACAAAAGTGCAGGCGATGTTGCATCAATTCGGGACCATCGAGCGGGAGAGCTATGAGCCTCAGGGGATTGATATTGACGCTTGGGTGGATGCTAAATTTGCTTCCCGGTTAAAGCCCTATCGGCAGATGGCCGGATGATCCTCACCGGGATAATTCGCGCTGACCCTCGCCAATCACGCTCGGGGCGCTCATGATACCCCAGCGGATTGTTCAGGCCTTTGTCGCTCTGGCCGTGGTGTTCGCCATTGGAGTGACCGGGTACGTGTGGATTGAAAATTGGTCCGTGTTCGACGCCGTGTACATGACGATGATCACCATCGCCACGGTCGGTTATGGAGAGACGAATCCCTTGTCCCATTCAGGTCGACTATTTACCATGTTCTTGATTTTGGGCGGGATCGGGGTGCTCACCTACGGGTTAGGAGCGGTGACCTCATTTCTGGTGGAAGGCGAATTTCAGCGGCTCTTAAGGAGGCGGAAAATGGAAAAGGCAGCGGATAGGATGAAAGACCATTACATTGTTTGCGGGGCGGATCGAACCGGCCAAGTGATCGTGGAGGAGCTGCACAAAACTAAGCGCCCCTTCGTGGTGGTCGAACGGCAACCCGAGGCGGTGAGGGCATGGCAGGATCAGGGCATGGTGGCCATCGAGGGTGATGCCACGCACGATACCGTCTTGATTAAAGCCGGCATTAAACACGCCAAAGGGCTGATCACTGTTCTTCCCACGGATAAGGATAATTTGTTTGTGGTCTTAACGGCCCGCGGACTTAATCCCTCTCTGCGGATCATCTCGAAATTGTTTGAGGACGAATCCGCCCCAAAATTGCGCCGTGCGGGCGCGGATGAGGTGGTGTCTCCCAGTTTGATCGGCGGATTGAGACTGGTATCGGTGCTTGTCCGCCCGGCCGCCGTGTCGTTTTTGGACAAGATGTTAAGGGAAAAAGATCAGACCTATCGGGTGGAGAACATTGAAATTAAAGACGGGTCACCGTGGATCGGTAAAAAACTGGAGGAGCTTCACATCGCCGATCAATACGGATTGATCGTCGTCGCCCTTCAACATGCGGATGGGGCCTATACGTTCAATCCTCCCCACAGCTCGGCATTGAAAAGCGGGGATTTCATCGTCGTGATTGGTCCCATGGAGGCGATTCACAAACTTAAACTGCAAGCCGCGGTTTGAAAAACAGGAAATATCGCTCACAGGAAATATCGCTCCCTTGACCTCGTGGGGGGAGAGGGCTACACTGATTGCCTGTAATCAAAAATCGAACGTCAGGAGGATTATTATGAAATATGTACGTTTTATTCTCATTGGGTGCGTGGCGGCAGGGATTTCCGTTATGAGCGCGGTAGCCGCGCCAAAAAAGCCGTCGGCGCAGAAGACGCCTGTGGAACAGCCCGCTGAGAAAACGACCGTCAAACCTTCGAAGGTTCAGCCGATGGTGCTTGACGATTTTGAGCGCGAGGCGCTCACCGGTTGGATCTGGAACGCCCGCGAGTTGAAAAGCCAGCCGGACGGAGGTATGGCGTTGGAACAAGCGGACGAGGATAAACCCACCGTTTTTCTGACCGAAGAGAAAAAATTGGTCCTCAAAGGAAAACGGTCGCTCCAGATCGTGTATAAGCCGACGTCAGATAACGATAAAAAAGAGGCCATGGTGGTGATGAGAGAATCACCCGGCGTCATGGATGATCGTGACGCGTTGAGGTTTCAGGCGGTGGCGGCGGAAGGGAAGGCGATGATGATCGTCCAACTCATTGATATGGCGAACACGGTTCGCTACCCCCTTCAGCAGCCGATTGAGTGCACCTTCCGCAAGATGAAAACGTTTACCCTGGGACCGACTGACTTCGGGATCCCCGAAAAAGTCTCAGCGGATTATTGGAAGGACATTAAACGGGTGCAGTTTATCCTGAAGGGCGCCACCACCATGGTCCTTGATCAGATCGAATTCGTTCCGCTTCCCAAAAAATAAGCAAGAGACAGACTGGGTATTAGCAAGAGATAGACTGTAGATAGGCTATTAGACTGTAGGTAATGCCTAATAGCCTTCAGCCTACAGCCTGAACAACTTAAGTATTTACCCATTATGACCGTCCTGGCATTACTCGGGGTGTGGGCCGTGTATGTCGCCACGCTGGCCCCCACCGTGTATGTCGGGGACAGCGGGGAACTCACCACCGCGGCCTGTCTGCTCGGGGTTCCCCATCCTCCCGGGTATCCGTTATTCGTGTGGTGGGGTCATCTTGGCACGTTGATGCCGCTGGGCAATTTGGCGTTTCGCGTCAATCTGGCGACGGCCGTTGCGGGATTGGGCATGGTGGTTCTCGGGGCCATGATGGTCAAAAAGTTGTCGGCTCCTCAATGGATCGTTGGCCTAGCCATTCTGTTGATAGGATTGAATCCTCTTTTATGGAATCAAGCGACGGCGGCTGAAGTGTATACGGTGGCTGGATGGGCGTTGGCCTTCGTGGGATGGATGTGGATGAGATGTCGAGAACCGGGCCAAGGTTGGGCCGGATTAGCCTTTACGGGGGGATTGGCCTTCGTCGGTCATCCCGTGGCGTTGTTGGCGGGGCCTGTCGTCGCGTGGGGATTGTGGAACGCCACTCGCGGAGATTGGATTAAATTGCCTCTAGCCATGTTATTGATCGGTTTGCCCTTCGCCGCGTTTTTGTCGCTGATGATCAGAGCGTTGGCCCATCCTTCCCTGGCGTGGGGGGACACGGAAACCATTCGAGGATTGGTAGAGCATGTTCTGCGTCAGCAGTACGGCGGGACGGGAATGTCCCGATCGATCTCAAATGGGTATCAACAATACATGATGTTGGGGGGTCTCTTATGGCATCAGTGGTTGATGGCGCTGGCGCTGGCCGCGGTGGGAGGGTGGATGGTTTCGCGTGAGATCAGGATATATGTCGTAGGCGTTAGCTTGTGCGTGATGGCGGGGCTTCCGGTCGTCTTGAATTTTCAATTTGACCCGCTCAGCCGCGATCTCGTGTCCATGTTTCTCTATCCGACCATTGTTCCGGTGGGAGTCGCGGCCGCCGCGGGTTTGTTGGCGGTGTATCGCGGGAATCGTTGGGTCGGGGCGCTTACGGCGGCGAGTCTTTCGGGATTCATGCTTTGGCAAGCCGGATCGGGATGGGCGGTCATGGATCGGTCGCGCACCATGGTCGGCTATGTCTATTCCAGGGATCTTCTTCAAGGGGTTGAAAAAGGCGCCGTCGCATTTTTGGAGGGAGACAACGTGATTTTTCCGCTCTCATACGTTCGCGACGTGGAAAGATGGTCCGTTCAGGGGGCTCTCTACGATGAAACGGGGAACGTATTGCCTCCGGTGTACGGTTTAGATTTTATGAGATTGCCGGCATCGGACCACGAGAAAAAATTGCAAGAAGTGCAAGCTGAACTCATGAAGTCGGCTACGGCGGTGCACTTTAACGTGGGCACGCATCTGGCCAATCGGCACGATTTCCCGGTGGGCTCGGGAGGGCTCTTATTAAAGATGGGTGAAACCCCTTCGACCCTTCGACAAGCTCAGGGCGGGCTTTCGCTCAGGGCAGGCGGTCCGGACGCGTTTTGGAAACGATCGAGAGTCCCGGCGGCTCTGCCGCCTCCGGATGGGGATTATATGGCGAGAGATCTCACTGGACTCGCCTGGTACTTTTTCGGCGAATATTGGATGCCGCGTGATCCGGAGCGAGCGAGAGCGTCCCATGAACAGGTGAGTCGCTGGGCGTTTGATAACGAGACGATCCACACTCTGGTCGGGAATGCTTGGCTCAGGCATCAGCGGGCGGACGAAGCGGAGGCCTGGTATCGACGGGCCGTGTCGGCGAATCCCGCCGCCGCGATGAATTATTACAACGTCGGCTACGCGTTGGCGGAGCAGGGTCGGGTGAAGGACGCGGAGTCGATGTATCGGGAGGCGCTTCACGTGGATCCACGTTACCTCACGGCCTGGATGGGATTGGGCATGATGTTGAGCCGTCAGGGCGCTCAAGAGCAGGAGCGGGCCGTTGAAGCGTTTCGACAAGCCGTGAACGTGGATCCTACTAATCCTCAAGCTCATTATAATTTAGGGGCATTGTTTGGCAATCAGCGTCGTTATGCGGAAGCCGCAAGAGAATTTGAGGGCACTCTCCGGCTTGATTCTTCTTATGCGCGTGCGCGTCAGGCGCTGAATCAAATAAAACAGCTACAAGAGGTAAGAGGTAAGAGGTAAGGAAATAAACTTATCTCTTACCTCTTTAGTTTTTGCCTCATACCTCTTTAGCTCTTGCTTCATACCTCTTATAATATCCCCCTATGGCCGTTGAAGGGTTTGATTTTGAGAAGTCGCTCTTGTAGTTGGAGAAGAAGATCGAGGAGCTCAAGCGGTTTGCCGAGCTGAAAGAAATGGATCTGACCAAAGAGATTAGGCCCTTGCAGGACAAGGCCGACGAACAAAAACGCACGATCTACAGCCGATTGACGGCCTGGCAGAAAACCCAAGTGGCGCGCCATATGAAGCGGCCGCGGACCTTGGATTACGTGGAGCGCTTATTTGAGGAATTCACCCAGATCCATGGTGATCGGCTTTTCCGGGACGATCCCGCGATCGTGGGAGGGTCGGCGAAGTTTGAAGGTCGCACGGTCATGGTGATTGGCCAGCAGAAAGGCAAGGATACCAAGGAAAGTCTCTATCGTAATTTCGGCATGGCGAATCCCGAGGGGTATCGCAAGGCCCTCCGGCTGATGAAGCTCGCCGAAAAGTTTCATCTTCCGGTGATCACGTTTGTGGATACGCCTGCGGCCTATCCCGGTCTCGGGGCTGAAGAGCGAGGTCAGGCTGAGGCGATCGCCAGGAATCTTCGAGAAATGGCCGTCTTAAAAACCCCCATCGTGGTGATGATTCACGCCGAAGGGGGGAGTGGAGGGGCCCTGGCTTTGGCCATCGGGGACCGTATTTTAATGTTCGAGCACGCCATTTATTCCGTGATTCCTCCAGAAGGATGCGCCGCGATTCTTTGGAAGGATAGTTCCCGCGCCGCTGAAGCCGCTGAAACGCTTAAGTTGACGGCTCCACACCTCAAAGAGTTTGGCGTGATCGACGAGATCATCCCCGAGCCGCTAGGGGGATCCCATCGTGACGTGGAAGAGGCGGCGATTATTTTAAGAAAGACGTTGTCGCGCGTGTTGGAGGAAGTCTGTCGGATTCCGCTCGAGACGTTGTTGGAAGAACGCTACCAGAAATTTCGCCGCATGGGCGTGTATGAGGAACGGATCAAAGAGGATATCTCTGTTTCATGAGGCATTCTCGTCTGGCGGTGTTGGCCTCCGGGCGAGGTTCAAATTTTCAGGTCATCGCGGAATCTTGTCGGGCGGGGCGCCTTTCTGCTGAGGTCGCCGTGGTGATCAGTGATCAATCTCGCGCCCAGGTATTGGAACGCGCCAAGGACCTGGATATCCCCGCTCAAGTCATCGTTTCGAATCAATTTCCTTCATCGGAGGCGCATGACGAAGCCATGACCGCGGCCATTGAACAGTCGGGGGCCACGTTGGTCTGTCTCGCGGGATACATGCGGCTCTTGGGTCAAACGTTTGTGCGCCGGTTTGTGGGGCGGCTCGTCAATGTCCATCCTTCTCTATTGCCGGCGTTTCCAGGGCTTCATGGGGTACGGGAGGCTTTGGCGGCCGGGGTCAAGGTCGCGGGATGCACGGTTCATTTTGTGGAGGAGGGAGTGGATTCCGGCCCGATCATTACCCAGGCGGCCGTGCCTGTATTCGAAAGCGATACCGAAGAAACGCTTCATACCCGGATCCAAGAGCAGGAACACCGAATTCTTCCTGAGGCGATTAATGGGTTATGTCAGGATCGTATCAAAATCTTGGGACGACAAGTGGTGGCGGAATGATCGCACGAATTCGAAGGGCGGTGATCAGCGTGGCGGAAAAGGCCGGGGTGTTGGAATTCGCCAAGGTGTTGAACGATCTCCGGGTGGAAATTCTCTCGACGGGTGGGACCGCAAAACTCCTGAGGGAAAACAATATTCCCGTCAAGGATATCGCGGTGGAGACCGGGTTTCCCGAAATTCTGGGTGGGCGGGTGAAGACCCTTCATCCGATTGTGCATGGAGGGATTCTGGCCTTACGGGATCAGGAGCGTCATCGCCAGGATTTGCAGGGTCATAACATTCGCACGATTGATCTGGTGGTCGTGAACCTCTATCCCTTCGAGCAGGCGGCGAAGCGGGCGAATATCACCATCGAGGATCTCATTGAAGAAATTGACATCGGGGGGGTCACGCTCTTACGGGCGGCCGCCAAGAATTACAAGTGGGTGGCGGTCGTGTCGAGCTCCGATCAATATCGCGGCCTTCAGAAAGAATTGGTGGATCGCTCGGGCTCTTTAAGCGATGCGACGAGAGCCAAGTTATCATTGGAAGCTTTTGCCCGGACCGCTTCCTATGATGCCGCTATTGTTGAGGAGTTGAATCGTCGCGCCATTTCCAACGGGGATTTTCCGGATGTGTTGGTGTCCACGTGGAAGAAAAAACAGGACTTGCGATACGGGGAAAATCCTCATCAAAAAGCTGGATTTTACGCTTCGGCCCACCCGCCTTCGGCGAGCCTGGTGAATGCCAAACAGCTTCATGGTAAGGAGTTGTCGTTCAACAATATTATGGATGGTGACGCGGCGATGGCGCTGATTCTTGAATTTGATCAGCCGGCGGCGGCCATTATCAAGCACACTAATCCCTGCGGCGTGGCGGTCGCGGAGACGATCGACGGGGCGTATGAGCACGCGCATGCTTGCGATCCCCTCTCGGCGTTCGGCGGGATCATCGCGTTGAACCGGGAACCGACGAAGGCGGTCGCCGAGCACATCTCCCAGCAATTCGTGGAAATCGTCATGGCGCCGAGGTTTTCCCGTGAGGCGATGGATATGTTGACCAAAAAGAAATCCCTTCGGATCTTGGAAATCCCGGCCTTGGTCCAAGCGGTGGGCCTCGCCACGTCGGCCTCGCAGGCGGGGGGCCAGGAATTGGAGTGGGATATCAAGAAGGTGCGCGGCGGCTTATTGGTGCAAACGATGGATGCGGGGAGGGCGGGTAAGGAGAACACCAAGCTGGTGACGACCCGCGTGCCGACGGACCAGGAACAGGCCGACATGGAGATGGCGTGGAAAGTGGCGAAGCACGTCAAATCCAACGCGATCGTGATCGTGAGGAAGGGCGCGACCGTAGGGATCGGGATGGGTCAGACGAGCCGCGTGGGTTCGGTGAAGATCGCGTGCGAACACGCGGGGGCCAAGGCCAAGGGCGCTGTGATGGCGTCGGACGGGTTTTTCCCGAAGCCGGATAACATCGAAGTGGCGGCCAAAGCGGGCGTGACGGCCGTCATCCAGCCGGGGGGGTCCGTGGAAGACAAGCAAGTCATCGAAGCCGCCGAGCGCCATAAAGTGTCCATGTTGTTCACCAGCGTCCGCCATTTTAAACATTAAAAGCAGAAGTCAGAAGACAGAAGTCAGGAGTCAGAATAAGACGCGCTGGTTTTTCTCCTGTATTCTGACTTCTGACTCCTGAATTCTATGGCTTCATCGAAATTGCTTGACAGTCCTTTCATGAAGGCTTGCCGCCGCGAGCCGGTTCCGTATACGCCCATTTGGCTCATGCGCCAAGCGGGGAGGTATATGAAGGAGTATCGGGACGTGCGGGCCAAGACGGATTTTCTCGGGTTGTGCAAGCATCCGGATTTGGCGGCTGAGGTGACCGTGTATGCGGCTGAGAAGTTGGGAGTGGATGCGGCTATTATTTTTTCCGATATTCTTTTGGTTTTGGAGCCGATGGGTTTGCACTTGGAATATGCCCAGGGCGAAGGGCCGTTGATTCGCAATCCTATTCGACGGGCTTCGGACGTGGAGAATTTAAGACCGGTCGAGGTGGAGGAATCTTTGGGTTTTGTGATGGAAGCCATTCGAAAAACCCGGGCCTCGTTGAATTCTGCCCTACCCCTGATCGGATTTTCCGGCGCTCCCTATACGGTGGCTTCTTACGCGGTGGAGGGGACTGGTTCGCGAGAATGCCAAACCACTAAAGCTTTTATGCGTGAGAACCCCAAAGCGTGGCATACGTTATTGGAGAAATTGACTAAGGTGTTGGCGGATCATCTCACGGCACAAATCCATGCCGGCGTGGAGGCGGTCCAGATTTTTGATAGTTGGGCGGGGAGTCTTTCGCCTCATGAATACGAACAGTGGGTGTGGCCGCATTCCCGCCAGTTGATCCAGCGCTTGCCTCAGGGCGTTCCAGTCATTCATTTCGGGACCAAGACCGCGCCGTTTTTGGAGCTGTTCGCGGCGGCGGGAGGCGACGTGATCGGGGTGGATGGGGGGATAGCCTTGGATCAGGCTTGGAACCGGATCGGCGCCTCAGCCATTCAGGGCAATCTTGATCCCACCGTCTTATTGAAGGACCCGGACGCCATTCGATCGGAGGCGGCAAAAATCCTCGATCAGGCCAGCGGGCGTCCCGGTCATATTTTTAATCTTGGCCACGGCGTCTTGCAAAATACCCCCGTGGAACATGTTCAATTGCTGGTGGAGTTTGTTCATGAGTCTAGCCGCCGATAATCGTCAATCGTCAATCGTCAATCGTCAATCGTACGACGCCGTCTTGCTGATCGCGTTCGGGGGGCCCACAAAATTTGATGAGGTACGGCCGTTTTTGGAAAATGTCCTTCGCGGACATCCCGTTCCGCCGGAACGGGTGGAGGAAGTCGTTCATCATTACGAAGTGATTGGCGGGGCTTCTCCTCTCAATGCGTTGACCATCAAGCAAGCTAAGGCGTTGGAGGCGTTGTTGAAAGAAACGGGGCCGTCTCTTCCCGTGTATGTGGGAATGCGGAATTGGCGCCCGTTCATTCAGGACGTGTTGGAGGCCATGGCGGCTCAAGGCATGAAGAAGGTTTTGGGGTTCATCCTCTCTGCGCACCGATCGGAAGCCAGTATCGCCCGATATACCACGAGAGTGGAGGAGGCCAGGTTAGCCCTAGGGGATCGTGCGCCGGAAATCGAATACGTCGGACCTTGGTTTGATCACCCGCTCTTTATTGAGGCCGTGGCTGATTACATAAGAGAGACGCTACGTCTTTTGCCGGAAGAGCACCAAAGGCGCGCGGCATGGATATTTACGGCCCACAGCATTCCCATGGCCATGGCCGAAGCCTCCACCTACGTTCAAGATTTGACGGCATCGGCGGAGCGCGTGGCCGCCCTATTGGGCCATGCCCAATGGAGCGTGGCGTATCAGAGTCGCAGCGGGAACCCTCGGGATCCGTGGCTCGAACCGGACGTGCTTGACGTGATAGAAGAACAGGCCAAAAAGGGCGTGAAAGATGTCGTCCTGATTCCCATCGGATTTGTGTGCGACCATGTGGAAGTGCTATACGATCTCGACGTGGAGGCTAAAGAAAAGGCTCGCCAGCTAGGCGTCGAGTGCTGGCGCGTGCCGACGGTGGGCACCCACCCAAAATTCATCGCGATGATGGCTTCCATGGTGAGGCGTGCGACGGGATCATAACCGCCAGGCTTCTCCCGCTCACGACATCGTCATTGTCGGAGGCGGCATCGCCGGGCTAGCGGCCGCCCATCGATTGGTGGAATTACGACGAAAAGGCGGAGCAAACGTTCGAGTCCACGTGTTGGAAGCCTCAGATCATCTGGGTGGGATCATCCGTACGCGGAAAGAACACGGCTGTCTCTTGGAAGCGGGTCCGGACAGCATGATTACCGACAAGCCCTGGGGCGTGGACCTTTGTCGGCGATTGGGATTAGGGGATGCGCTTATTGGAACCGATGAACGGCACCGTAGAAGTTTCGTGGTGCATAGGGGGAAGTTGGTCCCGGCGCCGGAAGGATTTTATTTAATGACGCCGATGAAGTGGGGTCCATTTTTGAAGACGCCGTTGCTGAGTTGGGGAGGCAAGTTCCGAGCGGCGAAGGAATGGTGGGTACCTCGTCGGCAAGAGACCAGCGATGAAAGCCTGGGTCAGTTTGTCAGGCGCCGATTCGGACGGGAATTATTCGATCGGTTGGCCGAGCCGATGTTGGGCGGTATTTACGCCGCCGATCCCGATGAGTTGAGTCTGAACGCCACCTTTCCAAAATTTGCCGAAATGGAACGCAACCACGGAAGTGTTTTACGCGGCTTACGCCAATCGCCAATCGCCAATCGTCAATCGTCATTGGGGGTGAGTGGTGCCCGATACAGCCTGTTCGTCACCTTAAAGAATGGGATGGGGTCGTTGGTGGAGGCACTGGTGAAAGCGTTGCCAAATGGATCGGTTCGGACCCAGGCCAAAGTAACCCAGTTGGAAAAACTCCCCGAGGGAAAATGGAAGGTGGGGATGGAGAAGGGTTCCCCATTGGTCGTGGATGCCGTCATTTTGGCGGTGCCGCCTTACGCGGCGGCCCATCTGGTGCTCCGGTTCGATCCGTATCTGGCTCAAGAACTGGAGGGCATTCTTTATGGATCATCGGCCACTGTTAACTTGGTGTACCGGCGAAGGGAAATTCCCCATCCGTTGGACGGATTCGGGTTTGTGTGTCCGTCCGCGGAAAATCGGGCGATTCTCGGATGTACGTTTTGCAGCGTGAAGTTTCCTTCGCGGGCGCCTGCAGGCTGGGTCGTGCTCCGAGCGTTTTTAGGCGGCGCTTCGTTGGATGATCAGCGAGTGGCCGGAGAACTCAAGGAGCTATTGGGAATCAAAGTGGTCCCTTCTTTTACGTGGGGCAATCGTTTTGAAAAAAGCATGCCGCATTATCGCGTGGGACACCTGGACCGCTTGCGGCGGATCGAAGACGGAATGAGCCGCTTAAAAGGTCTGGTATTGGCGGGAAACGGTTACCGCGGCATCGGCCTTCCGGATTGCATCCACAGCGGCGAACAAGCTGCGGAATTCCTGGTCCAGGCATTGAAGGATCGCCACTAAAGATTGTTCAGGTTAACGCCACGGTTTCCTGGTAATCGGGGATGTGGGTAGGAAAGCCTCGCTCCATTAATTTTTCCGAGAGTCCGTTCAGGCCCTCCTGATCGCCGTGCACGAGGAAGGTCAGCTTGGGTTTTTCTGAAAGCGTGCCCATCCACTGCAGGAGGTCATGTTGATCGCCATGGGCGGAGAGGCCGTCGAGCTTGGCGATTTCGGCGTTGACGGGGATGAGGCGGCCGCGGATTTTGACTTCTTTGACGCCTTGCTGAAGCATCCGTCCGCGCGTCCCATCCGCTTGGTAGCCTACCGTGAGGATGGTGTGTTTAGGATCGGGCAGGCGACGGACCAGGTGGTGAAGGACTCGTCCCCCTGAGGCCATGCCGCTTGCTGAAATGATGATGCAGGGGTCCGTGAGACTGTTCAATCGTTTAGATTCATCCATGCTACGCAGGAATTCCAGGCGTTGGCACCGGAGGGGAGACGTCTGTTTAAGCGAACCGATTAGATTCACCTGGAGATTGAGTTCTGTGCCGAATGCCGCGTAAATTTCCGTGGCATCGGTAGCCATGGGACTGTCTACAAAGATCGGAAGCGTTGGAATGAGTCCGGCTTCTTCCAATCGGCGCAGATGGTACAGCATGACCGTGGTGCGCCCCACGGCGAAGGCCGGAATGACGACGGTCCCGCCGCGTTGGACCGTCCGGTTGATGATTTCCGCAAGATGTTGGCGAGCTTCGGCCACGGTGGGATGGATCCGGTTGCCGTACGTGGATTCGATGATGACATAATCGGCTGGGCCGGCCATGGCGATGGGAGGGCGCATGAGTTCGTCGTGATAGCGCCCTAAATCCCCCGAGAAAAAAACCTTGATGGCCTGGCGTTTAATGGTAGCGATGCACTCCACCCACGCGGATCCCAGCAGGTGGCCATTGGGATGGAATCGGACAGAGAGGTGGTGATCGGCTTCAATCTCCTCTCCGTAGGGATGAATTTTGATGAGTGAAAGGGTGGCTTTAACATCGGCGGCCGTGTACAGAGGGAGGGCCGGTGGGTGCTTGGCGTAGCCTTTGAAATTGGCGTAACGGGCGTCTTCTTCTTGAATGTGCGCGGAGTCTTCGAGCATAAGCGGAAGCAATTCCGCCGTGGCTTGGGTGCAGTGGATGGGACCTTGAAAACCTTCTTTGACGAGACGAGGGAGATAGCCGCAGTGATCCAAATGGACGTGGGTGAGAAAGACGGCTTTGAGCTGTTGGGCGGATTCGGGAAAGGGATGCCAGTTTTTTTCGCGCCAGTCTTTGGAGCCCTGAAAGAGGCCACAGTCGATCAAATAGTGATCGTGGTTGACACGAAGCAAATGCTTCGAGCCTGTCACCGTCCCCGCCGCCCCCAGAAATGAAAGATTAAGAGACATGTTTTAATGACGAATGACGAATGCGGAGTGACGAATTCTTACACTCGACATTCGACACTCGTCATTCGTCATTTCATAACAGGATCATTCAAACGGAACCTGATCCACAATTCTGAACCACTTGGCGTTGTCTTCCACGCGGATGGCGGGGAGGGTGGGATCATGTTCCGAGACGATGAGCGCTTTTGAGGCCGAGGCATATTCAAGCATGGCCTCTTTTTCTTTGGCGCCGAGGAGGGGTTGAAGATCGTAGCCCATGTTGTAAGCTTTGCCGAGGTGGGCCATGGTGGGCATGACGTCCGTGCAATACACCAGCATACCTTTGGAAGTTTTGATTCTGAGGTATTGCATGCCGATGGTGTGGCCGTTGGACACTGCCGCATCGAGATCCGGCAGAAGGGAGCAGGGGCCTTTGGCCAGGTGAAGGCGCCCGCTTTCCACGAGCGGCATGATCGTGCCTTTCAAAAAACTAGCTCGTTCCCGGTAGGCCGGGTTAAGCGCCCAGTGGAGATGATCGCGTTGAAGGTAGTGCTGGGCGTTCGGAAACGTCAATCGGGGTTTCCCGTTGTCGAAGGTCACGGCGCCCGAGCCGTGGTCAAAATGAAGATGGGTGAGTACCACGTCGGTAATGTCCTCGGGTGTGAGATTAAATTTCGCGAGCGAGGAAAACAGGGCCCGGCCCCTTTCATTTTCAACATTGAACCGCTGGCGAAATTTTTCATCCACCCCGTTGGTCATGCCGACGTCCACCAGGATGGTTTTCCCGTGTCCTAAGAGCAGGAGACAGCGCATAGCCATGGGAATTCGGTTGAGATCATCCGGGGGGACGGCTTTGGACCACATGGTTTTGGGGACCACGCCGAACATGGCGCCTCCGTCCAGCCATATCCGACCCGCTAAGACTGGGTGTGCTTCGTACACGCGCATGAGCCTATCATCGCAAGGAGTAAATTCGCAATTTGCAATTTGCAATGTGCAATTAGACTATGTATTATGTTCCATACTCATGAAAATCATGGAGCTTAATTTCTTATGAAAGCCATCGCGTTGATGTCCGGCGGGCTCGATTCCACTCTCGCGGCTAAAATGCTGAAAGATCAGGGCATAGAGGTGGAAGCCCTAAATTTTGAAACCGGATTTTGCTCTTGCGGCGATAAGGGGGAGAAGCCGGGATGTAAACAGGGTGCCCGCGCCATGGCGGATCAGATCGGCGTCAAGCTCACAAAGATTAACGTGGCCCAGGAATATTTGAAAGAAGTCGTCGCCCATCCCAAGCATGGGTACGGCTCCCAGATGAATCCGTGCATGGATTGCCGGGCGTTCATCTTAAAAAAATCCAAGGAATACATGGAAAAAACCGGCGCCTCATTCCTGATTTCCGGGGAAGTGCTGGGGCAACGGCCTATGAGCCAGCAACGGCACCAGATGAAGATCACGGAAAGCGAATCCGGCGCCCAAGGATTGGTGGTGCGTCCTTTGACGGCGCAGACCATGGAGCCTTCCCTGCCCGAACAGAACGGATGGGTGGATCGGAATAAATTCCTGGGAATTTCCGGCCGGTCCCGGAAAGAGCAGATGCGGCTGGCCAAGGATATCGGGGTCGAGGAGTATGAAAATCCGGCCGGCGGATGTTTATTGACCGACGCCGGGTTTTCCCGTCGTTTGCGGGACGCGTTCACGCATTACGGGAAAGACCATGTCACCTTGCGGGATATCATGATGCTGAAGATCGGGCGCCATTTTCGGCTCACCCCGCTTCACCATCTGATCGTGGGGCGTCATCAAAACGAAAATTACAAACTCGGGATGTTTCGCGCCAAGGATGAAACACTCTTTGATATGGCTCCCGTACCGGGTCCTAAAGCGTTGCTCAGGGGGCCGGTGCCTTCCAATCAGGATCCGGTTTTTGGGGAGGATGTCGTCGTGAAATTGGCCGCGGGGATCGTGGCTCGCTACAGTGATGCCCCGAAGGATCAATCCGTTCAGGTCAGCGTCACACAATCCGCCGGTACCATGGAATTATCCGCCATCCCCGTTTCCGACGATCAATTCGTTTCTTTCCGCGTTTAACATGCGCTTGCAAGGCCACCATATTTTGGTGACAGCTGGAGCGACGCGAGCTTACTTGGATGATATCCGGTATCTGACCAACACCGCGACGGGCCGATTGGGATGTGAGGTGGCCGCCCGAGCTTCCGCGGAGGGCGCTCAGGTCACGATGATTTGCGGTCAAGGGAGTCTGGAGCCGAATCAAATCATTCGACCTCTGACGCTGCTGAAACGCATTCGGATAGAGCGCGTGGAAACGGTGGAGGATTTGTCTCGTCGGATGAGCGCCGTGTTGCGGCGCGGGAAGACGACCGCCGTGGTGCATAGCATGGGGGTACAGGATTACGTACCCGCCCGTCGTGAACGCGGCAAGGTATCTACCAGGCGAGGCGCTTGGATGGTCAAATTGAAGCCGGCGCCCAAGGTGATTGACGGCGTCAAGCGATGGAGTCCAAAGACCTTGCTCGTCGGATTCAAATTATTATCAGGGGTAAGTCGCCGGACGCTGGTGCGTGAGGCCCTTCGACTGAAGAAGCGATCCGGGGCGGATGCCATTGTCGCCAATGATTGGAAAACGGTCCGTCATGGCGTTCAAGCCTCCTACTTATTAACCGGGCATAGTGTGCGATCGGCGCGTGGAAAGGTGGGTACCGCCAACATGATCGTTAAGTATTTGGGAGAAAAATTAAATGGCTAAAACCAAGAAAGTAACATCTTATTCCGGTTGGGCCTCCGGCCGATGCGTGGTGGTGGGGATCAGCGGCGGGATCGCCGCGTACAAGATCCCGGGCTTGGTGAATCAATTAAAGTATGAAGGCGCCGAAATTCACGTGATCATGACGTCGCACGCGACGAAATTCATCACCCCCATGACTCTTCAGGTGCTTTCGCAAAATCCAGTCCAAGTGGACATGTTTGAAACGAGCGACCTCGGGCAGATTGAACATATTGATTTGGCGGATCGGGCAGACGTGCTGGTGGTGGCGCCCGCGACGGCCAATATCTTGGGGAAGGTGGCGGGAGGCATCGCGGATGATTTATTGACTTCGACGATCATGTCCACGACGTCGCCCGTCCTGTTTTGTCCGGCCATGAACGTGCATATGTATGAGAATCAGATCGTCCAGGAAAACATCCAAAAGCTGAAAAAATTGAAATATCGCTTCGTGGATCCTGAGGTGGGCGCGCTGGCTTGCGGATATGAGGGTCGGGGGCGATTGGCGGATCAAGACGTCATGCTTCGGGCGATCCGGAGGATCCTGGATGCCCCACGGACTCTGTCCGCAGCACCAATACGGTCCGCCTTCGCTAAAGTCGCCGACGCGCCACAGCCGCTTTGGCGACGGCGCGCTTCGGCGG
>OBEQ011816665.1_pt1 | contig 18643 bp, 23 predicted proteins | sample 1670901 | NCBI WGS metagenome assembly OBEQ01 (sample SAMEA104232315, study PRJEB22302) | groundwater metagenome | biome: forest; feature: aquifer; material: groundwater | place: USA | collected 2011-08-07 | depth 5.4 m
CACGATCTCGAGCAGAAAGCCGCTCACGGCGAAGTCGCCGAAGGGCAATATGAAGCGCGCCGCCAGTCGTTAGAGCCGGGTAAAAAGATCGAGTTTTGATTAGGTAACTCAGGCGATAAAGCGTAAAGTGAACTCATATGAGACGTCATGATCCAAAGAAACCAGCTTTGACTAAACCAAAGAGCTTGCATCAGTCGATACGGACGCCCGAGCTTTCACTCGTCCGGCGCAAGCTGGCGGAGGAAGCTCTCCAGGCCTCTGAGATCCGGTACCGCCGGCTCTTCGAATCCGCTCAAGACGGCATTTTGATTCTCGACGCGGGCACAGGCCGCATCACCGACGTGAACCCGTTTTTGGTCCAGTTGCTGGGGCGGTCCAGAAGCGAGTTTTTGGGCAAACAACTCTGGGAGATCGGCCTGTTTCAGGACGTTGAAAAATCCAAATTGGCATTCAGGGAATTGCAGCGCGACGGCTACATCCGGTACGAAGATCTGCCGCTTGAAACATGGGACGGCCGGTACATTGACGTCGAGTTCGTGAGCAACAGTTACAAGGCCGGCGGCGTCCGGGTGATCCAGTGCAATATCCGGGACATCACCGAGCGCAAACACGGGGAAGTGGAGAAAGCCATTTTAGAGACGATCGAGACGGAGCAGAGGCGCATCGGCCAGGACCTGCACGACGGCTTGTGCCAGCAGCTGGCGGGAGTGGCGCTCATCGCCAAGGCGTTGGCGCATAAGCTGGTTGCCGACGCGCCCGACGAAGCGGCCGAGGCCACCGAAATTTCCGAGCTAATCAGCCGGGCCATCGAACAAACGCGTGATCTGGCCAGAGGTCTCTCGCCGGTCGAGATCGAGGTGGCGGGGCTTGTTCCGGCTCTGCAAAAATTTGCCGCTACGATAGAGCGGCTTTATAAGATTTCATGCGTCTTCAACTACGACGAGCTCACCCCGTTTCAATACCCATACGCGCCGCTCCTGGCCACCCATCTTTACCGGATCGTCCAGGAAGCGGTCAATAACGCCATTCAGCATGGGAAGGCCAAGCACCTGGTGATTACGCTTACCGCCATCCGCGACCGAGGGATGCTGACGATCCAGGATGACGGAATCGGCCTTTCGCCCGGCGCCGAAGAAAAGCCGGGTCTGGGCCTGCGCAGCATGCGCTATCGCGGCAGAATGATCGGCGCGCGGTTCAAAGTCTGCCAGGAGGCAAGCGGGGGAACTCTGGTCACTTGTTCTTTTCCGCATAAAAGAGAACCGGGGTCTCGCAGCAATGAAAAAGATTAAAAAAATTTCTTCGGCAAAAAACAAGAAGACGAAGATCTTGATCGTCGACGACCACCCGATCATGCGCCGCGGGTTGTCCGAGCTGATCAATCTCGAAACAGACCTTGTGGTTTGCGGAGAGGCCGAAAGCGTCAAATCAGCCCTGGAGCTCATCAAGCTCCATGAACCTCACGTCGCGCTGGTGGATCTTTCGCTCAAAGACGAAAACGGCCTTGAACTGATCAAGGATATTAAAGCGCGTTTCCCTGCGGTCCTGATCCTGGTGCTGTCCATGCACGATGAGGGATATTACGCCGAACGCGTGCTTCGCGCGGGCGCCAAAGGCTATATCATGAAGCAGCAGGCGACAAGCCAGGTTTTGGTGGCGATCCGCCGCATTCTGACCGGCGAAATTTATTTGAGCGATGCCATTTCATCCAAGATACTGAGAAACGTCTCGGGTGAAAAAACCGGCAAAGACAGCGCTTCCGTTGACAAACTCAGCGACCGCGAATTGGAAGTCTTTCGTCTGATCGGCTCGGGGTTGGGCACGCGTCAGATCGCCGAAAGATTCTCCAGAAGCGTAAAAACGGTGGAAACCTATCGTGAGCATATCAAGCTGAAACTGAACCTGAAGGATTCGTCAGAACTTGTTCAGAACGCAATCCAATGGTTGCGCAGTAATTCCTAGTACTATCCCTCCATAACGCAGCTCGCGTTTCCCTGATCGAAAATCGAGTACTTACCCCTATATGACGAGGGCAGTGCTTGGGCTATAGTACGAATATGTTTTTTACATTTCACAAACTACAGGAGAATTAAAAATGCCTAAAAAAACACACGGATTTGGAGAATCAGAAGGGTTCATTGTAGCGACCCCGGTCAATATCGTCTGGGAGGGTATTCTGCTCGTCCCGATCTTCGGTATCATCGATTCAAAAAAGGCCCAGAGTATCATGGAGACCATGCTCACCAAGATCCTGGACACGGAATCCAAAACGATCATTCTGGATATCCTCGGGGTTGCCGCTATGGACAGCGCGATAGCGAACCATATTCTCAAGATCTCGAAAGCGACGAGGCTCATGGGTTGCGAATGCATCGTGTCCGGCATTTCTCCCTCGATCGCGCAAACACTCGTCCATTTGGGCGTGGATCTCGGGCAGGTCGTCACTCGCGCGACGCTAAAAGACGCTCTTCAATTCGCTTTTAAGTCGGCAGGCCTTGAGCTCAAGGAGATCAGGGAAGCGCAGCCCGCGAAAAAGACGGCATAGAGGGCCGTCATGAATGTCGCGAAGGGGTGTCTGCTCGTTGCCTTTACAGAAAGCCCGAATGATCAGGCGGCGCTGGAATTTCAAAGAAAAGTATTAGTGGATTCGATCCGGCGCGAGACTCAGGGGATCATCCTCGATGTCTCGGGCGTTTCTTTGATGGATTCCGTTATGAGCAAAAGCTTGGTTGATACCTGCCAAGCCGTTCAGATTCTTGGCAAAATGACCGTCGTGATCGGCTTGAAACCCGCAGTCGTCGCCTCGCTCGTCGACCTCGAAATCGACCTGAGCCGCATCAATGTCGCCGTGAATATCGAGGAAGCCATGCCCCTAATCAACCCGCCGATAGTTGATGCGGGGCCTCTCGAGGCAAAGGACGCCGCCCCAGATGAAGACGCAGAACGCGAAGAAGAGGACGAGGACGAAGTCCGCGAAACAGAAGAGGATCTTCCGGAATAACCGGACATGCCGCATCTGTGATGAGGCTGATATTGAGAAATCCGTCAGCCGCGCGATGCTGATCGCAGGCAGAATCGGGTTCACAAAGACGATCTGCTGCATGATCGGTACGGCGGTTTCGGAGCTTGCAAGAAATATTTACCGGTATGCCAAAAAGGGCGGAACTATCCGTATTTCGGAGTTGCGGCGCCGAAGAGTGTCAGGCGTCCAGGTTGTGGCCAAGGATGACGGGCCCGGCATCAAAGACATCAAAAAAGCGATGCAGGATAACTACTCGACCACGGCCGGCAGTTTAGGCATCGGGCTTCCCGGGGTCAAAAGATTCATGGACGAATTTTCAATAAAAAGCGGCAAGGGGACAACGATCATGATCAGAAAATGGGTCAAATGAGCGCCGCCGTAAGCCATCATTTTTCGAGCAAACCATTTATGAAAAATGAGCCATGCGCCGACCTGGGGTACATCAAAGAAAACGGGGATAACCTGTTTTTTGCCATCGCTGACGTCGCGGGCCATGGGGACAAGGCCCATCAGCTTTCTCTGGTGATCAAACAATATTTTGTAAAGAATCATAAAGACGACCTTGTGAGTCTTATGAAGGGCCTTCACCTTTTTTTAAAGGGTACGCGCGGAGCGGTCGCGGCGGCAGGGCATCTTGATATGAAAACAGGGGTCGTGGAATACGTCGGATTAGGCAATATTTCGGTGAGAAAATTCGGTCAAAAGAACGTAAGGTTTATCTCTAATGAAGGAATCATCGGGTACGTCATTCCCACGCCCAAAATTGAGCGTCTACAGTTGGAGGCCGGTGAAGGCCTTCTTCTCTATACCGATGGAATACTCAACCATTTTGACGTGAGCGAATGCCCCGAAGGCTTTTTGGATAAAGACGCAAAGCATATCGCTGAAGGCATCATAAAGCATTTTTACAAAGGAAATGATGATGCAGGCTGCATCGCCATACGCTATAAAAACGGCTGAGCTGGCGAAGCTGGCCGTCGCCGATGAGAACTCCGTTTTTGAAATACGGGGAAAGATCTCACGATTATTCACGCTGCTGGGTTACGACGGTTTTCATACGACGTACATCTCGACTCTGTTTTCGGACATTTGCAGAGAAATTCTCTCCGATCGGGCCTCCGCTATCGAAGTCGGCATCCATTCGTCTTCGAAGCCTTATTTCTTGGAGTTCTCCTTTTCTCTAAAAGCCTCCGGTAATTTGGAAAAAAGAATCGAGAGTTTTTTTGATGACGTCGAAAAGACCGCAAAATCAAAGAGCTGCTCGATAAAAGCTTTTTTAAAACTCAATCAAGACCAGCTGTCCGGGAAGATCCTGAATGAAATACAGGATGTTCTGAGCTTCACGTCGAAAGAACAGCTCTCAGAAGAAAAGAGGAATTTGGAAAAAGTAAACTTGGAATTGGATAGTTTTGTCTACACGGCAAGCCATGATTTACGCGCGCCTCTGCGGGCGATCTCTTCATTTGCGAGTTTTCTTGAAGAAGATAACAAGGATCAATTGGACGAGAACGGACGCGATCATTTACTTGAAATCCGTAAGGGCATTGAGCGCATGACAAAGCTGATCGACGATCTTCTGACTTTGTCCAAAATTTCACGCCTTCAAAATCCTTATGAAGATATTGATATGAACGGCCTCGTTGAAAGCGCCCGGAAACGGATCGAGTTTGATCTTAAGGAAAAAAAAGTGAAGCTCCGTATTCAGCCAAACCTTGCCGTCGTTTACTGCGACCGCATTAAGATGGAAGAAGTTTTTGTCAATTTGTTGAACAATGCGGTGAAATTCTGTTCAAAGACCGGCCGCGCGCCTGAGATCGGAGTGGGCTGCCTTGAGACGGAAGACGAGTACCAATTTTATGTCGCCGACAACGGCATCGGGATTGAGCCGAGATTTCATGAGCAGATCTTCGGACTTTTTAAGCGTCTCCATACCCAGGAGGAATACGAAGGCACGGGGGCGGGCCTCAGCATCGTGAAGAGGATCGTCGAGGATCACAAAGGCCGTGTCTGGGTGGAATCAGAGTTGGGTAAAGGCGCGAAGTTTATTTTTACGATCCCAAAGAATTCCACAACAAATGGAGGGGTAATCAAATGAGCCGGACCGCGGAACCAAAAAGCATTGGCAGCCATCCCATTGACATTTTGTTGGTGGAGGATAATGAGGCTGATATCAAGATTACGCTCAGGGCTTTTGACAAGGCCAAAATCAAAAACAATATTTTTGTGGTGCGAGACGGACAGGAGGCGCTGGATTATCTGTATCATCAAAACCGCTATGCCGATAAGTCCAAATTTTCGCATCCAAACATGATTCTTCTGGACATACAACTTCCGAAACTGACCGGTTTTGAAGTGTTGCAGGCTTTAAAGAATGACAATAAGCTCAAGATAATCCCCGTCGTGGTGCTGACTTCTTCAACCAACGATAAGGACATACTCCAAAGCTACGACTACGGCGTTGTCAGTTTTATCCAGAAGCCCGTGGACTATCAGGCATTTGAAAAGGTCGTGGACGGATTTAATTTCTACTGGCGCAGCATCAATAAGCTTCCGAATTTGAAATAAAAGAAAACCCCATGGCCAAAAAAATTCTGATCGTAGAAGACAACGCGCAGGATCGGAAGATCATCATGCGCAATCTGATCAAGCACGGGTATAAAAATCTGATACTCGCTTCGACCGGGGAAGAGGGGATCGTGATGGCCAATTCTGAAAAACCCGATTTGATCATTTTGGACATCAATCTGCCGCAGATGAGCGGAGTGGGAGTCCACATAACTCTCAAAAATGATCCGGCGACGCATCATATTCCGATCCTTTTCAATACCAAGCTGCTAAAGGCGGGTGAGGCCAGCTATGACTGGAGCAGGACTCTGGCCAAATCATCGCTTTCGGAAGATTTAGTCAAGGCCATCAAAACGATTCTTGGAAGCTAATTAAAGTAACCCTTAAGTTCTTCAGCAAGACCTTCTCAGTAATCCCCCCTACACGCACATCAGGCGCATCCCCGATAAAAGATCAAGCGACGGCCCCGATTTCGCTGTGAGAGCCGCCGGCCTATCATGGCGGTATGGGAAACGTTCACCTGGCAGACGATATGCGGCATGACCACGCTCTGATATGCGGAGAGCTGGCCGTGCTGAAAAGGGCAAAACGCCAAAGCATTGCTCAGTTGTGGCAAACCCTTGAGGATGTTTGCACGCGTTTGCCCATTATGCTGCACGAACACATCCAGCGCGAAGAACGGCTGCAGACCGGCCATCACCGCTCTCTGGGAGCGGCCGCTACGGAAGCGGCGGCCCCTCTGTCGATCAGCCATCACGGCGATTATCGATATCTGCAGGTCATTACCCGCTACATACATTCGCAAGGCCACCCGCTTCTCATATACAGCCGGTATCAGCTGCTGACCGATTTTCTCCGCGGACTGCGCCGCAACATGGATGCGCAGGAGACGGAGCTTTTTCAATTAATCAATAAGGAGAGAACATGATCAGCGCCTATCAGACATGCAGGATTTGCGGGGCCCAGGTCCCGTCGGGTTTTACAAACTGTGACGCCTGTTATTTCAACACGAGCGTGTCCATAGTGGCAAAAACCGGGCCGTTGCCGTTTGATTACAATCTTTCAAAACTGAAACCATTTTTAATCGTTAAAAAGGCAAAAGGGAAAAAATGTTCATAAGACACGAAAAACGGAGGATAAGAAAATGGTAAACGATATTTCATACTGGCTGGGGTTTCTCTTGATGGGCGGAATCATCGGTTGGCTTGCGGGTCTCATCGTGAAGGGCCGCGGCTTCGGGATCATCGGCGACATCGTCATCGGAATCGTCGGGGCAGTGCTCGGCGGCTGGCTGTTCGGCATGCTGGGGCTTACTTCCTATAGCACGGCAGGCGCCTTCATAACGGCGCTTATCGGGGCGGTCATCCTGGTGGTTATTACCCGCTTTATCAGACGGACGGCTTGAGATGAAGACCTTCAAGCTTATTTTTGCGGTGTCCGTCTTAACGGGACTTGCGTCTTCCTGGATGCTCTCCATGGCAAGCGGCCAGGAGTACATGACCCAGGACGAACAAAATAAAAAAGTCCTGAAGCAAGCGGTGGTGGGGGCGGGTACGGGCGCGGTTGCGTCCGGCGCTTCCGGAGGCAGCGCCGGCAAAGGCGCCCTGATCGGAGCGGGCACGAGCGTGATCGGAAACGCCCTGGTGGATACGCTGACGGCGGCTCCTCAAAGCCCTCCGCCGCAGGTTCAGGTCCAAACGTCTGAGCGCGGATACGTTGATCAAAGGTCCGGGTACCCCGCCCAAAGGGAAAGGACGACGACGGACAATAACCTGATTTGGGGGGTATTGATGGTCGTGGTTTTGGCCGTGGTCGGGATGGTGCTCTACTTTGTCGTCGGTCAGAAGAGGGCGCAAGCATGAACAGGCAAATCTCGCTTGCGATCCTTATCTCGGTCCTGGTGTTTGCAGGCGCGCCGGCAAAGGAAGCGCGGGCGGCTTCGGCCAAAGAGATCGACACGAGCGTCGATGTGACGCTCGAGCGTTTCTATAAAGAGGTGGGCAGCGGAAAGAAGCTCGTTCATGATGCGAAGGGCACCCTTGTTTTTCCGGCCGTTTATAAGGCCGGGTTTGGGCTCGGCGCCGAATACGGCGAGGGCGCGCTCCGGATCAACGGCAAAACGGTCGATTATTACAACACCGCGGCCGGTTCGTTTGGTTTCCAAATCGGCGGCCAAAAGAAATCGATCATCCTTCTATTTATGCAGGATGAGGTGCTGAATCACCTGCGGCAGAGTTCCAACTGGAAGGCCGGAGCGGACGCATCCGTCACGGTCATCGCCTTGGGCGCGGACGGGTCCATAGACACGCAGAAGCTGAACGAGCCCATCCTTGCGTTTGTCATCGGGCAGAAGGGCCTTATGTACAATCTGACGCTCGAAGGCACGAAGTTCACGAGAATGAGCAAATAGATGAGATCGGGTTGTTCCAACTATCCACACAAAAGGGAGTCGTCATGAAAAAAGTCCATCTTTCGATGTTCGCAGTGTCGCTGTTAATGGTTTCTTCGCCGGTCCTGGCGGAGTCCACGGTCATCATCAGGCAGGTCCCCATGGTCGTCGTCACCGAACAGATCCCGGGGGATTTCGAAGGCAGGGTCGTGGAGATCAACGCTTCGCAGAATCTGATCATCGTCCATGACGCCAACGGCAGGGACCGGCAGGTTGCGGTGCAGGGCGCGCTTGATAATTACAGGCTCGGCGATTACGTCCAGATCCGCCCGGCGGCGGCTCCGATGATCGTTACACGGACGGAGATCACGGGGGATTTCGAAGGCCGGATCACGCAGGTCAATTACACGCAGAACATGATCACGATCAACGACACCAACGGCAGAGACCGGCAGGTATCGGTGAAGCCGGAAATCATCAATAATTACCGGGTCGGCGATTACGTCCAGATCCGTCCGATGACGGACCTCACGGTCATCACCATAGAAGAAAACCCCAGGGACTTCGAAGGCGAGGTCACCGGGATCGACGGGACCAAGGGCCGGATCGTTGTGCTGGACACCAACGGAAGAGAAAGAAAATTCCAGTTGAAACAGGGGACCTACAACAACTACAAGGTCGATGATTATGTGCGGGTGCACCTTTCGTCGGATCTCAGAGACGCCTTGACGATCAAGACGCTCAACGACGTGAGAAATCTCGAGGGACGCATCATCACCATCGACGCTCCGAGAAGCTGGATCCTTGTTCGCGGCACCAACGGCAAAGAGAACGCCGTCTTCGTAAGGCAGGGGCAGATCCAGAATTACCGGGTGGGCGATCAGGTCCGGATTTATACCCTGGAGAATCTCGACCAGGTCCAAACAATCAGAGTCATCCGATAAATAGAACGTTCGTTTTTTAATCAAGCGGCAGCCGGACTTGCATCTTCTCACCGGTTGCCGCTTTTTTAAAACCAATCCGAAAGGCCGGCCATGATTCAAACCAAATCAAAACCCTTTGTTTTATCGGAGCTTCCTTACGGGCAAAATGCCCTGGCGCCGTACATCTCCGCGGAAACGCTCAAGTTTCACTACGGCAAGCATCATCGGGCTTACCTGGATAAACTCAATGAGCTTGTCCGGGGAACCGAATTTGCGGAGCTTGAGCTCGAAGAAGTGGTCGTCAGGACCGCCGGACATGCCGACAAAGCAGGTATTTTTAACAACGCGGCCCAGGTTTGGAATCACGACTTCTACTGGAACAGCCTCTCGCCCAAAGGAGGGGGCAAACCCGCGGGGGACTTAGGCCGAAAAATTCAAAAGGATTTCGGCAGTTATGAAAACTTTCTTAAGGAATTCGCCGAAGCGGGCATGGCTGCTTTTGGCAGCGGCTGGGCGTGGCTCGTTGAGGACCGCGGCGCGCTCAAAATCACCAAAACATCCAACGCCGAGAATCCGCTGTCTCAAGGGCAGGGAAAGGCGCTTTTGGCTCTCGATGTGTGGGAGCACGCCTATTATTTGGATTATCAGAACCGGCGGATCGAGTACTTAAAGACGATTTTGGACAAATTGATCAATTGGCGTTTTGCCGAGATGAATCTGATCACCCCGACGGATTAACGGCTAAAACGGGCCTTGAGCTTCAAAAATCTTTTTTCCCAGAAATGATACGACAGCGCGGCCGCGATTAACGCCAATAAAACATTGACGGGAAACCAACGCCACCAGGCGCCGGCGAACGGGAATTCGGCAGGACACAGGAAGAATTCCTGCCAGATGTAAAGGCTGTAGGATAAAGTTCCAAAATACTTCATGACGGACGTGTTCAGAAGCGAAAACACGAAGCCTTGTTTAACGGTGATCGTTCTTGCCAGGATGCAGGCGGCGCTTATCGAAATAAGAGTTCTTCCGAATGGAAGGGTAAAAAACCCGCAGTGACTGATATGGCTCATCAACTGAGTTGCCCATATGGTTGTGATCGCCAAAGGCAGGAGAGCGCCGTTCTTGAGCCATGACGAATTCCAAACACCCGGATAGGCGCCGCGGCTGACCGCCAGCAAACTCCCGATCATGAGCGAGTCAGCGAAGCCCAGGAAAGGCGCCAAAAGGATTAACCGGTATTGGGGATAAAAATGGGCCGCGACTCTGACGATCGGGGCGAACAGAATGATGAAGAGAGCGGTCCGGGTGATCATTTTTTTGGACAGCTTCATGATCCACGGCCAGAAAAGATAAAATTGTTCCTCCACCGCAAGGCTCCACAAATGCCCGAGCATCCATGACCCGGTTAGCGAAAAATTCACCGTGTAGGTCAGCGCCTGCCAATAATTGACCGGCTGGATATCAAGCCGCTCGAGCCCGTTTGCCAAAAAGACTATAAAAATATAGAGATAATTCACAGGCAATATCCTCAGGATCCTTCGGATGTAAAATTTTGTTACATCGATGTTTCCGTGAAGATCCCCCTCTTGAAGCATCAAGGAGGTGATAAGAAAACCGCTGATTACGAAAAAAATCGTAACGCCGATATCACCGCTCGGTAAAAGCGCCAATCCGTCAGAGAGGAACTTCGGCGTGCCGTTTGAAAACCGGATGTGACTGAGGACGACCAGAAGTATCGAGACGGCCCTTAAGCCGTCCAGCGAAGGAATGTATCGGGGTGATTTTGCGAGCGTCGTCATTTGATCCGGGCTCGCTGGAAGACTGCGGCAATCAATAGCTGCTTGCCTTTTTCGGTCAAGTGGACGCCGTCCGAAAATAATTCAGAACGGGTTTCATCGCTGCCGAGAAAATTGGGATAGAGATCAACGTAATAAAAGCCCCGGTCGACCGATATTTTTTGCAGAATCGCATTGAGGCGGCATACGGATTGATCGGGGATTGTGAAGCCATTGTTATCATAGAAAGTCCGCTGGTCGGTGGGGAGCACGCTTTGGACGAAAATGTCGCTGTCAGGCCAGGCCTTGCGCATGGAGCCGAGAAGTGTTTCGTAATTTCGCCCGGCTGCGGGGATCCGGATAAAACGCCAGTAACTTTCATTTGCCCAATCGATGATCCGCTCAGCCAGGCGTCTAAGCAAAGACAGGCGTCCCTGCAGTAACCGGTCAATTTTATGCGGTATTCTGGCGATCGGCGCCCCATACAGGTCGTTGATCCCCAGCATGAAGAAAATCTTCTTCGGGCGGTACTGCTCGCGCAGAAGCTCAATCCGCGCAATCGCTTTTTGGGTGTTGTCGCCGGGTTTGCCCTGGTTGGTCACCGCGTCGTTGGGGAAGCTCTGCTGCCAGTCCACTTGAGCGGTCAGGCTGTCCCCGAAGAACAGGATATCGGGCCCGGTCGTCTGATTCTGCGCTTGTGCGTGGCCGCTGATCAGGCTGCAAAAGACGAGCGCGGTGAGGGCAAGCAGGCCCCGCCCGGCGCCGCAAATGCTATGGAAGACGACCATTCAAAAAGTATACTTAACAATTACGGGTTGTGAAGCTTATTCTTGAAGAGACCGCCTTCCCCGTATACCCGCCGGAAGGTGATTTACGGCCCCGCAAGGCCCGTGTTAAAATCCCCCTTATTCTTTTAAGCGCCCGTAGCTCAATTGGATAGAGCGCTTCCCTCCGAAGGAAGAGGTTACTGGTTCGATCCCAGTCGGGCGCACGTTCTAAATGTGTTTTGACGGAGACATCATGGCCGAGCGGACTCTTATTTTTATTCCTACCTACAACGAGCGGGAAAACCTGGAGCCGATCTACAACCGGATCCGCAAGCAGGATTTCAGGGCGGACCTTCTCGTGCTCGACGACCACTCGCCCGACGGAACGGGGGAGATCGCCAACCGCCTCGCCTCGCGCGACAAAGGGGTTTACGTGATCCATCGGGGCGGAAAAAACGGCATCGGGAGCGCGCACCGCGACGGGCTGCGCTGGGCCAATGGGCGCGGTTACACGTATTTGGTGACGATGGACTGCGATTTCACGCACCAGCCGGAGGACATCCCCGCGTTTCTCGCCGCGGCCGAAGAAGCGGACGTCGTCGTCGGCTCGCGCTACATGAACCCGGCATCTTTAAGCGAATGGAGCTTCTTCCGGCGGATCGTGACGGTTTTCGCGCACTTCCTGACGAAGCACCTCTTGAAGCTCCCGCAGGACACGAGCGGCGCGTTCCGCCTCTACCGGCTCGACCGGATCCCGTACGAGGTCTTCGAAAAGGCCGCCTCGAACGGCTACGCGTTTTTTTTCGAAAGCCTGCACGTCCTGGCGCTTAACGGCTACTCGATCCGCGAGATCCCGATCATTCTTCCCGCGCGCTCGTGCGGCCGGTCCAAGATGACCGTCGCCGACGCCGTGCGCGGACTCTGGAAACTCTTCGAGACGGCGTTCCGCGTCCGGCTGAACCGCAAAGACTACCTCGTTTCGAAGCCCTCGCCCTCCCGGAGCGCGGCCCGCTGAATATGCAAAGCCTCGGCGTCCGGGCCATCACGCAGTGCCGCGTGTGCGGGAAGCGCGAACTCGACCTCATCATTTCGCTCGGCAGCATCTTCGTCTCGGATTTTGTGACGGACCGCTCGGCTCAAGGAGAGGACACGTACCCGCTCGAGCTCGTGCTCTGCGATCCGGAGACGGGGGGCTGCGGCCTCTTGCAGCTCCGCCACACCGTCGACCCTTCCAAGATGTACAACTTTTATTACTACCATTCCGGCACGAACCCCATCATGCGCCACGCGCTCGCGGACATCACGCGGCAGGTCGAGCGCCGCGTCCGCCTCAAGAAGGGCGACCTCGTCCTCGACATCGGCTGCAACGACGGGACGCTCTTGCGCTCCTACCGCACCAAAAAACTGAAGCTCGCGGGTTTTGACCCGGCCAAGAACCTCGTCCCCGAGGCCGAGGTGGGCACGACGCGGATCATCAACGATTATTTCAATCACGAGGCGTTCAAGCGCCATTTCCCAAAGAAAAAAGCCAAGGTCATCACGTCGATCGCGATGTTTTACGATCTCGACGACCCCAACAAGTTCGTCGCAGACATCGCCTCTTCGCTCGACTCCGACGGGATGTGGATCGTCCAGATGAGCTACCTGCCGCTGATGCTCGAGCAGAACGCCTTCGACAACATCTGCCACGAGCACCTCGAATACTATTCGATGCTTTCGCTCCAGAACCTGCTCGCGCGCCACGGCCTGCGCGCCGTCGACGTCGAGAAAAACGACGTGAACGGGGGGAGCTTCCGCATTTACATCCAGTTCACGGACCACGCGGCGCGGCCGGCGGGACTGAAGCGCGTCGAGGCGATGGAAAAAAGCGAGAAGCGCATGAAGCTCTTCGACAAGGAGACCTACTTCGATTTCGCCAAGCGCGTGGACGCGGTCCGCGAGGACGTGTATCACTTCATCCACAGCGAAACGGCGAAGGGGAAGAAGGTCTTCGTTTACGGGGCCTCCACCAAGGGCAACACGCTGCTCCAGTACTTCAACCTCGACCACCGCCTGATCGCCGGCGCCGCGGAGCGGAACCCGGACAAGTTCGGAAAAAAAACGGTCGGGACGCTCATTCCGATCATGAGCGAAGAGGAAGCGCGCCGCGCCAGGCCCGATTATTTTCTCGTCCTTCCGTGGCACTTCCTGAAGGGCTTTCTCACGAAGGAAAAAGCATATCTCCATTCGGGCGGCCGGTTCATCGTGCCGCTTCCCGAGATGCGTCTCATCCCTCCGCTCAAAGCGGCGAGCGTGCGACGCCGTTGACGCCGCGCCGGCTCGCGTTTTTATTCCCGTACCTCGCGCTCGCGCTTCTCTTCTTCGCCTTCCACCGGGAGGTTTACTTCCAGGGCAAGGTGTACGCCAACCCGTGGATCTTCCGCAACCACTCCCCGTTTCCGAAACCCGATCCGGCGAGCTTGAACCCGCTCAACACGGGCACGGAATACATGACGCATTATTTTCCGTACAAGAAGTTCCTTGCCGACTGCCTCCGCGAGCGCGAGCTTCCGCTGTGGAACCCGTCCGTGTTCTGCGGCTTCCCGCAGTACGCCAACGCCAACACCTGCGTCTTTTCGCCGTTCAACCTGCTGCTGCTCCGGTGGCCGCCGTACCGGGCGTACCTCGCGCTCTTGGCGGCGTTTTTTCTCTCGGGGTCTTTTTTGCTTTATTTTTATCTGGCCCGTTTCGCCAAGGCGTCCGCGCCGGCCGCGTTCGCGGGCGCGGCGTCGCTGCTCTTCGCGCCGCACCTCATGGAGTTCATCGATTTCGACACGACGCTGGCGCTCGTCTGGGTCTTTCCTCTCGTCCTCATCATGGCGCACCGTCTCGCCGAGAGCCGGCGCGGCGCCGTCGAAACGGCCTTCGTCTTCCTCGCGGCGATCGTCATGGGGCATATGCATGTCGTCGTGAACGCGCTCATTTTGTTTACGCTTTATTTTCTTTATATCGCGCGGAATCTCCCGCTGTATTCCCGGTTCTTGCGCCTTCTCGCGGTCTACGCGTGGTTCGGCGCGCTCGCCCTCTTCATCCTGTGGCCGACGGCGCTGTCCTTCCGCCAAAGCCATTGGCTGCCGGAGCTCGCGGCGGGCACTCCCGAGCTCCGATGGCCGGTTTCGTTCGTGACGGGCCTTTACCCGGCCCTCACAAAGATCCCCCTTTTCCACAAATTCCTCTCGGAGGCGATGGGCGGGCACGCCTCCTTCAGCGTGACCGTTTCGGTGGGCACCCTGCCGTTTCTTCTGGGCCTCGCCGGATGCGCGGCTGTTTTTTTTAAAAGCACGAACCGGACGCTGCGCTTCTTCGCCGCGTGGGTGCTCGCGTACCACGTGTGGGACGTGCTCGGGTTTACGCAGTGGGTGCCCGGCGCCGCGGGGCAGTTCCTCAACGTTTGCTTCTTCAAGTTTTGGCAGTTCTACGTGTTCGCGTCCGCGGTCGTCACGGCCCTGGCCCTGGACGCGATCGGCCTGAAGGGCGCTTACCGGACCGCGCTCGGCTGGATCCAGAAGAGCTTCGGCGTTCTGATCGTCCTGCCGATGACGGCGGCGGGCATCGCCGTTTGGTATTACCGGGAGCCGCTTCGAACTCGGCTGTGGCTGGAGCTCATGCAAAGGGGGCTCATGGCCGAAAACGCGTATTATCACGGGCGTTTCGCCGAAATTTTTAACACGGCGCTCACCGTCCTCAATCCCTTGTCGCCGTGGATGATCGTTCCGGCGCTGGCGGTGGTCGGCATCGGCTGGGCGCTCCGGCGTCCGTCGAAGGCTCCCCACGAACTTCTTGTTTTTCTCGTCGTTTTGGAGCTCGTCTGGACCGGCCGGCAGGTTCTGCCTAAACCCCAGCCGGATTCCGCCGTCTGGCCGCAGACCGAAGTCACCGATTTTCTTAAAAAAGACCCCGCTCTCTTCCGCGTTATGGCGCTCCAGACGACGGGGAAGCCGGGGGAGGGCGTCCAGAAATACATCCTCAAACCGAACCTGGGGATTCCCTACGGCCTTTATGACGTCGGCGGGATGGATTCCATGACGATCGGGAGTTACCTGTACTTCACCCAGAAGTACCTCACTGGCCGGCCCGAGGCGCCGTTTTCGCGCTACGGCCAGCTCGATTTCGAATTCGTCGATCCGGCCGTCGCGGGCTTCCTCAACGTGAAATACATCCTCGTTTCCGACGCGCGCAAGCTGGAAGAAAAAGGGCTCGAGCCCGTTCTGACCGCGGACGGCCTCACCGTCTACGAAAACAAAAAATTCCTTCCCCGGATTTTTTTCACGCGCAAGGTCCGGCCGTTCGCGGATTTTGACGGCGTTTACCGGTCGTTGTCCGGTGATCCGTTTGACGGCGAACCGTGGGTGTACACGTCGGGTCCCGTGGGCGAGCCTTCCGGAGAGGGGATCTTCGGCCGGGCGCCCGAGCCCGTGATCAGCCGTTTTTCGCGCCAGGACGTCCGTCTGGACATCGAGACCGCGCAGCCGGGGATGCTTGTTTTTACCGACAGTTTCGACGACGGCTGGAAGGCGTACGACGGCGAAACGCCGGTCTCCATCGAGCGGATCAACGGTCTTTTTAAGGGCGTGCCTCTCCAGCCCGGCGCTCACGCGATCCGCTTTGAATATTATCCCGACGCCTTCTACAGGGGGCTTGTCGTTTCTGCCGCCGCGCTTCTCGCGCTCGTGCTTTTCTGGATTGTGCTAAAATAACATCGGAAAGGCGGCTGACATGGGACAACGAGAAGCCAAACGCATCTTGGTTGTCGACGACGAACCCTACATGGTTCTCCTCATGCGCGGCCGCCTCGAACGCCTCGGATATGAGGTCGATGAAGCCTTCAGCGCCGGGGAAGCGTATGAACGCGCGCGAAAGACCCCCTACGATCTTCTGCTCCTCGACTTCTTCCTGCCTGATGAACGCGGCGACGAGGTGTGCCGATCCCTTCGGCGGCAATTGGCCTATGCTAAAACACCCATTATCATCATTACCGGCTTCTCGAGCCGTGACGCTGAGGACTTTAGAGCCAACGGCGCGACGGCTGTGCTGTTTAAGCCGGTTACGCAGGAGATGCTTCTCGAGGCCATCCAGAAGTACCTTCTTTAATCAAAATTAAGCAATTTTGTCAATCCGTGAATATAGATAGCTAAAGTCTGTGAGATTTGACTTTATTTGCCTTGTAAGGTATCCTTAAGCTTAAGAAGAAGGGTCATACAATATGAGTTATAAGTCCTTTGTTTGTATACTCGTTATGAGCTTTATGGCGGGTGCGCCGCTTTACGCCGCCGCCGCAGAACGGAACGTGCTGGTTCAGAACGCAGCCGGTTCCGTGGAATACCAAAAAGGCGGCGAAGGGGACTGGGCTCCGGCCGCCAAGGACGCCGCGCTCAGCGAGTCGGACATCGTCCGGACAGGCGACGCCTCGACCTGCGACCTCCTCTTCAAGGGCATGTCGGACACCACGGTGCAGCTCCGGCCCAACTCCGTTCTTGAACTTTCCACGGTCTCCGAAGAAAAAACGGGGGACGATACCGAGCTCGATCTAACGATCGGCTCTGTCCTCGTTAAGGCCGAAAAGCTCAAGGGCGACTCCGCTTTCCAGGTCAGAACACCCAATTCGATCGTCGGCATCCGCGGTACGGAATTTGAAGTCAACGTCGACTGATCATGCGGGCATTTTTTGGCCAGCTTTCATCCCTCGCCAATGAATACCTTTCAGTTTCTAAACTCGTAGTCGTTCTGCTCGTCGCCGGTCTCACGACCGTCGCCTACCGCCAGGGCATGCTCGATCCCTTCGAAAACGTCACGCTGGACCAGCGTTTTAAGATGAGGGCCCAGCAGTTCACCCATCCCAAGATCGTCCTCGTCGAAATCGCCGAAGACAGCATTAATTCCATCGGTAGGTGGCCGTGGAACCGCGAATGGCACGCGACGCTTGTCAAAGCGCTTTCGGCATTCGGGGCGAAAGCGATCGCCTTTGACGTGCTTTTTTCGGAACCTTCGGTCCCGGAGACGGACGCTCTCTTCGCCCAAACCATCAGCAAGGCCGGCAACGTGTACCTGCCCGTGGCTTTCAACGAAACGCACGGAGTGACCGGAGCGGGCATGGCCGAGAGCATCCCTTCTTTGCGCGACGCGATCCGCGGGGAAGGGCATATTACGATCGTTCCCGACCGTGACGGACTCTTGAGGCGCATCAAGCCGCGGTACATGCATGAAGGCAAGGGGTATCTCCAACTCGGCCTCAAGATGGCCATTGATCTCTACGGCGTCAAAGAAAAAGACCTCGTCTACAAAGAGAATGTGCTCGAGGTGCCGATTCCCAACAACCCCGTTCTCAAGATCCCGCTGACGCAGGAAGGGGACATTCTGCTGAATTGGGCGGGCAACTGGAAACAATCCTTTTTCCACGTGTCGTTCATCGACGTCGTCGTGTCTTACGCGCAGCACTTGAAGGGGCAGAAGCCGCGGCTCCCGCCCGACATCTTCGACGACGCGATCTGTATCGTCGGTGTGACGGCCACGGGCCTCTTCGATATCCGTTCCATTCCCCTCGAGCCGGCCTATCCGGCCGTCGGCGTCAACGCGACGGTTTTGAACTCGGTCCTCGAGCGGAATTTCCTGTCGGTCACGAACGACAAAGTGAATCTCGCGATCCTGTGGATTTACGCGGTCATCATTTTTCTCGTGACGTTGCGCCTGAGCTATCTCCAGAGCACGATCCTCATCGTGACGCTGGCCGCGGCCCACGCGGTCCTTGCCCTGCTGCTCTTCGCGTTCGGAAACATCGTGCTCAACATCGTGTACCCGCTCTTCCAGATTCTGGCGAGCTTCATCTCGCTTTCGACGTATCACCAGATCGTCATCACGCTGGAGAAGCGCCGTCTCATGAAGCTTGCCACGAAGGACAGCATGACGGGGCTCTTCAACATCGGGCATTTCAAGCTGCTTCTGAACGCCGAGCTCCGCAGCATCAAACTGCGCCGGAACAAGGACCTCTCGGTCATCATGGTCGACGTGGATTTTTTTAAGAAGATCAACGACACGTTCGGCCACGCCTCGGGCGACGAGGTGCTGAAGGCCGTGGCGGAGGTCCTGCGCCTGAGTTCACGGTCTCTCGACGTGGCGTGCCGGGACGGCGGCGAGGAATTTATTCTGATGCGTCCCGGCGCCCGCCCCGA
>OBEQ012772903.1_pt1 | contig 18641 bp, 20 predicted proteins | sample 1670901 | NCBI WGS metagenome assembly OBEQ01 (sample SAMEA104232315, study PRJEB22302) | groundwater metagenome | biome: forest; feature: aquifer; material: groundwater | place: USA | collected 2011-08-07 | depth 5.4 m
GACGGATATTTATTCCAATCAAATAGTTTTGTTCCTGAAGGAAAACACACCGTAAATCTTACACGAAGATATTACAGAAAAAATAAGATGCTTACAGATGGAACATTTCCTTTGCTTGAAGAAGAGTCAAAAACTTTTCTTACAACTTGCCCGTCAGTTGCATTTAGCTGTTCGAAAACAAACATTGCAGTAAAAGACTGTTACACCATTTCTCCTTATTTTTATGCAATATTTTCAGGAGTAAATAATCAAATCGCGCTTCAAGATTTTTATTTTAAACTCGATGGAACAACATATAAGTGGAGCGACACAATTCCTGCGGATACAACATACTCAGTAACTTCTGATGGAGAATATGTATTTCGCTTTCCTGTCAATGGATCAAATATAGAATGGGCAACATTTGGTTTAAAAAAATGTGATCCAAAACGATATCCGGAATCTGCTGTACGGGTGCAGTGTAATACTGCGAAACCTTGTACTCAGGATTCTCAGTGTTCTGATTATGAAAATTGTGATTCTAAAAAGAATGTATGCAGAGCAGTGCAGTGTCAAAAATGTGAAAGACTCAAGAATCATGCGTGTTCATCAACCTGTGTAAGTCCTGCAGCCTGTGGAACATCATCTTGTGTAAAAGACACCTGTGTAATCAATAAAACAGGATGTAAGAATTCAAATATCAAAATTACTGCAAATGTTATTGAAACAACTAATTCAAATACTGAATCAAATGGATTTTTCAGTAGACTCTATAACTGGTTTATAGAGTTCTTTAGCTGAAAAATAGTTAGATTTCTTTTTTTATTTTTCTATTCTTCCACTTTCTATATCTTCCATTATTTTATTTGCAATAATTTCGATAAGTTTATCTCTCTGAAATAAGTATAAATTTCTTTGGCGCAAACTGATTTGCTTGCGATTTTTCAGGTTCTGTGTTCAAACGTTCTTCTGTTCTTTGTTTTTGATTGTATTGAAGAGGTTGAATCTTATTGAATAATTCTGTTGTTTTTTGTGCTTGATAATGAACATCATAAATGTGTCTTTGAAGTGTGTAGTAACGCGAAATGTTTTTATTGGTTCCATCTTTAACTACTGCTTTCATGAGTTTTGCATGCAAAATTCCTTCGTAGAAGCAAATTTTCTCAGATTCTTTAGTGATGTGATTAATTTGTGCAAGAAGACTCTCTCTTGTTTTTACGTTAGGAGTATATCCATATGTTCTTGTGCAGTATGCAGAAACATCGATTTGCGTTTGTTCTACAGTTTCGAGAAAAAAACACATCTGTGTTCTCTCTTTTCGATATTGAGGAATGCTTTTATCATCGCTAAACAAAACCCAAGGAACATGCTCATTCCATTTTGGATCATCAGACACTATGCTCAAATAGAAATCCGCAAGTTGATCAAGTTTTCTTCGTTGTGTTGAGAGTATTGGAAGAAGATTTGGGTCTCCTTTTACTGCAGCATTGTAAAATACTTTCCATTCATCTCGAAATGTTTTTTCAAATATTTTTTTCCCTCTTTTTCTTGTTTCAAGTAATTTTTTTTCTGCAGACCAGATTTTTTCAAAATTATTTGAATGAATTTTTTTATCTGAATCCCTTAGTCCTGCAGCAAGTTCCTTTGCTCGTTTTATATCAGAGTAGAGAGTATGATAATCCATTGCATCATACTTGTTTGCAACAATAAACAATCTATCAAAAATACACGCACAGGTGTGTATCCTTGATGTAAGTTCTGCGAGTTCATAAGACATAGTTATTCACACTCGTTCTTTTTTGTTTTTTCTTCAACTAATAATCCTTCAAGGCGATAGACTTTATCTCCTAACTGTGGAAGATTATTTGTTCTATGCAGTTCAATTTCGCTGCGGGTTAGTTTATCAAATAAATAGGTTTTGTTTTCTTTTTCGACAATGCGGTAATCTTGCCTTGCATCCATTATTTTATTGTATGCAGTAGTTCCGCCAATACCAAGCGCGACTAAACTTCCGTATGCTGCTATTTTTCGTATCATGGTTTTATCTCCGAGATGGTTTTTTTGTTTTTTCTTTTTGTATGATTTAATCTGATTATCTTTTCTTTTTCCATCTCTTTTCTTTTCATTTTTTTTATTTTTTTATTTTCAGAATGCCGCAAAATAAATGCTGCTTCTTGTAGTGCACTCTGTCAAAAGGAGTATATAATTTCGTGGAGTAGTGTTTGGCACTACACCTTTTTAAGAACTCTTTAAAGAATATATTTTGCATGCAAGAAAAAAATTTACTAAGATATGCGTTTATAGGTTGTATTACAGGTATTCTTCTTTTATTTTTTCTTAGCGAATTTCAGCGAGAAGAAACAGCAAATTCTTTTCAGATGAATGAAGATGGAACCAGCAGTGGAAGAATACATTTTTTTGCACGTGTTATGCAAGTTGCAAAAGGAAATGGAATAATTACTCTTACTGTTAAAAACGAACAAGAAGTAAAAGTTCTCCTTTTTAAACCAGATTTTTTTTTTGTACAGAAAGGATCACTTGTTGAAATTACGGGAACAAAGCAAACGAATCAGATGATGCGATCAAATAAAATAGTCTCCTCAAATGAGATGGTCTCGTCAGATAAAATAAATCAGTCAGATAAAATAAAACAGTCAAATAAAATAAAACAGTCAAATAAAATAAAACAGTTAAATCAAATAAGTAAATCAAATCAAATAAAACAAACAAATGTTCTTTCTTCTTCAGAAGATATTATTGCAGATGAGGTGCGCATAATAGAATGAAAAAAAGAATAAATGCGTACAGAATACAATGATATTTGCAATTGAAATTCTTGTATTTATTTTTCTTGGAATTTCTTTTGGTATTATTACTGGTTTAACTCCAGGTGTACATATTAATTTAGTAAGTACTCTTTTACTTTCTTTTTCACCAATTTTATTGCAGTACGTTCATACAATAACACTTGCTTGTTTTATTATTGCAATGGCAGTAACACATTCTTTTCTTGATTTTATTCCATCAGTATATCTTGGCTGTCCGAATGAAGAAACTGCACTAAGTGTTCTTCCTGGACACAGATTTCTTCTTGAGGGAATGGGTTATGAAGCAGTACGACTGAGTATTACAGGAAGTGTTCTTGGAATAGTTTTTGTTTTGATTCTTACTCCTTTGTTTCTTTTTGTCGTTCCTGTCATTTTTTCAAAATTGAAAGATTTTATTGTATTTATTTTGATACTCATTATTTTGTATATGCTCTTTAAGTCAAAAAATAAAAATACTATTTTTTGGAGTTGTGTTGTTTTTTTATTATCAGGAATTTTAGGTATTATCACTTTTTCATTATCTCTTAAAGACCCATTGTTTCCACTTTTTTCAGGAATGTTTGGAGTAAGTATTCTTTTTACGAGTATTTCTGAACAAACAGTTATTCCGACGCAGAGAGTAACAGAACAAGTATTTGTTTCAAAAATAAAAATGATATGGACAAGTATTGTTGGCAGTTTTTCAGGATGTCTTCTTACACTTTTTCCAGGTCTTGGTCCTGCACAGGCAGGAGCATTTGGCAGTCAATTCATTTCTGAATCAGATGCATCACTCTATCTTATTTTGACAGGAGCAATTGGTTCTGCATCAATGCTCTTTAGTTTAATCACTCTGTTTACCATAAACAAAGCAAGAAATGGAGTAATTGTTGCAATCCAACAATTAGGAATTGGTGCAGACAGTATGGGAAATTCTTCTGCAAATACTATTCTTTTTATTCTTCTTGTGAGTGCAGCAATTGCGGCATCTATCGCAATTTTTTTATCATTCTATTTTGCAAAAGTATTCTCTGTAATGATGAATAAGATAAACTATCAAGTTCTTTGTGTTGGAATTATTTTTTTTATTGTTCTTCTTGTTTTTATTTTTACGGGCTTTTGCGGAATACTTGTTCTTTTTACAAGCAGCTGTCTTGGGATTCTCCCTCCACTTTTGAACGTTCCAAGAAGCACACTTATGGGGTGTTTACTCTTGAGTGTGGTGTTGTATGGAATATAAACAAAAAAAGAAAAGAGATTTAAGATCTAAATATATCCTTTTTGATCTTTGTAGATACTTTTATATACTTGTATATCTTCGGATATCTAGTCTGAATATTTTTATTTGTAACAAACCTGTTTTTATTTCACATCATGCAGTGCTTCGAGCAGAATTAAGAGAAATAGCATTTCCTGACCAAGTAACAAGATGTATTTGTACAGGAAAAATCTTTCGATTTGGAAAGAATCACATTCGTTTTGTAAAACAAACGAGAAAAGGATGCATAATTTGTATTGGAATTGAGAATGTTGATGCAATTATTATTAAAACAATTGAGCGAGGAAATTAATGAACTGCCCATTCTGTAAATCAAAGATGGAGGAAAAACAAGGAATAATGAAAGATGATAATGTTAGATATTCTTTTTATAAATGTATTTCTTGTAAAGAGGAGCTTCTTGACATGCCTCAGATGCATAGTCTTGCAAAGAAATATAAATCATTTCGCAGCGCAAATAGAGTTTCTGTTTCAAAGTGGGGAAACAGTCTTGCAGTAAGAATTCCAAAGTCTGTTGCACAAGAATTACATCTAAAAGTAGGAAAAGAATTATTATTGATGAAAGAAGAAGATGGAATAAAGTTATTACTTTAGAAAAAATAATCTTTGTTTCTTTATTTTATAAAAAAGAAGAAAAAGAAATAAAAAAATTTAATAGCACTTACAACTGTTTTCTGTGTAAGGTTTTGCATTTGGACAAACAGCGTGTATATTAAACGTTTTTGTGACACCTTCTACCATTAGAGAAGTTTCTTCAAACTTATATGAACAAAAAATTAAACCATTCTCTAAGTAACCACATTGTCTCGAATTAAAAGGTATGGAATTCAGAGATACTATCCAATTATTCCCCTGTTCATCAGTTCCATATGTAGGAGAAAATTCATCAGTGTTTTGCTGAATTGATTTTCCTTCAATAAACTTCCCGTTTAAATAATTATTTGGTGTGAAATATTCTTTTTCCGGCGTTACACTATCCGGACAAGTAATAATTTTCGGAATTTTATTATCTGGATTTAATCCTGCTTTCTTTTCAAGTATCGGTTGTTGCATTTGTGTTTTGGAATTGATTGCTTGTCCTGATAGTGTTTTTCCTGGTGTACAAGCTACAACTAACAATGTTAATAATGTTAAAAAAATCAATATTTTTTTCATAGATATCACCTTTTTATTTTAATACATTTTTTTAGGTAATAGTTAAGTGAACTTATTTAAAAAAAAGAGTAACCCCCCCAATAAGAAAGATCTAAAGAACTTACGTTAAAATTTATTCAACTATTTTTATACCGGTTATATTCTTAAATTCTTTATCAAATGTTGCAATATATTCTGTACGTATATTTTCACAGAGAATAATTGTTGAACAATCAACGAGACTGAGATTTAATTTCGTTTTTGCAAAAAAAATCCAGGTTTGTTTGAGAAGATGATTTGTGATATGCAATATAAAAATTGTTTTTAGTATATGACTACCGAGTTGTATTGCTCTCTCTTTTCCAACTTTACGATTTGTTACTCCTACTACTTCATTGAATACATAATCTGAGGTAAAATAATCTCCAAAAGAATTCTCTTCTATTTTTTGCATCAATTCAACTGCTTTGGTATGATGTACATCATTTATGTTATCATATGCGATAAAAACTGATGCATCAATAAATATCATTTAATCCCCAAATAGGATGGTATCTACTTCTTCACTTGTTTTTTCTGTTCCTTTACCCCAAGAGACGGGTTTGTGTTTGCTAAATTTGAGCTGCTTTTCTTTGAGTTCTTCTGTAAAATGTTCCATTGCAAGAGTAAGAGCAGCTCCAATGTTTAGACCTTTTTTTATAGCGCTTGCTTTAAATGTCCTAAATACCTCATTATTCACATCTCTTACCGTAATTTGCGTTTCCATGCAAACATGTAAAACATGCTTTACATTTAAATGTTTTGTTTTTTAAACGATTTTCATGAAGTTCTCTTTCACAACTTATTAAAACCCTCTTCCTTTTTTGTTTCTCTTACATGAAAAAAATAGTCGTTCTTGGCGGAGGTACAGGGTCATTTGTTGTCCTATCTGGTCTTAAAAATTATCCTGTTGAACTTACTGCAATTGTGTCGATGGCAGATGATGGCGGAAGTACGGGTATTCTTCGAGATGAACTTGGCGTTCTTCCCCCAGGAGATGTGAGACAATGTCTTGTTGCTCTTTCAGATTCAAGCAGACTTATGAGAAGTTTGATGAATTATAGATTTTGTGCGGGTGGACTTCAGGGTCATAGTTTTGGAAATATTTTACTTTCTGCTCTTGAAAAAGTAACAGGTAGTTTTGAAAAAGCAGTTGAAGAAACAGGAAAAATTTTATCTATTCGTGGAAAGGTATTACCTGTAACAACACATCGAGTACGTCTAAAAATGCTTTTGAATGACGGCATTCTTCTTGAAGGTGAGGGAGAAATTTATACTTCTCAAAAGATTGATGCAGGTTTCAAAAGTGTATATCTTGAACCGATACCTGTTGTAAACCAGCGGGCAATTGATGAACTTATGAATGCAGACCTTATTATCTTTGGTCCAGGAGGATTATATACTTCACTTATTCCGAATTTACTCGTCGATGGAATAAGTAAGGCTCTGCGAGAAACAAAAGCAAAAAAAGTGTTCATTGCAAATCTCATGAATAGAAAAGGTCAAACAACCAATTTCACTCTCTCAAAACATCTTTTTGAAATTGAGCGGTTTATTGGAGAACAAGTATTCGATTATGTTTTGTGTAATGATGGAAATCCTCCTGAATCACTTTTGCAAAAATATGCGCCAGAAGCATCGATGATTGTTAATGATTTGCAAGATAATGAAAAGAGAGTTAATGACACACAAGATCATGAAAAACAAGAAAAAAAAATGTTTAAAATTATCGCAGCAGATCTTCTTGATAAAAAAGGAGCAGAGTATGCACAGACAGATAAACTTGCAATGCATCGAGCATTAATAAGACATGATCCTGAAAAAATTGCAGAAATAATTATGCAGATTGTAAAAAGTATTTGATTGTTCGTTCTGGGTACATACCCCGCAGCTCTGCTGCGAATACTTGTACAGAACGAACACCAAAAACCCAATCGTTCATTAAATAGTATCGCATACCCCGCAGTTCTGTTGCGGTTGGGTTTTTGATTGTTCTTTTTGGGTTCATCTTATTTATATCTGTTGCGAAATTTTTTTATGTATTTTTTCATACCAAACATTTATAATTTTATTCTTCTTTCTTTTCTTCTCTATGACTAAAGTACCTCTCCCTGTCCTTCAAGCAGCACATAAAGGACCGCATGTATTTGCACCTCTTGTTATTTTGGGAAGTAATCTTGAAATTCGAAAAGAGTATCCTTTTCTTCTCACAAGGCAATCAGACAATGAAGTAAATAAAATTCTTAAACATCCACTCGTCGGATATAAACAAATTGCGCGTACAAATGAAGTATCTCTTGATGATTTTCGATATGCAGGAATGTCTGTTTCAAGAATTCCAATATACTCTGGAACTCTTGTTTCAATGTTTAGTAAGGAAATGAGAATTGTAAAATCTGAACATATGAAAGAGAAGGTTGTACATCTAGAAAGAGTTGTGAGGCAAGAGATATCTGAAGATGCATTTTATGATGCATTTGTATCGCTTGATGCATATATTCTTCGTGCATATTTTTCTTCTACAAATTATAATCTGGGTAGAAAAAAAACGAAAGAAAAATATGAGTTGTTTGATGAAAGAAATCATGATTTATTTGATGAAAGTGAAGGTGATAAGATAGGTGATGAAATGGATCAAGAGACCCAAAGAATAGTTAGTTCTTCTCCGCAAAGGTCTGTTTTGTATGTTATTTCGGAAAACAGTTCTTTGCATTTTACCAAAACAAAAAAATATATTCGTATCGAAGGAGAAGAGTATGTGCGCGATCCTTTAACAGGAACTGTTGTTACTGAACTAAATTCATCAAAAATAAACATGACTTACACTCTTGACAAAGCATTCAGATTTGTCGTGCAAAGAAAAGTATTTCACCCATCAAGAGAACCTATCAATTTGTATTATGTGGACAAAAGTTCAATTGATAAAATAGTTAGATAGATTCTTTAATTTAATGTCTTATTTAATGAGAAGGATTATTTCTTATTTTTCATCTCTTTATTTTTTTTTATCTTATGACACTTAAGAATTATAGATTCTTGCAAGATTATGCAATTTTTTCTTTATTGCACCAAGTCTTGATTTTACTGTTCCAAAAGGAATACCTAATTCTTTTGCAATTTCAATATATTCTTTATTTCCAAGAAGCTTTATATATTCCTTTCTTTTTTTCGAAAAGAAGACGGAGAAAATATATTTTTTCGTCAAAAATAATGGAACACTTAACTGAATTTGCAAAGTCTGCTTTGAATTTATTCAAGTCTGTTTTAAGACCTGTCTATATTATAGATGATCTTGAACAATTTGATCCTCGTAAGAAAACAATTATTCTTAAAAAAAATTCTAAACAACAGTTCGCAAAGGAACTTGGAGTTCTCTCTTGGAATATTTGGAGGGGATACAATAAAGAACATATTCTTGCATCTCTGCGTTCAATTCTGCAAGAGAAAAATCCAACAGTTCTTTTTTTTCAGGAAATTCCTGTCTATGAAAAAGGACATTTTTTAGATGATTCTTTGTTTCAAAAATATTCTCTCTGTTATGCACCAAATCATTTGGTTAAAAAAAATTCACGTTTTTATCCATTTGTTCATTCGGGTCCTGCAATTGTTTCAGAGTATCCTTTTCTTGAAACAAAAGTGTATCCTCTTCCCTCTGTTGCAAAGCAGCATTTGGGAAAAAATCATATTGTAAAAAGAGTTGCATTATATGCACGCATAAAACTTGCAAAGAAAAACATAGGTCTTTACAATGTGCATCTTGAATGTATTGCAGGAGAACGTGGAAGAAAAAAACAGATAGATTATCTTCTTAATCTTATAAAACAAAAAAAAGATGATATTATTATTATCGGCGGAGATTTTAATTTTCTTTTTGGAAATTTTTTTGAGAAAGGAATTTCTCTTCTTGAAAAAGAAGGATTTCAAAATTTATTTTCTCGTTGGGAATTAAGAAGATATCCTCGCTTAGATTATTTCTTTGTAAAAGGAGCCTCTGCGAAAGGAATGCAACTTAAAGGAAAAGGATCAGATCATCAGCCTGTTGGATGCGTTGTTGATTTGAAGTAAAGAGTTTTTGTTAAAGTTTTTAGGCAGATTAACTAGATTATTTTTTTAGCATATTTTAGTTATTCAAGTGCGCTGTTTAGATAAGGTTTTGATTTTATTAAGATATTATTCTTATTTTATTAAGATATTATTCTTATTGTATTAAGATATTATTTGAATGTTATTTAAATGCTTATTTCAATATGTATCTTATCATATTGTACTAAAGGAGTTGTATTTTTTCTTCCTTCTTTACTTTTTCTTAAAGATACAAGACCTAGTGCACGTAATTTCTCAAGATCTTCTTTCACATTCTTTAGATCTCTCTTTGCTTTTTTTGCAAGTTCATATACTGAAGAAGGTTCTTCTTTTTTTATTGTCTGGAGAAGAGCAAGACGTTTCTCTGTGAGAGCGCTCTGCATGACTGCAAGTGTAGGAAAAGAGAGTTCGTTCTTTTTTTCTATCTTTTCTCCTTTTTTTATTTTTTCATATGTTTTTCCAAATTCTTCTAAAACGATAGGTAAACTTCTTATTGTTATTTCTACATTTTTTACTTTCATCTGTATTCCTCTTTTATTTTCTTTACATCAGCCATGAAATCTTCAATGAGTTTCCATACATCTGTAAATTTATATGTGATAATCTTCATTTTTATATGTTTGTGATGGATTCCAAACATTTTTTGATGACCTTCGAAGGTGTCATAACCCACTATTCTTTTTTTATCTTTAATTAGAACAAGAGAGTATGATACTCCATCAGGGTTTCTGCTTGTTTTGTCAATTTCCCAAATTTTTATTTGGATTATAAATTCATCATCATTCTCTTTGTATGTAAAGATAAGTTCAGACATATGGTATGTTATACCTCCTATTTAATCATTCCTCTTTTTTTGTCTTCTTTTTCTTTTTAAGATCATTCTGATTCTTTTTAAGCGGGTGTTGTAGTGTTCACTACGTCAAGAAAATTTGAATTGACAAAGGAAACTTTTATTTTCAAGAAAGGTTGTATTTTTAAGAAAAACTGTATTTTCCTTAAATGAAAGATCGGTTTAAGAATTATGATCGGAAATAAGGGAATGAAAAATCATTGAAAATTACTTCTTTTGAAATTATTGTTTCTTTTTCTTTTGCGTTAGACATATAATATAATATAGTCTGTAATCTTACTCGAAATTTCTTTTTTTTAAGTAATCGCTATTATGTTTATTTTAAAGTGGTGAACAGCTGAACGGTTTGTTTTTGAAACATTCAAGCTTTAGTGTGGGTTTTTCCTTTGGAACCATGATTTTTCTGAGGGAAAACTTTATAAAGTTCCCCAAGATTTTCATTATACGGATTTGAGATATGGATTAGACAGTGTTGTCGTCCTATGTCGGGGTGTTATCAAAAGTTTTATATAGAACCCCAAAAATCCTTTGCAAGATCTTCCAAGGTGAGAGAGAAAAATTTCTCTCTAAGTGAGATAGTTTATAGCTGGTTTATCAGACCCGATAAGACCGCATAAACGCTAATAACGTTAACACGGAGGTGTTTTTAGATGGAAGTAAAGAAAACTATAAAACGAATCGTTGCTCTTGGAGCAGGCGCAACAATGGTTGGTGCCACACTCATGAGTGCAATGGCAGCATCGTATACGTTGGATCAATACCCAACTCCATTTGTAAAAGATGGAAAACTTGATGCTTTGATTGTCATTGGAAAAAATGCCATGACTGAAGATGTTATCGGTGCAGTCGACATCGGTGCAAGCTTACAATATGCAATGAGACAAACAAAAAGTGTTTCTGCAGGTAAGCAAGAAGTAGTAATCGACAAAGGTGTAAAGGTTAAAGGAACAGGTAATGAAGTTCTCAACTATGGAGAATACATGGCAAATGTTGTGTCAAATCCATTAGATGATGCAGACTTACCACAACTTCTCGCAGATGGTCGATATAAAGAATCAAAAGGAAATACAAAAAACGACCACACATACACACAGAGACTTGATTTCACACGAGCAAACAATGGTCAAGCACTCCATGATCAACCAGATGATGGATTGAATGCAAACGACTATCTCGAAATCAAAGACACTGCATTGTTATACAACTACACATTGCAATTTGATGACCCAGTAGAATTCGATGCAACAAGTGCTTCAACAATTGATGCAGACTTCGAAGGTTCTTCAATTGAAATCCAAGGTCAGAAATTTACATTTACTGAATCTAAGGATACAAACAACGATGATCTTCTTGATGAAGTAAGACTTCAAGCAGGAGATACTTTACTTTGGTTAACACAAGACCAAGTCATTGAAAAAACAGTTGGTGGCGTAACACATCAAATCAAAGTTGTTGATGTAACTGACAACCAAGATTCCTGTGGAATCTCTGTTGATGGCGACTTAACATGGGTTGATGTAAATAACGACGAAACAGTCAATGGAGTAAATGTTGGTGTTCTTGATGCAAAAGCAGTTCACGCACAACTTCAAGATGTAGACATTTGTCAATTAAATATTGGAGCAACTGAAATTCGATTAAAACACAACGACAACTTAGAAGTTGACGGAAAAGAAGTTCAGGATGCACGAGTTGACTTACGACTTGGATCCGCTGCAGGAAAATGGAATGGATTCTCTGTAGGATTCACACCAGACGACAATGTGTACTTAACAAAAGGACAAAACTTTGTTGATCCAGCACTTGGACTTTGGAAAATTGTTATGGAAGGAGTCAATACTGATAGAGAACTTATCAGCGTAACTTCATCCGGTTCTAAAGATGGAGCATTAACTTTCAACAACAATGAAGGTAAAGAAGTCAAAGTACCATTACACTTCGACACAGCATTTACTGGTCCAGATGCAACAGCATTCGTAGATGAACTTGTATGGGCAAAGTCCACAAGTAAACTCGTTTTAGTCCACACAGATGATCGTGTAACAGCATCTTCTATGTCAGGATTAAAAGGAACAGAGTTTTATCTTGTAACATCAGGACAAACTGCACACATGGTTGAAATTTCAAGCGTCGACACAGACAACGTCACAAATGGAGATGGTTCTTTTAACTTTAAGGACTTAACATATGGACGAACTTGGGAAACAAGACCATACAAAGATGCAGGTTTTAGAGCATCGTCGAACTTTACAAGATCGGCAAGTAATTGTGCAACACAATTAACAAACACAAGTACGAACTCTTTTACTGTAAGTTTAAATCAGACAGCAGCATTGTGTGCAATTGTAGCAGGAGACTATATTACATTTAATATAACTCCAACAGCAACAGCAACTTCCATCTTTAGAGTTCAGAGTATTACTACTGCAGGAGTCGCAACTCTTGACAGAGCAACAACGAACTATATTGACGGAAACACATCTGTTAGTGAACTTGGAACTGGTGGTATAACAACAGTCGATCTTGGATCACTTGGTACATTTGATATCATGGTGACTGAGAATGGAGCAGACTTAGACGGTGACGGAACAGCAGAATTAACAGCCGCATCAGTTGTTCTTCTTGATGGAGATAATGACGCAACATCTGCTGAAACAAACTATGGTGTACAAGTAAGACTTGCTTCACTTAACCCATACAGACCAAACCGAACATCTGTTGACGACGACTCCCCAGTTATGGCAGTAAACTTAACAGAACAAGACATTGACGACAGTCAAGTTGCAGGACAAAATATCTATCTTTTAGCAAGATATGATCAAGCAACAGACCAACAAATTGAATTTCAATTTAGTAGCCTTGCAAACGGAACTGCAGTAAATCCAACAGCAGCTGTTACAACTTGGCCAAGAGTTGGATATGACAAAGTTGACTCAGACTCTGATGTACAGTATTCATCTACTGCACACGGAACTCTTGTCGAATATGATAACGACAAAACAAAGTGGGTCAAGGTTTGGTATCCAAAAGAAGAAGTTGAAGTCAATGCATTTGTCGCACCAGTCAATGCTGTTACAAGCGCAACAGGCGGTCAAATCGAGACAGTTCAACTTGAACAGATCAATGTCGGAGCAGCAAGACTTGATGAGGAAGTTACAGACGTAACAAAAGACAACCTCATTGTCGTCGGCGGTCCATGTGTAAATACAGTTGCAGCAAAACTCTTGGGTAACCCAGAACCATGTACAACAGGCTTTAAAGAAGGAAGCGCAGTTGTCAAATTAATGGCAAATGGAGACAAGGTTGCAATGCTCGTTGCAGGTCACAGTGCAGCGGACACACGAAGAGCAACAACTGTTGTGTCACACTGGAAACAATACCCAGCATTCAAGGGTACTGAAGTCGAAGTGACTGGAACAAGCTTAACTGACATTACTGTTAAGAGTCCACAATAAACCCATTAGGGTTTTTTTTATTTTTTTTATTTTTTTAGTTTTCTTCAGTTGTTTTATTTTCCAATCATTTAAATTATTTAACTTCTTTTTTTCATTTTATGATTGACGCAAAAAGTCTTGAACAAGCAAAGGAAAGGTTAGAAGAGATTATTAATGCAGAAAGAATTGCAACAGAGGATGTCAAAAGAAAATATATAAAAGAATGGTATGAAAATATACTTTGGAAAAGAAATGTTCCGCAAGAGACATTAGATTTTTTTTCTAAAACTGATTTGTCTGATTCTACAGTACGTAAGTATCTTTTATCCGATACCCGTCTTTTATTTGTTAGAGAAACATGTCCTTTACTTATTGCAAGAGGATCACATCAAATAATTCTTGATCTTAGCGAGGGTCTTGTTGTAAAAGTATCATACAGAGATCTTGATAGGAACGGCACATTCACCATTATCTCTGACGGATTTATGCAAGAAACAAGAGACATACTTTCTTCTGAAGGAATTCCTGTTCAAGAAGTGTATGCTTGCAGAATACATTGGGAAAACAACAGTACTGAAGAGAAAATTATTATTTCCGACGGAAAAGATAGTTCTTATGGTGGGCTTTTAAGAGGAAGATATCATCTTCCTTATAAACTATTTAATCAATTGCGAGAAAAACAACTTGTTCATTTATCTAATGGATATATTACTTCTGATTTGCGTGAAGAAGGAAGATATCAGGTTATAGATTATTCTGATGAAATCGCGCGTACACTTATTAATTATGATGAAATAAAAAAACAGTATGATGTTATCTATGAAAAATTAATGCAATTTGCAAATAATACAAAAGAAGATGAAAATAATTTTTTATCTGGTAAAATATATCTCATTCGCAGTGGACATGGTTTTAAAGATGGTCCAGAAAACGCAATTAAAAAAATGTTCTTACTTCAAATTCCTGTTGATCTCTCTCGAGAAGGAAAGATTGTTATGGGAGATCTTGATCATGTACGCGTGTTTAGATAAAAAAGAATGAATTTTTTTTTATCTTCTTATTTTTTGTATGTGTCTTTTTTTATTTATAAATTTTTATTAATTTAATTCTTTTATTAATTTAATTCTTTTATTAATTTAATTCTTTTATTAATTTAATTCAATAACTCTTCCTTTCGGTCCAGGATTATATAGTTTACAATTTTTTATTTTATCAACAGCTCCAAAACATTCGTGGATATGACCTGAAATTGCGGCAATTGGTTCTTCTTCGTCGATAAATCTGCGATAACTTTTGCTGCCGACATGGCTGTCAAGAACAAGGTCGAGTTTGGTATTATGTGGTGGTTGATGTGTTAAGAGAACTAACTTGTATTTTTTCGGTAGTTCTTTTTTTAAAATTTTCACTGTTTTTTCAAAGCCTTTATCCTCATAGGAGAAACCGCCTCCGCCATAGCCAAAAAAAACATATTCGCCAATTTGATAACTTGCAGCATGCAAGTAAATAATATTTTTTAAACCAATACATGCATCACGAAGTCCTATTTCATCTTCATGGTTTCCAGGGACAAGAAGAACTGGTTTTCCCATATTATTCATGAGTCTCAGAAGCATTTTTTCTTGATTTTGAAAAATAGTAAAGTCACCTGTACAAATAATTAAGTCAACATCTTTTGCTTTCTCTTTTGCTTCAGCAAATGCACTTAAACTTGCATGCCAGTCAGTAAATGCCATTACTTTCATAAAGATAAGGTCTAAAAAGGATGTTTAAAAAGCTTGTGGATTTTTGAGGCTATTGTTTTAAAAATCTTTCTCTCTTTCTCTTTTTTATGCAAAACTCCTTTAATTTTGGAAAAGTAGAAATGATTGATGTCAGGAGTAGAGTGAGACTTCCTGACGGATATCTTGCGGTTTTTCGAGAATCATTTTGTCAATATGTTTCTATTCAAGAAAAAACTGATGAAGTTTTTTCTCTGCATACGTATTTGCATTGTGAGATGCGATCAAAAAAAAGAGATGAAAATGTTCAAAAAATTATTCTTGGAAGAATAGATCTTTCTTTTTTTCAAAAATATCTTTCAGAAAATAAAATTCTTTTCAGTGGTGGTCTTACGTATTTTGAAATTTGGAAGCCATCTGATTTTGTAGAGTGGGAAAGACGACATAAAGAGAAAGGACTTGATGATGAAGTTTTACGATTGTTTGAAGAAATATGATCTTTTCTTTTTTACATATTTTAAGAAATTCTTTTTTTGATAATGTAAAAAAACTACATTCCTGCGACTGCATAATAATCTTCGAGAATTATTTTATCAAGTTCTTCAACATCTTTTACAATGTAGAGTCTGCCTTGTCCTATTTCTACAATTTTTTCTGCTAACTTTTTACCTTGTTCGTCGAGATTTATTCCCACAATAGAAATGGTTATTCCTGCTTCTTTTGCTCGCAGACTTGCTTCGATTGTCATTTTTTCTGGAACATTTCCAACGGTTGGAACTGCATCTGTCAAAATAAGAAGGTGTTTGCTTTCATCACTTTCTGTAAAAAGACTATTCGCTTTGTCAAGAACAATTGCAAGATCTGTTTCTTTACTTGCTTTTACTCGTACTATTTCTTTTAAGAGTTTTGTAAAATCTTGCGTTGGAGAAATTGCAACTTTTATTTCATCGCCAAAGACAATAAGTCCAACCTTATCTCGTTCTTGAATTGCTTTATACGCAAGTGCGATTCCTGCTCTTTTTGATGCATCTATTTTTTTTCCTTTCATAGAACCCGATGCATCAATTGCATAGATTATTGTATTTTGTCCTCGAGCTTCTTTGTCATAGACTTTAAGATCTTTAAGATGAATGGATGTGTGACCTCGTCGGAGTGCAACTTTTAATGATCTTCTTATTGCAATTTCCCTATACCTTGCTCCTTTTTTGTAATCTAAATATTCTTCTTTAAAACCAAAGAGTGATTCTTTTTTATTTACTCTTTCTCCAAAAATTCCTTTTGGAATAAGATTATCAAGTTCTTCTGCAGCCATAACAAGTGCAGCAAGTTCAATTCCTTCTTCAGTTACGGCGCCACTCTCGTCAAGAATTTTATCTTTTTTTAATTGTTTTATTTTTTCTTCAATTGCTTTTTTTATTTCTTTTCTAAATTCAGGAACTCGAATATTTTTTTCAATGTAATTAGGATCATATCCTGTAATAGATCTAATGATTGTTTCACCAAATAATTGCTTTGCCATAGAAAAGTTTTGAACCATTTGTTCAAACATGTTACTTGGTGTAAAAGAAGAAATGCCTTGATTAAGTGATTCTCTTATGAGATTTCCTTCGTCTATTTTTTCTTCGTCATTTTCAACTACTGCATGCATGAATTTATCATCCATGCCAGAAAAAGCCATCTTTCCTGAAAGTTCATCAATATCCTGTGTTTCTTCTACAGGCGTTGGTTTATTTTCAGGCGATTCCTTGTCAGGTAGAATCACCCATTTCTATTGCTTTTTTTTGTTCCAAACAAAATTTTCCGAATTCTTCTTTAATAAATTCTGTTGGACTCTGCGCGTATTCTGCAGCAGGTTTCATTTTTATTCTGTGTGAAAGAACTGATGCCATAACTTCTTCGACATCGCCAAAATCAACTTCTTTTTTTCCTTTCAAAAATGCATTTGCTTGTGCTCGTTCATAGAGACCAAGCGATGCACGAACACTTGGAAATTTTTCTAGTTTTTTACTATTACGTAAATTTCGAACAAAAGTAATTGTTGTTTCAAGAACATCTTCTGGAAAAGATAATAATTTTTGTCCTTTTTGTTTTACAATTCCTATTTCAATTGCGCTTGTTTCCGGGTAATGCATGTATACCACATCAAATCTGTCGAGGAGAACATCTGAAAGTTTTTCGGTACTTGTGTCTCTTGGATTCATTGTTGCAATAAAAATAAAATTTGCAGCAATATCAATTTCATAACTTCCAATTGTTGCAACGCCTTCTGCTAATACTTGAAGAAGTGCGTTTTGTAATTTTTCAGGACATCTATTGAGTTCATCAAAAAAAAGTATTCCATTATTTGCTTTGAAAATTTTTCCAGGAGAAAATGCTTCAAGAGACATTGGTCCATACTGTAAAGCTTTTACAGGATCAATATCTCCAATGAGGTCTTCAGCAGTTAAGTCAGGGCTTCCTTGGATGCGAACAAATCTTTCTTCGCCTCTCACGTGTTTTGTTTTCATTGTTTGACCTGCGGCTTTTTTTGCAATACAGGGAGGACAGACACTTTTTTCAGGCGTACAATGAAATCCGCATTCATGAACATTGGAATCAGGAAGAAGTTTTGAAACATTTTTTGCAATGGTTGTTTTTCCAATACCTGGAGGACCAACGACTAAAATATGTCTTCCCATGAGAAGTGCAGATTTTATCTGCATCTTTGTTGTAAGTTGCCCGACAATGTCTGTAAAAGGATCTTCCTTATCCAAAAATAGTTTTTTCCAGCTTTCGATTTGCATTTTCCCAAAAGTGAGAAGGTAGTATTTAATGCTTGCTCTTTTTTATGAGGTAGACTTTTTTAATCTTTGATTCTTTTTATGTTTTTCATTTTTCGTCGAAGGATTTTTAAATGAATGCATCTTTTTTATTTAGTATGTATGACTGCATCATAATCGGTTCTGGACCTGCAGCATTATCTGCGGCAGTATTTCTTGGTCGTGCAAAATGTTCTGTTTTAGTTCTTGGTAACTCTCAAGAAAGTAATCTTATGAAAGCGAAATCTATTGGCAATTATCTTGGTCTTGATGGTATTTCTGGAAAAAAACTCATGATGAAAAGTATTTTACAAGCAAAAAAATATGGATCAAAAATACTTGTGTCTGAAGTTGTAGATTTACAAGAAAAATTTTCTGCAGTAAACAATAAGAAAGTAACGATTGATAAAAAAATACAGAAAAATATGCTGATGAAAGATGGAGAAAAAAAACAAAAAAAACAAAAAAAACAAGAAAAACAAGAAGAACAAGGAAAAATATTTTCAGTAAAAACAGCAGA
>OBEQ011757754.1_pt1 | contig 18633 bp, 22 predicted proteins | sample 1670901 | NCBI WGS metagenome assembly OBEQ01 (sample SAMEA104232315, study PRJEB22302) | groundwater metagenome | biome: forest; feature: aquifer; material: groundwater | place: USA | collected 2011-08-07 | depth 5.4 m
CAGGATTTGCTTCACCATGTGCCCAAGAGCGTGACACGGCATTATTCTCAACCGGAGTTGCGTAACTTGAAAGCGTGTCTGGAGCGGATCGTCCCAAGACCCCAGTTGGTAGGTGGCACAAAACTGCCACAAATTTCTGACGAGACGAATGACACGAATTTTGAAGCAGCGAAAAGTGCCTGAAATTCTCGAACGGAATGTGGTGGGTCGTGGAGGATTTGAACCTCCGACCAACTGGTTAAAAGCCAGCTGCTCTACCGACTGAGCTAACGACCCAGGTACGGGATACCGCGGGGAGGCGCATTATCCTTGAGGGGGTGGATCGCGTCAAACCGCGACGGCGACTTTTTCGCTTACGGCGCGTTCGGTTTTGGCAACAACTTCATATCCGCGGCCGCGGCGTGCAGTGCGCAGAGAAAGCCCTTTTTGTCGAGCAGGTGGTACTGGACCTTCATGGTCAGGGCGCTGCCGAAGATCATGAAAAACAGCGCCAGGAACGAGCCGAGCGCAAGTGTCGACACGCCGGTGATGCCCTGGCCGATCGTGCACCCCATCGCCAGCACGCCGCCGACGCCCATCAACACACCGCCGAAGACGTGACTCACAAAGTCTCCGCCCGAGGTGAACCACTCGACCTGAAACCGTTTCGCCGCCACGGCGTACAGCAGCGAGCCGATCAGAACGCCCGCGAATGCGACCACGCCGAAGCTCACCAGCGGCCAATGTGGATTGAGCAGAAGATTGGCCACATCGGCCATCGGTGAAATAAAGGTGTACGACTGCGCGGCAACGCGAATCGGCGGCTCCGCTGTCGGCATAAGCGCATACTCGCCCCAAGCCTCGCTTAACGGACCGCCGGTAATGATCCACCCGGCGACGACCGCGAGACCCACGGCGATGCCCCCGAATAGATTGTTTCCGCCCTCACGAAACTCGCGCCAACGAAGAACAAAGAAGAGAAACACTGCCGCCACGAGCCCGCCCAGCAGGAAATGCAGCATGTGCGTATCCTGACGTTTCATCAGGCCGCCGGCGATGGCGCCGAGCTCCTGACTCGGAATTCCCCAACGGGCCAAATTAACCCTGGTCGGCCCGATCCACACCAGAAACAACTCTTTATACAGATCAGTCCAGACCATTAGATAGGCGACCACTGCGATCACAATCAGTACGACCAGAGACTTGAGACTTCCGCCACCGACGCGGATCAGCGTGCGGCTGCCGCATCCGCCCGCGAGCGTCATGCCGATACCGAATAGCACCCCCCCGAGCATGTAACTCAGCCAGGAAAATTGCGCGGTTCGATAGGACGGGAACGACGCGCCCAGAGTTTTGTTCTGCACCGCAATCACGCCCGCAGCTTCCAGCACCACGACGCCAAGGATGGCCACCGCGATGGCGAGGAACCAGGCGCCGAGCCTGCCCTTGTGGCCCATGTTCACCCAATCGGATACCGCACCCATGGTGCAGAAGCGCGTCTTATGCATGACGGCGCCGAGACCGATGGCGACGATGAATCCGAGCAGTAGTACCTGATGATGGACGGAGAATTCCATGAGGGCCCGTTCTGTAGAGTTGTTCGATTATTCTAACGCGCTGGCACGTTAACAATGAAACTTGACCGGCGCCCGGCGTTGTACTTGTTCACGCGTAGCGCGTCGGATCGGCCACCCCGGCGTCGCGAAATCCGGCCGCGCGCAGACGACAGGAGTCGCATTTTCCGCAGGCATGGCCGTCGAGGTCCGGCGCGTAGCACGAGGTCGTGAGCGCATAGTCAACACCCAGCTCGATGCCGCGCCGGATGATCTCATGCTTATGCAGGTGCATCAGCGGCGTACGCAGCCGCAGGCGTTTGCCTTCTACGCCGGCACGCGTCGCCAGGTTCGCCATCTGCTCGAAGGCCTGCATGTACTGCGGGCGGCAATCGGGATACCCGGAATAGTCGACGGCGTTGGCGCCGATGAAAATATCCTGCGCACCCTGCACCTCGGCCCAGCCGAGCGCCATCGACAGAAACACCGTGTTACGCGCCGGCACGTACGTGATCGGAATTCCCGTGCTTGGACTGTCCGGCATCGGGATCGTGGAATCGAGCAACGCCGAGCCGCCCATCCAGGAAAGATCGAGTCGCACCAGGCGATGATCGGTGCTCCCGAGCGCCTGCGCGATTTTATCCGCGGCCAACAGCTCGATGCGATGGCGCTGGCCATAGTCGAACGAAAGTGTGTAGCAGGCGTAGCCGTCGGCGCGCGCCATGGCGAGCGTGGTCGCCGAATCGAGCCCGCCCGAGAGCAGCACCACGGCTCTTTTCTGCTCAGCGCCCACGCGCATCGCTCCACAGATATTTATGCAGTTGAATCTGCATGCGCACCGGCAACCGATCGGCCAGTATCCATTCGGCCAGCCGCGTCGGGTTCAGCTTCCCGTGTACCGGCGAGAACAACACTTCACAGCGCGCATCGAGCTGGTACTCGGCCAGTTTGGCACGGCTCCAGTCGTAATCGGTGCGATCGCACAGCACGAACTTGACCTGGTCTTTGCGCGCCAGCAGCGCGATATTCTCGTAGCGGTTTTTCGCTTCCTCGCCCGAGCCGGGCGCCTTGAGATCCATCACGATCGAGACGCGCGGGTCGATACCGGCCACATCGAACGCACCACTGGTTTCGAGCGAGACGTCGTAGCCCTGCTCACATAAACGCTGCATCAACTCGCGACAGGCCGGCTGCGCGAGCGGCTCGCCGCCGGTCACCGTCACGTAGCGCGGCACGTATTCACCTACCTGCGTCAGCACGGCATCAAGTTCCATCCACCCGCCTTCGGTAAACGCGTATTCCGTATCGCACCAGCTGCAACGCAGCGGACAACCCGTGAGGCGCACGAACACCGTCGGCATGCCCACGGTACGCGCCTCGCCTTGCAACGAATAGAAAATCTCGTTGATGCGCAGCCGTGTGGCCGGTGCGTGGGACTGAGTATCAGAACGGGCGACAGGGATCATGAGCGAATGGAAATTGGCGTTTAGAACGGAACCGCGAAGAACAAATTATAAGCTGCCACCGCGGCAGGTGCGCACAGCCGTGATCAGGGCTTGCCGCTTTTCGGCTCGACGGGCTCCGGGGCCTTGGCCTTAGGTTTGGCGTCGGCCGTCTTCGGCTTTACTTCCACGGCCTTTTGCTTTTGCTCGGCCGCTTTCACGTCGACCAAACGCTTCTCGGCGGATTTGGCGGTAGAGGTATTCGGGTAACGACTAATGACCTGCTGCAACGCCTCGCGTGCCTTTTCGAAATTGCCGAGCTCATGCTGGCAGTACCCGATCTTAAGTAACGCGTCGGCAACTTTCGGGCTCGACGGATAGGTGTCCACCACTTTAATAAACTCCACCAGCGCCGGTTTGAAATTGCGCCCCACGTACTGCGCCTCGCCGACCCAGTACTGCGCGTGGCCGGCAAGCTCGCTGGTGGGATGCTTGGCGATGAATTCGAGGAAACCTTTTCCCGCCTTCTCGTAGTAACCCTGCTTCATCAGCGCGAAGATGGCGTCGTATTCCTGCTGCTCTCCCGCCGATGCCGGCGTGACAGACTTGGCGGCGTCGGCTGCGCCAGCCGCGGCGCCGGTGCCCATTGCGGCAGGTGCGTTGCGCCGTTCCTGCTCACGCAGACGCTTATCCACGTCGGCCAGCGCCTCGCGATTGCGGGTCTTGAGCGACTCGGTCTCGTGCGTCTGCGTTTCCAGCTGGCCGCGCATTTCGCGCAGCTCCGTCCGAAGCTGGTCGATCTCAAGCGTAAGATCGACCAGTTGCTTGCGCAATGACACTGTGTCGGCCTCTGCCGGCGCCGCGCGCGAATCGCCTGTTGCCACGGTACGGATGCGGGTTGCCACGGTTGACTGCTCCACCACGGGCGCCGCCGCCAAAACCAGGGCCGGGGCGGCGAACGCGATGGACAGCAGCAGCCGATGCAGCATCGACAATTTATCCATCAGGACGAACGTAGCGAAGCTCGGATCATGAACTTTGTACAGACAAAGACATGATTGGACCTCATTACCTTACTTCCCCTTGTACGCGAGTTCGACGCGGCGGTTTTTGCGCCAGGCCGATTCGTTGTGGGCCGCATCCACCGGCTTCTCTTCGCCGTAGGAGCCCGTCTTTATCTGCTTTTCCGGCACGCCGAAGGCCTTCATCAGGGCCTCGACGGCCTGCGCGCGCCGCTCGCCGAGGGCGAGGTTGTATTCGCGCGTGCCACGCTCATCGCAGTGACCTTCGATCGAGATCTTCACGTCCGGATTTTTCATCAGATAGGCCGAGTGGGCCTCGACGATCGGACGCGATGCCTGATCCACGCTGCTGCTGTCGTAGGCGAAGTAAATACTCTCTTCCGAAAGCAGTCGCTGGCGCTTCAGTTCTTCTTGCGCCAACTGCGCTTCCATCTCGAGTTCCTTGGCGCTCTTCTGCGACCCCGCCGGGGCGGTCTTGGCGGCCCCGTCTTTGTCGTCGGCACTCGACTTGGCAGCATCTTGCGTCGAGGCGCAGGCGGCCAGGAAACTGATCAGTATCACCATTGCGCCATATTGGATTTGTTTCTTCATCGGCTCACTCCTTCCAGGTTTAACGTCTTAAGTCTTAAGCTCAAAATTCTTCAGCGCTGCAGTTCCCGATTATAAGGCGACCACGCTGGTTCACGCACATCGCCGGCCTCCGATCGGTAAAGCTGGCGCACCCGTCCATCGGCTGAAACCGAGGCCAACACACCCCGGCCCCGCACTTCGGTGGCATACAGGATCATCCGCCCGTTGGGCGCAAAGCTCGGGGACTCATCAAGCGGTGTATCCGTCAGCACCTGCAGCGCGCCATTATCGAGCCGCAGCGTGGCGATATGATACCTGCCTTGCTCGCCGCTCACGAGGGCGAGCATTTTGCCGTCGGGTGAATACGAGGCACGGGCATTATATTCGCCCTCAAACGTCAGGCGCTCGGCCGGGCCACCCTCGGCCTGAATACGATAAATCTGGGGCCGACCGGACCGGTCGGAGGTAAAGATCACGTAACGGCCGTCCGGCGACCAGGACGGCTCGGTATCGATGGCCCGGTCCCGCGTCAGGCGCGTGAACTGGCGGCTGGCGAAACTGTAGACATAGATCTCGGGGTTACCGTCGCGCGACAACGTCAGCGCCAGGCGCTTGCCATCGGGCGAGACGGCCGGGGCACTGTTGATACCGGAAAACTCGGCGATCATTTCACGGCGACCGTCACCCACCGTCTGCGAATACACCTTGGCACGCTTGTCTTCGAACGAGACGTACAACAGTCGCTGTCCGTCCGGCGACCAGGACGGCGACAACAGCGGTTCCGGCGAGGTCACGATGGTCTGTGGATTGAAACCGTCGGAATCGGCCACTTGCAGCCTGAACACCGTGGCGCTGCGCACGCCATCCTTGGTGATGTAGGCAATGCGCGTATTGAACGCGCCGGGCTCGCCGGTCAGCTTCTCATATATAAGGTCGGCGATCTGATGCCCGACGGTACGCAGCAATTCAGGCGCGATGACATAACGGAAGCCGGCAAGCTGCGTCTGCTTGAACACGTCGTAGAGCCGAAACTGCACCTGATATTTTCCGGTCGTGAGCCACTTCACGCTGCCGGTCACGAGCCCATCGATCTTGAGCGAGCGCCAGTCGGGAAACCTGATCTGCGCATCGTCCTGCGGCATGGCCGGAAAGTCTTTATGCGGCGTAGCCTTGAACAGCCCGCTGCGCGCCAGGTCCGCCTCGACTATTTCCGACACTGTCTGCGGCGGTTTGCCCGCACCCTCGAAGGTGAACGGCACGATCGCCACCGGGATGCCGGTATCGACACCCTGGGTAATTTCAATTGTCAGGATGGCGTGACTCGACACCGGCCACAGCATGGCCAGCAACGCGAACGCCGCGAAACGCATATTTGTTCTGCCCATCATGACGACCTGCTCCAGATCTTGTTCACCTTATGCATCAGGCCGAAAGACAAACTCAATTTCACGGAATTGCTCATACAGTTCTGGATCGGCAGGCAATGGCAACGGCGAGGCCTTGCGCACCGCGCTTAACACCGACCCATCGAAGGCAGCGTCACCGGAAGACCGCAGCAGCTTCGCCGCCATCACCTTACCGCTCGGCGCCAGCTGCACGCGCGCCGTGCACGTGAGGCCCTCGCGACTCGCTTGCGGACGTTTCCAGTAGCTGGAAATCTTGTGGCGAATTCCCGCCATGTACTTATTGATCTCCGCTGCCGCCGCATCGCCCGCCTCCGATCCCCGCTGCGCCTCGACTTCCGGCAGTGCGGATTTCTCCAGCACCGGAGATTCTGCGATCGGCGTTCTGATCGCCAGCGAGTCTTCCTGCGGTGACGGCGTCACCACCGGCTTCGGCGTCAGCGGCACGGCCGTCGGGTTACTGGCGCAACCGCCGAGAAGCAAGAGTGCCACACTTCCGTACGTCACATATTCTTTCATCGGCCTGGCTCCTTCAATTTGCATTCCCGCCATTCCCGGCGTCGCATCGCACTTGACGTGCGCTCGCGACTACCCCGACTCACCCTCCGGCCGGAAAACAAATTCTATTTCGCGGAACCGCTCGAACAATTCGGGGTTCTCCGGCAACGGCAACGGCGAGGCCTTGTGGACCGCCGCCTCCACCGAACGATCGAAATTCGCATCGCCCGAGGTGCGCACTACCTTCGCTTCCAGCACCTCGCCGCCGGGCACGAGACGTACCCGTACCGTGCACTGCAATTCCTTACGGCTCGATGCCGGACGCACCCAATAGCGCGATACCTTCTGCCTAATCGCCGCCTTGTACTTGTCGGCCTCCGAGGCCAGGCGCGCATCGCGCGCGGCGGCGCGGCTCTTTTCCTCGTCGGCCAATTGTTCGCGCAGCGCCTGTTCCATCTCGTGCTGGCGCTGCTTGTCCTGCTTTTTACGCTCGTCGTCGTGCTTGCGCTTTTCCGCGTCGGCCGTCTGCTTCTTGCGCTCGGCCTCGTCTTTCTTGCGCTGCGCCTCTTCCTGCTTCTTGTGTTCGGCGTCTTCGTGCTTTTTCTGTTCGGCCTCTTTGCGCCGCTCATCTTCCACGACGCGCTGGCGCTCCTGCTCGCGCTGTTTCTTTTCCTGCTCCTGTTTGGCGCGTTCCTTCTCGGCCACCTCGGCCAACGGCTCGCGCACCATGACCGCCTTCAACGGACCATGCACCGGCATGCTCTTGCTGGTAAAGCGAAACCCGACGACCAGCAGCGCAACGACGACGGCATGCAGCGCCACCGCATACGAAACCGCGCGTACCCACCCGGGGTTCCGCGACGAGGTGTCGCGCACTAAGGTCTCCCTGCTACGCGCTCCGCGCTCGCTCGTCCGGTCATAAGACCAGTCTCCCTGCTACGCGCTCCGCGCTCGCTCGTCCGGTCATAAGACCAGTCTCCCTGCCGCGCACTCGCACTGATCATTTAGGTTTACTCGGGGGTTCGGTCAGCAGGCCGACACTGGTGGCGCCGGCGTCCTGCAGGATGGCCATCAATTTGACGACCTCGCCGTAATTCGCCTCGCGATCGCCGCGCACCTGTACCGAAGTCTTGGGCTGCGCTTTCAGCCGTGCACCCACCAGGTCCACGAGCGCGCTTGCCACCACCGGCCGGTCATCGAGGAAGTACTGGCCGCGGCGATTCACCGTGATGACCAGGTTCTCCGGCTGGCGGCTGTCGATGGCCTGGGCCTTGGCCTGTGGCAGATCGACTTTGACGTTCTGCGCCAGCAGCGGCGCGGTGATCATGAAGATGACAAGCAGCACCAGCATCACGTCGATATACGGCACGACGTTGATCTCGCTCATGAGTTTCTTGCGCCGGTGGCGGTAGTACATTTGTTCCTCGTAAAAAGAAAAGGACCGTCAAAAATCCTGTTCTTTTCTCAGCCAGCGCGCGCGGCGAACGCCTGGCGTTGCAGAATGCTGGCGAGCTCTTCCATGAAAATTTCGTAGCGTGCGACCAGGCGTTCGGTCTTGTGCGCGTAGCGGTTATAGGCGATTACGGCCGGAATCGCCGCAAACAGACCAATCGCGGTGGCGATCAGCGCCTCGGCGATACCCGGCGCCACGTCGGCGATGGTCACCGCCTGCGCGCTGCTCAAGGACATGAACGAATGCATGATGCCCCACACGGTTCCAAACAGCCCCACGTAAGGGCTGGTCGATCCGACCGTGGCCAGAAACGACAGATGGGTCTCGAGGAAATCCACTTCGCGCGACAGCGCCACACGCATGGCGCGCTGCACGCCTTCCAGAATATCCATCGGCTGGATATTCGACTGCTGCGTCAGGCGTTTGAACTCGCGAAAACCCTCGATGAACATGCTCGACATGCCGCTCGCCTCGGTCTCGCCCTTGCTCTTGGTCAGCTCCGCATACATCTGGTTCAGGTTGTTGCCCGACCAGAAACGCTTCTCGAACGCCGCGGCATCGCGCAGCGCCTCGCGGTAGGCGTAAAACTTGCGAAAGATCATGGTCCAGGAAACGACCGACGCCGCGATCAGCAGCGCGAGCACCAACTGCACCGGGATCGAGGCCCGGAAAATCATATCGAGTAACGCCACGCCTTCTGGTTTCATACCCTTCCCTCTGTTTCGGTCAATCGCGTGACGAGCTCATCGGGGAGCGCGCACGATGTAAAAGTGTTGGCCGCGATGCAGGCGACTTTGACCTCGCCCTCGCACAGCACCAGGTCTTCGCGCTGTACCCGCTGCTGCAGGGTAAGGCTCGCGTGTCCGCGACGGATGAGTACGACACTGACCTTCAGCAGGTCATTCATGCGGCCAGGTTTCAGATAATCCAGCCGCACCGAACGAACAGCGAATACGACGCCGCAGCGTGCCAGAAGTTCATCCTGCTCGAAGCCAAGCCCACGCATCCATTCGGTACGCGCCCGCTCCATGAATTTAAGGTAATTGGCATAGTACACGACGCCACCGGCGTCGGTGTCTTCGTAGTACACCCGCACTGGAATCGAGAAGGGGGTCGTCATCGTGGGCAGCGCCAAAAACCGGGAAACCTGTCGTTATTCTCCAAACAAACCGCGCTGCGATTCTGCCGCCGCCGGTGGGGTCAATCCGAGATGCTGCCATGCACGCGCCGTGGCGATGCGTCCGCGCGGTGTACGCATGACAAATCCTTCCTGAATCAGATACGGCTCGATCACCTCTTCGATGGTGTCGCGCTCTTCACCGGGCGCGGCCGCGAGGTTGTCCACGCCCACCGGTCCGCCGTTGAATTTTTCGATGATCGCGCGCAGCAGTTTGCGATCCGACGTATCGAAGCCCTGCGCATCGACTTCTAGCATGCGCAGCGCCGCCTCGGCAATGTCACCGGTCAGACGGCCATCGCCTTTCACCTCGGCAAAATCGCGCGCGCGCTTGAGCAAGCGATTCGCGATGCGCGGCGTCCCACGCGAGCGGCGCGCGATCGCCTCGACGCCCGCGGGCTCGATTGGCAAATTCAGAATGCCGGCCGAACGGCGCACGATGCGCGCCAGCTCCTCGGGGCTGTAGAACTCGAGACGAAACACGATGCCGAAACGATCGCGCAACGGCGAGGTCAGCAGACCGGCGCGCGTGGTCGCGCCCACGAGCGTGAACGGCGGCAGGTCGAGTTTGATCGAACGCGCGGCCGGACCTTCGCCGATGACGATATCGAGCTGAAAATCTTCCAGTGCAGGATAGAGAATTTCCTCGACGGCCGGACCGAGGCGATGGATCTCGTCGATGAAGAGCACGTCGTTCGGTTGCAGATTGGTCAGAATTGCCGCCAGGTCGCCGGGGCGCTCCAGCACCGGGCCGGATGTGCTGCGCAGGCCGACGCCCATCTCTGAGGCCACGATGTGCGCTAGCGTGGTCTTGCCGAGACCCGGGGGACCGAACAGCAGCACATGATCGAGCGCCTCCTGGCGCGCCCGCGCCGCCGGAATAAACACCTCGAGCTGGCGGCGCATGGCTTCCTGGCCGACGTACTCGTCCAGACGCGTCGGCCGCAACCGCTTGAGCTCGGCGACCTCTTCGGGGACCACCGCGGCGGCAGAAATAAGTCGGTCGGTTTCGATCATAAGTGTAGATTCTCACATACTCCCCCTCTCCCACAGGGAGAGGGCAAGGAGTGAGGGGTGTAACTAAATTTTTACTCCCCTCACCCTAACCCTCTCCCTGTGGGAGAGGGAATTTAAGACAAAGGCGCTGTCTATCTTACCCCGCCACGCCCTTGAGTGCCTGGCGGATGATGTCCTCGGTGGTCTGCCCCTGCGTGGACACACCACGCACCATGCGCGAGGCCTCGTTCGGCTTATAGCCGAGCGCGATCAACGCATTCACGGCTTCACCCACCGCATCGACGGGCATGGACGCCACCGGCGTTTCGGTTGGCAACTCAGCCGTCAGCTTGTCACGCATCTCCACGATCAAGCGCTCGGCCGTCTTCTTGCCGATGCCGGGCACACGCGTCAGGCGATCGATATCGTCCTGCTGAATCGCGCGCACGAATTCGTCGTCCGAGAGCCCCGAGAGTATCGACAACGCCACGCGCGGGCCGACACCGTTGACCTTCAGCAGATTGCGAAACAGGCGCCGCTGCGATTCGCGCGCGAACCCGAACAACAGGTGCGCATCCTCGCGCACCACCAGATGGGTATGCAGCGTGACGGTCTCGCCGATCGCGGGCAGATCGTAAAAAGTCGTCATCGGTGCTTCGAGCTCGTAGCCCACGCCGCCCACGTCCAGCAACAACGCCGGCGGTTCCTTCTTTACCAATACTCCGCGCAAGCGACCGATCATGCCGCGATGTCCTTTGCCTGCCAGCGGCGCTTCGCGCGCCGCGGCCGTACCGGCGCGGTGCGGTGCATGTGGTGTGCGTGGCAGATCGCACAGGCGAGCGCATCGGCGGCATCGGCCTGTGGCGTACCGGAGAGGGCGAGTAATGCCTTGACCATGTGTTGCACCTGACGTTTCTCCGCCGCACCGGTACCGACGACCGTGCGCTTGATCTGGCGCGCGCTGTATTCGGCGACGGGTAGCGCGTGATTGGCGCCGGCCGTAATGGCGGCGCCGCGTGCCTGCCCGAGCTTGAGCGCGGAATCGGCGCTCTTGGCCATGAAAACTTTTTCGACCGCGATGGCGGTCGGCTGATAGGTGCGAATTATTTCGGTAACACCGTCGTAAATAATTTTCAGCCGCTCGCCAAGCGAGCCCTTGCCCACGCGCACGCAACCGCTCGCCACGTACACGAGCTTGCCATTGCGCAATACATTCACCACCCCGAAGCCGGTAATGCGGGAGCCGGGATCGATTCCTAAAATCCGCATCACCACTTACCCCCTCTCCCGCTTGTGCTGCGCATGGACGCGCGAATGTCGCGAGCGCAGGATGCGCTGGAGCGACCGGGAGAGGGAGGCGAGCCGAGCGCGCTGCGCGCGAGTTTGTTTACCTGGCGCATCAGTGGTGATGCCTGGCCAGCAGCTCTTCAGGAAACTCTGCGTTCGAGTGGACGTTTTGCACGTCGTCCAGCTCTTCCAGCGCCTCCAGCAGGTGCAGCATCTTTTCCGCCGACTCACCGCTGAGTGGAACGTCAATGGCGGCGCGATGCGCGATCTCTGCGGCGTGCGGCTTTAACTTGGCCTTGGTCATTGCTTCCTCTACGGGATGGAAATTGGCCGTCGAGGTGATTACTTCGATCGTGCCGTCGGACTGCGTCACCACGTCGTCGGCGCCGGCTTCGAGCGCCGCACTCATGACCGCATCTTCGTTGGTCCCGGCCGGGAAATGCAGCACACCCAGATGCCTGAACAAATAGGCCACCGAGCCGTCCAGCCCGAGGTTACCGCCGTACTTGGAAAAGGTATGGCGCACTTCACTCACGGTGCGGGTGCGGTTATCGGTCGTGCACTCAATCATGACGGCCACGCCACCCGGCCCATAACCTTCGTAGCGCACCTCGTCGTAATGCGCGCCCTCGAGTTCACCGGTGCCGCGCTTGATGGCGCGATCGATGGTGTCGCGCATCATGTTGGCATCGAGCGCCTTGTCGACCGCGGAGCGCAGGCGCGGATTGTGCGCCACATCGCCGCCACCGGTACGCGCCGCCACCGTGATCTCGCGAATGACTTTAGTAAATACCTTGCCGCGCTTGGCGTCCGCCACACCTTTGCGGAATCGGATGTTCTTCCACTTTGAATGACCGGCCATAAAGAACGCCTCAAATCTAATTTTATGAATACTTTTACCAACCCCTCCTGCCGCTCCTGACGGGCGCAGCTTAGCATCGCGCCCCGACGCGGCCCAACTTGTCAGGGAAACTTACCGACTCGCATAAACTTCGCAACCGCCTGCGCGACCGTCTCCGAGAGGATGATCCCCGAGTGCGCGACCGGTAACAAAAGCTGCGCCTGACTGCCTGCCAACGCCGTTTCAGCAACAGTAATGGCGCCATCATTGGGCGTCGGCAGCGTTGCGATCAGTCGTCCCAATCCAACGGGGGTAGTACCACTGACGATGCCAATCTCGCGCGCCGGCGCCGGCCATTGGCGCGGGACACCATGGAGCACATCGCGCATCGCCTTGCCGAGCAACACCCGGCCGACGCTGCTCTCGGCCATTTGCGCCGCCGCCAGACTGCCCCGATTGGGCGGCGCCAACATGACGATACGCCCCGGTCGTTGGCGCGGAAAATAATGAAACAACGCACGGATGACGATGCAGCCGAGACTATGCCCCACCAGGTGCACCATCCTATACGGCAGCTCGGCGAGACAGTCCTGCAAGAACACTGCGTTCTCATGCAGGTCCGCGCCCATGCTGCGGTATGACACGCAGTGTGTCGCGAACCCCGCGCGTCGCAACCGCCACGCGAGCCACGCCATGCACCAGCCCTTCATCCACAGGCCATGCACAAGAACCACCATTTCCCGCTGCGAGCCGGGCATTGCCGTTGCCATGTCTATTCCGGGCGTTGTTGCACTTCACGAATGGCGTTGCGGTTGGTCCACGACGCCACTTTGCGCTGCGCTTCCTCGAAAAAAAACCAGCCGTACGCGGTATGCTCATGCGGCGCAAGTCGTGGCTCGGTTTCGTGAGCCAGCTCGAACGCGAATGCGTGCTCCACGTTTTCGGTCACATCCGACGCGTAGCGCTGCCGCCATTGCGGAAGAATCGGAAAGCGCTGCGTCAGTTCCAGATCACATAAGTCCTGCGGCGCGGCACGCCAGCCGGTTTCCTCTTCGAGCTCGCGCACCGCCGTGACGCGGGGATCGGTCTCGTCCCAGCGCATCGAGCCGGTCACCGACTGCCAGAAATCCGCATGGTCGGCACGCCTGAGCAGCAACACCTTGCCGGCACGTACGTACGCCACCACCAACACGGACGCCGGGCGCTTGTAGCGTTGCAGCGCTTCCGTCACACCAGCTCCTGCGCCAGACGACCGACGGTTACCAGCGCCTGCTCGACACGATCGCTCCACGGCAGCGCAAACGTCAAGCGCACAAAGTTACGGTACTTTTGCTTGGCCGAAAACAACGGGCCGGGCGCGACGCTGACACCGCGCTCGAGCGCGCGCCGATGCAGCTCGAGGGTATCGAGCTTCGGCGGTAACTCAGCCCACAGCACGACGCCGCCGGTTGGTTTGGCGACACGCGTGCCGTCAGGGAAAAAGCGCGCGATCGCCTGAATCATGCGCTCGGCATTCTGCGCGTACAACGGGCGCACCCCGCGCAGATAGCGATCGTACCCGCCGTGCGCGAGAAATTCGGCCAGCACCATCTCGGGCAGCGTCGCCGCCGCCATGGTGTTCACATATTTGAGATGTTCGAGCTGCGTGTACTGCCGGCCCGGCACTGTCCAGCCGACACGAAATCCCGGTGAGATCGTCTTCGAGAACGACGAGCAATACAGCACCAGCCCCTTGCGATCGAAGGCCTTGGCCGCCTTCGGACGCGGTGCGCTGAAACCGAGATCACCGTACACGTCGTCTTCAATTAACGGGATGTCGTGTTCGGCAAGTAACCGCACCAGACGGCGCTTGTTGTCTTCCGACATGCAGGCGCCGAGCGGATTGCTGAAGTTCAACACCAGCACGCAGGCGCGCACGCGGTGGCGTTCTAGCGCGAGCTCGAGTGCCTCCAGGCTGATGCCCTCGCGCGGGTGCGTCGGAATTTCGAGCGCCTTCATGCCGAGCGACTCGATCGCCTGCAGCGTGCCGTAGTACGTCGGCGATTCAACGGCGATCACATCGCCCGGTTGTGCCACTGCACGCAGGCACAGGCTTACCGCCTCCTGGCAACCGCTGGTCACGACAATCTCTTCCGGCGCCACATCGCAACCGGCTTCCAGCATGCGTCGCGCAATCTGCTGACGCAGCTCCGGCAAGCCAGGCGGGAAGTCGTAGCGATGCATGCGACCATCGTCGCGACGCGCCAACGCGGCGGTAATGCGATTGAGCCGGCGCGTGGGAAGAATATCGGAATGCGGCGTTGCCACGCTCAACTGAACCACGTCGGGCCGGCGCGCGGTCTTGAGCACCTTCAGCGCCAGATCGGTAATGCTCACCGTCGTCGGCGACGACAACGGTCGCGAGACCTCCGGCTCGGCCGGCGGCTGCCATTGGCGCAGACGCACGTAGTAACCCGACTGCGGGCGCGCCTCCAGCACGCCGGCGTCTTCGAGCCGGCGGTAGGCCTCAATGACGGTGGCAATACTGACGCCGAGCTGATGGCTCAATTGGCGCACCGACGGCACGCGTTCGCCGGCGCGGAAAATGCCCTTCTCGACCTGCTCTACCACACGCTGCGCGACGCGCTCGTAAAGATTCGCGGGTGATACCGAGACCGGACGGCGCTTGGCTTTGAGTTCCGACACAGTGGCGTCTCCAAAGGGCCTGTACAGTTTAACGCAGACACAAACTGTAACGCCTCAATTACACATTGTTTGCATCTGTACTGGTTTGAGTATCGGGCATAGATTGGCGCAGGTCAAACAAGAACCAGCTCTCACCGACAGGGGTACACAATGGACAACACCACCACGGTCACGCTCGCAACGCCATCGCGACATCATCAGACAGTTCCCGCGTGTTGGATGAATGGCCGCGTGGTACCGCTCGCCGAGGCCCGCATCTCGGTGTTCGATCACGGCCTCCTCTATGGCGATGGCATCTTCGAGGGCATCCGCTTCTACCACGGAAAGCCGTTCCGCTTCGCGCGCCACCACGCGCGATTGTGCGCCTCGGCCGCGGCACTGCGCCTGGCGCTACCTTATAACGTCGGCGCCATCGATCGCGCCGTGCGCGAAACCATCTCCGCGTTCGGTCAGGGCGATGGCTATTTGCGACTGGTGGTAACGCGCGGCGAGGGACGCCTGGGCATCGATTCGTCGTCGTGCACCCATCCCAACCTTTTTATCATCGCCGACACGTTGCAGATGGTGAGCGAACTCGTCCGCCGTGATGGCGCGCGCGTTGTTATCGCGTCCACGCGGCGCTTACCGGCCGACGGTCTCGACCCGCGCGTGAAGTCGCTTAATTATCTCAACCACGTCCTCGCACGTATGGAAGCGAACAACGCGGGCGCCGATGAGGCGATCCTGCTCAATGCAACCGGCCACGTGACCGAAGGGTCGGCGGACAACGTCTTCATTGCGCGCAACGGGGCGCTGCTGACACCTCCCGTGAGCGACGGTGCGCTGGAAGGCGTGACGCGGGAAGTGATACTCGAATTGGCCGCGGAGCTTGGTCTGAAAGCCGAAATCGCTTCGCTGACCCCGTATGATCTCTACACGGCGGAGGAATGTTTTCTGACCGGTACCGCCGCAGAACTGATTCCGGTAAGCGAAATCGATGCGCGACCGTTGCCGCATTGCCCGGGACCGGTGTTTATGCGTTTGCGCACGGCTTTTTCAAAACTGGTTGAACGCGAAACTATTCTCAACTAAACGTCACCATCACCAATGATTGGAGGGTCTCATGCCGATTCTTAACGTAAAGGTCAGTAACAACCCAAGTGCCGAGCTCACGACGGCCATTTCGGAGACGCTACTTGAGTTGACGAGCCGGATCCTGCGCAAGAAAAGAGAGCTGACAGCGATAGCGATCGACTATGTGCCGCCCGACCGCTGGATTGTCGGCGGCAAGAGCCTGGCGGAGCATAAGAAAAACAGTTTCTACTTTGATATAAAAATAGTGGACGGAACGAACACCAAAGACGAGAAGGCCCAATATATTTCCGAAGCCTTTGCTGCGTTTGGACGATTACTCGGCGAGCTTCACCCGGAAAGTTATGTCTACGTCCAGGACGTGCGTGCGGAAGCCTACGGGTACGGTGGTCAGACGCAGGAATACCGATACATTAAAGCGAAACCATAACGCCTTGCGCACAGCTGCACGCACCCGAGGTTGATACCTGAGCGCAGACCGCCGACGCCTGGGGTTGCGCGGGCCGCACTCAGGAATACCGTTACATTTGCAGCAAGACGGTGTGATACCACATGACGACTCCATTGAATGAACTCGGGCAACCGATCGGTCCGCCGCTACCTGACTGGTCGCCGCCAACGCTGCCGTCACGCGCGATCATACACGGCCGCTTTTGTCGTCTTGAACCGCTGGATGTCACGCATCACGCGGATGATCTTTTTGACGCCTACCGCTCAGACGCTGCCGGTGCGAACTGGACCTACTTGCCGTACGGACCGTTTTCCACCCGCGATGATTACCGCGCCTGGATCGCGCAGCACTGCCTCAGCACTGATCCGCTCTTCTTCGCCATCGTCGATCTCCAGCAAGGACAAGCCGTCGGCGTCGCGAGTTATCTTCGCATCGCTCCCGCCGCCGGTTCGATCGAAGTCGGTCACCTGAACTTCTCGCCGCTGCTGCAACGCCGCCCGGCCGCGACCGAGGCAATGTTTCTGATGATGCAGCACGCATTCGAGCTCGGCTATCGCCGGTACGAATGGAAGTGCGATGCGCTGAACACGCCGTCGCGTCGCGCCGCCGAGCGGCTCGGCTTCAAATTCGAGGGCATCTTCCGCCAAGCCGTGGTGTATAAACAACGCAGCCGCGACACCGCGTGGCTTTCCGTCATCGATAGCGAGTGGCCGGCACTGCGCACGGCGTTCGGTGCATGGCTGGCAGCCGAGAACTTCGACACGCAAGGCTGCCAACGTCGACGCCTGCACGATTTCATGCGCGCGGGCGTTGACGCTTAACGCGACTTGGCCATACTGATCGTCGTCACGCCGCCGAGTACGAACAGGGTGCCGATCCATTGCACCGCCGAGGGCTCCTCACCGAGCAGCACATAACCGAGCGCGATGGTTAAGACCGGTCCGATGAAGCCCATCATCGCCGCGCGCTCGGCACCCAGCCTGCGCACGGCGGCGCTCATCAGGAACGTCGGCACCACCGTCGAGAACAGCGCCATCACAGCGAGCAGGCTGTACACGAAGAGCGGCAAGTCGAGCGCATCGGGGGTTGCCACAGCGCCGAAGTGCGCGAGTGTCGCACCGCAAGCGACCGTCATCGCATAGGCCGTGAAGCGCGCGCTGCCGAGTCGCGGGATGAGCCGTCCGGCACCGAGCATGAAAACGGCGAACGCGACGGCGCTGGCCAACACGAACAGTGCACCGAGCGCAACTTGAGAGTTAAGTGCGACGTCCTCCGCCACCACGAGCGCGATGCCAACGTAACTCAACGTCAACGCCAGCACCTCACGGCGCGTGATGCGGCGGCGATCCATTAACGACGAGGCGAGCACGACCAGCGTCGGATACAAGTACAAAACCAGGCGCTCCAACCCCGCCGAGACATACTGTAATCCGAGAAAATCGGCCAAGCTGGCCAGGTAGTAACCAACGAAGCCGAGCGCAGCGACCGAAACAACCTCACGCCGTGTCAGCGGTTGCGCGCGCCCGTACCCCGCGCGTACCGCGACAATCAAGTAAAAAGGCAGCGCCATCGCCATGCGCACACTCATCATGGTGATCGGTTCGATTGGTGTGCGCGCGTAGATGAGCTTGATGATCACCGCCTTGGCGGAAAATCCGATTGCAGCAAGGATAGTTAGCGCAGTTCCCAACACCACGGGTCGCGACGATGGTTCACTGTTACTTCGGAAAGGCATAGCGTCTCCTTTGGCGAAAGACGCGAACCCCGTACGGTGAAAAAAAACGACAAGAGCATACGACCGCGATGGGATTCGCGGTCACTCTGTCCGGGCTGAAAAAACTACGTTATTGGGAAATCAGCCCGAGAGACCGCGACGCAGGAATGCGCCATAGGCATTTCGAGCCAATGAGGGAAACGGCGGCAGTGATGTGAGAGAAAGAAAGCATCATCCCGACTGTGCCGGGATGATGCCGGGATGTCAATCGCGTGGTTAAACGGGCTCGCCAGAGGTATCGGCTTGGCCCTTCTCCACCGGCTTGCGCAGCTTGATGTGCAGGTCACGCAGCTGCGTCTCGTCAACGGTTGAGGGCGCATCGGTCATCATGCACGAGGCCTTCTGCGTCTTGGGGAAGGCGATCACGTCGCGAATCGAATCGACGCCGGCCATGAGCGCGCAGATGCGATCGACGCCGAAGGCAATGCCGC
>OBEQ011511974.1_pt1 | contig 18631 bp, 18 predicted proteins | sample 1670901 | NCBI WGS metagenome assembly OBEQ01 (sample SAMEA104232315, study PRJEB22302) | groundwater metagenome | biome: forest; feature: aquifer; material: groundwater | place: USA | collected 2011-08-07 | depth 5.4 m
ACGTTCTCATGCTGCGGGAGGTGGCGTGATTAGATTCTATGGAATTCATATTATCGCGCTCTTAGCTGAAGCTGGGTACCGGTATGTGTCTTTTTCGCAGACGACTGGCTTGTGTGAGGATGAATGTGCAAGGTGGCAAGCTCTTTTTACGGGCGAGGGTCTTCCAAATTGTGAAATTATTGTAGATTCTCAATCACTCATTAATCAGTTCCAGGTTATGCAGGAAAAGCCAGTGAAAATGATATTTGCAGATTTAAAGGATCCTTTTGATTTAGGGAATTCATCTTGCGCAGGTTCGTTGGATTATCGTGTACCTATACTGAGCCAGCTCTGTCACTCATTAGAGCAGTCACCTCATACAGGAGAATATGACTGGTATGCGGCATCACTTGAGCTTTGGGCTGTCATTGAAGAGAAAATGATATTTACACCTAACTTCATAGATCAATCATAAATGTTGATGACTAGCATTTTTCCACCTTTTATTCTGACAGTGTTATTGATTTTGCTTGCGCGTCAAATCATAAAATATGTTCCTTTTTTTAAAAATCTTGTAGAAGTGAAGATGAAAACCTCCTCTATTCATTTACCGATTGAAGGGTTGCGAGGATTTTTGGCTTTATCGGTATTTTTTTGCCATTCCATGGTGTCTTATTTCTTTTTCAAAACAGGCGGATGGGACGTTCCACCTTCGGCGTTCTACTCTTTTTTGGGAGCTCTTGGTGTGCTGTTATTCTTTTTCATTACAGGCTACCTGTTTTGGACAAGATGTCTTGATCCAAATAAAAAACTCAGAATATGGTCTTTTCTAGGGTCTCGGTTTAAGCGAATCATGCCGGCTTACCTAATCTCGCTTAGCGTGCTTCTTTTTCTTGTCGGAGTAATCACTCATTTTACTTTGAAAGTTTCTCTACTTCAGTTGATAGCACAAATTTTCCAATGGTTGACGTTGGGGGTACCTTTTGCGAAGTATCCAGCGATTAATGGATATCCCAATACGGGAATAATTGATGCTGGAGTTTACTGGACTTTACGTTTTGAGATTCTATTTTATCTGGCTTTGCCATTACTGGCCTTCTTTGCAAAAGGCTTACGCTTAGTCCCGCTACTCATCGGCTTTGCAGCAATCTTTTTCTGGAGCTCTTACTATTACCATCCCCTGGTGCCTAATACTTGGTTCTCAGTTCTTGTTGATTTCTCAAAATACATGACCCTTGGTTTTTCATTTGGCATGATTTCTGCTTATCTTAAAAAGAAAATACTTTATCCTTATCCGTTTCTGCTGGGCTCCATCGGTAGTATTATTGGGATCGCTGCACTTCTTCTACAGTTCGTTTTTATTCAAGATGTCCATCTTGACCATTATCGATATCGAGAGTCTGTGCTGCTTTTTATCCCTTTTTTATTGATTGTCTTTGGGAATAATTTTTTTGGCTTATTGGAAAGCAAAGAAGCCATTTTTCTTGGATCTATTAGTTATAGTTTTTATCTTTTTCACGGCATTTTTTTATTTATCTTTTTTAGGTTAATGAATAGGATATATCCCATCGAAGCGATGACTCCGTGGTGTTTGTGGAGCATTATCGGAATGGTGGGAATAATGACTTTATGTGTAAGCGCTGGAAGTTATCGATATGTTGAACATAAATGGATGCGGCATGAAAAAAAAATTAATTAGTATTGTGACTCCTTGCTTCAATGAAGAAGCGGGCATTATTGAGTGCTATGAAGCCGTTAAACGTATCTTTGAGACTGAACTTAAAGATTATGCCGTGGAACATATTTTTTGCGATAACGCGTCGACAGATCAGACCGTAGAGTTACTGAAAGTAGTCGCAGCTAAAGACAAAAATGTAAAAATTATTATCAATTCTCGAAATTTTGGAATTTTAAAAAACACGTATAATGGCGTACTGAGTGCAACAGGAGACGCTATCCTGTTGTTTATGCCGGTGGATTTACAAGATCCTCCTGCATTGATTCCTGAGTTTGTGAGACGTTGGGAAGAAGGCTATGAAATCGTTTATGGTATCCGCGCAAAACGCGAAGAAAATTTTCTGCTGGCGAGTGCGCGTAAGGCCTATTACCGCTTATTAAGCCGCTTAACGTATGTTGATTATCCTTTGGATGTAGGGGATTTTCAGCTTATCGATAAATGTGTACTGAATGCGATGCGAAAGATTGATGATGCCCAACCGTTTATGCGTTTGATGACGTTCGATTGTGGTTTTAAATCTATTGGAATTTCTTATACCTGGGCCTCTCGTAAGCAGGGAAAATCAAAAAATAAGCTCTCACATATGTTTGATCAGGGGCTAAATGGCTTGATTAGCTTTAGTGGTGTTCCCCTACGAATCGCTCTATTTATGGGGTTTGGTATAGCGGGCTTAAGTTTGTTATATGCCATCGTTATATTTCTTTTAACTCTTTTTGGCTTCATACACAGTCCGATGGGGACTCCAACGATTATCATCGCCTTATTTTTCTTTGGGGGTGTTCAATTATTCTTTCTGGGGGTCTTGGGGGAATATATTTTTGCCATATTTAATCAAGTCAGACGTAAGCCTTTGGTCGTAGAAAGGGCGCGCATAAATTTTGATGCGTCTTAGATTAGAGAAGCCATCGGAGAGATTGATGATAAAGTTATGGTTTAAACAATATGTGAGTCATATATTATTCATTTGCTTGCTCTTAGTTCTGGCAGGATTCCATTTCCATCAAAAAAATTATTTAGATTATTCAGGAGATGAACCTCGTTTCACATATTATTCATATAGTCTTATAAGAAGTGAACTGTTGAAATATCCAATAGCACAGTTTATGAAAGAAACCGGTTCAGTTAATCCGGGACATTCTATAAATTCCGCACCGATTACTGTAAACATATTTAATAAAAATATGTTCATGATGAATTCGATCGTAGCCCCTTTACTTTATTCCCCTGCCCTTTTTTTAGGAAAAGCGTATAAATCATGGCAGCTGCTAAGGACGGCAGCTTTTTTATACTATTGTGGGGCACTCTTATTCATTTGGTTCTCTCTTAGAGCTGTCTTTTCTGCAAGAGAATCTTTGTTAGCTTTAAGTCTTACAACTTTGTCCTTACCTCAGTTAGCACAAATGAGTTTGGCTAATACTGAACAAGCAACTATTTTTTTCTTGTCGATTGCTTTTTATTTTTTGATATTCCGAAAAATAACTTATGTTTCGACGATAATTGGCACAATTTCAATGTGCCTTGTGATATGGGCAAGTATGCGTGCCATGCCATTGGCAGGAGGCGTTGCTGCAGGATTTCTAGCCCGTTTGTGGATGATTCCTACTGAAATTAACTATAATAAATTCAAACTGTTATGGCTGTTTTTATTCGTCAGTGTTGTGGGGGCACTTGGTTGGACAGTGCTGCAGCTTTCTTTTACGGGAACCATTTCTGGTTCCTCTCTTTTAAATCAGACTTTAATTGACAAGCCTCCTATGTGGTTTTTGCATCGACTGTTTGTTCCTATGCTCAATCATAAGAATGGGATACTGATGCTATTTCCTCTGGTCTTTGCTGCTTTATTAGGGTTCGTTAATGCGGTCGGAAAACGAGATAAAGTGATGACCGTTCTTTTGATTGCATGCTTGGGTTATTACTTTTTAATAGCGATGACCGATCAATCTGAAGGGTATGTTGCTCGATTACAGTTTGTGCTTGTGGAATTCTTTATTATTGGTTTGGCTTTTTTTATTCGAAATTTTAAGAGTATCGCTGCCACTGTACTTTTAATATTAGGCGCTACCACCTCATTGGTGGGGGATATAGTTCATTATTTTTACCTTGATGATCTGATGGAAAATCGACAATTTGGATTTTTTCAACAACACATACTTCAAAAGACGCATATCTTAGATTTTGGCCAATATCTTATTTGGGACCAATATTCTGCACCACAAGGAACACCACTTTTCCTTTCGGATTCATGGAATATTGGGTATCGAGTATTCATTTTTTTAATGATATTAGGGTTTTTATTACTTCTTTCTGCATCGAAACGATATGGTGTTAGGGTTATGATATTTAGCATCTATGCTTCGCTTTTACTGATAATATTTGCTGCTGCGTCTCTTTTTGTAGTACAAGTTCCAAAGCAAGAAGTCCTTATTAGTAAATCCTTTTCTGCTAGAGGAGAAGGTGAGGTGGAACTAGCCTTCAAGACGCCGCTGGAAAGAAAAAGCATTATTGACTTTGGAAGTTATCCATTTTGGCAGTTGCCGGAATTTCCCTCGTTTTTTTCTATTACGATAAAACGGAAAGATGGATCATTAGTTCAGTACCAGGCAAGATCAATGCCACAGCTTCGTGTGCCTAATTTTGGCGAGGTTCAGTCAATTACGGTTAAGGGAGATAAAACACAAGTGCCCTGGAGTCTGATTGTGCCTATAAATGTTTATGTATCATGGCTGTGGTGAGCGAAAAATATAAGGCGGATTGAGAATGTTCATTAAAGTTACAGAAAAAAAAATAGCTTGGGGCAAACCGGTTTTAGCTGTTCTGATAACTTTGAGTGTGTATTCGTTTGTCATGCTCTGTTATTTACAGGGTCCGCTACAAGGTAATTTTAATCACTTCTTTATGCCAGCTGAGATGTTTGGAATTCCAGCACAACTAAAAGCCCATGGAATTACTGAACTTTATCAAGGGTCTATCCAGACAGGTTGGGATGGGCAATTTTATTATTACATCGCCAATGACCCTTTAAGTTTAAAAGATACCGTTCAACATATTGATTCCAATGCTTATCGTTATCAACGAATAGGCTTGCCATTATTGGCCTATTTAGTTTCCAAGCTAACGTTGCAGTCTTGGGTGAGTCCATTGACTTATTATTTAAGCAGTTTGTTTGTGATTTTGTTTGCGGTGGGAAGAGCCGCTTTCTTTTTTCAAAAACGAAATCTTAGCCCTTATGTCATTCTCTTCTGGGCACTAAGTTGTGGACCTTTAGTAACGCAACTAAATGGATTGCCTGATGCGGCTGCAGATGGATTCCTGATTATTGGTTTAGTCAGTTTGATAGACAGAACCTCATGGCGAGATACTGTTATAGCCATTGTTGGAATGACCTTTGCTGCACTATCTCGAGAAGTGTACATACTAATCCCACTTTTTATTGCATGCTTTTTAGTTCTCGAAAATATTCGGTTTGGAGGGTCGAAAGCTTTCTTTCTGTTTAAGAACATGACAAATTTATTGGGTAAATTATACTTGTATAACATTCCGATTTTGGTTGCAGGAATATGGCAAGTCTTTATTCGCATGAAGTTTGGGGTTTCTCCTTCTTCTCAGGCTTCAGGGGTTTTAAGTTGGCCGTTACTGAGTGCGTGGCACTATATGCAAGCAGGCTTTTTGGGAAACACAGGGAGAATCGCTCATCTAGAATCTTTTGGCATATTTTTATTTTTATTGTTGCTATTGCTCAATATCGTAGTATCAGGACGATTTTTATTGCAGACGAGACTCCCTATTCATCGGGGGATTGCTGCCGCTTTTCTATCGATCACGCTCATGTATTTTTGTTTTGGCAATACCCTCATGAAGGACTATACGGGTTACTTTAAAGCCGTTAGCGTTTATTTGTTCGTCATTCCATTTGTTATTGTTTTGCAGCAAAAGAAAATGACAGTTTTTATGAGGATATTTTTGGCATCATTAATGCTTTACTTCGACGCTTTTTTATGGGGTCGAATTAACGCAGCTCCCCCTTCTGAATCGGAACCTGAGGTTCATTATGCCACTTCTCCGCCTGTTTGTTTGAAGGACTATCATGCAAAACTGGAGCTAGTTTCATCAAAAAATCTTTCAGAAGGCAATCTGTTGAAACGATTTTTATTGGATCGTCGTAGTTTGATGCAAATAAAGATAACTAACTTATCTCCAGATACTTTTGTGCCTTTTCAAGGACAAGGAGGAGTGAATTTAAGTTATCAGTGGGTTCGAATGAATAACGGAGCCTTTGTAAAAGATGGGATTCGTACCTCACTGCCTGACATTTTAGCGCCTTATCAATCAGTTATATTGCCCATAAAGGTTAACTTCCCTAGGATACTGGGTCACTATGAACTGAAGTTGAGTTTGGTTCAAGAAGGTTGTGCATGGTTTTATTTAGTGCAGCCAGATAGCGCATTTACAATGCCTTATACTGTGGGTCTTTGGTGATTATTTATTTTTTAAATACCAGGTATTTCATGACAAAAAAGCTCATTCCTGCTGAAAACCCAGTAGAAAAAAATAGTCCAAAATAAGGAGAAAGCTTGGCAATATTAACGGTAAGCCACATCACAAAAAGAGTCACTAAATAATTAGTGACTAACATGGCAACATATCGCCAAATATGAGGAATGGCTTTTTCTTTTGAGGCACGGAACGTAAAGGTTCGATGAAGTGAAAAATGGGACGCAACAGTGATAATATAAGCGAAAGAAATTGAAAATTGATAATTAAGTTTGAGCATTCCATAAAAAATATGAAAGCAAAAAAGATTAATACCAAAAGTTAAAAACCCAAAAACTGTAAATTTGACGAGTTGAGAACGGTGATCTTGTAGATAGCTGAGAAAGCGTTGAAGAGTTTTCATTTTTTTTGTAACCGAAGTTTTAAAATTACCGCAAACCAGGTCAAAGGGTCACGAATCATCCTGATTTTTTTACCTTCTTGAAAAGAGCGAGATCGGTAGTTAACTGGGATCTCTATGGGTTTATAGCCATGACGAGCCAATTTGATCAAAAGTTCAAAGTCAAAATCAAATCGATCGCATTCAAAGTTGATATTGTTTAAACATTCCGTTCGAAACACTTTATACATAGTAAAAGGATCTTTGAGGCGTAGACTGAAAAGAGTATTCACTAGAAAGGCAAAGAAAGAATGACCTAAATTTAATAAGTGACTCATGATCGGCTTACCATTAAATTGACGCATCTTCCAAGCCCGGCCTCCGTGTCTGGCCCCTAGAACGAAGTCAGTCTCATTGTTTATCAAAGGTTCAAGTAATACGTCATAATCCTCTATGTCGTACTCGTCATCGGCATCTTGAATCAGAATGTAATCTCCCGTGACATATTTGAAACCTTCCCGAATTGCGTTTCCTTTACCCTTAGGAGTATCTTGCCAAATCACTTTAAGGCGGTCTGTTTTGTGTTCATTTTCATATTGACAGATGAGCTCTCTCGTATTGTCTGTCGACTGGCTTTCAACGACGATCAATTCAATATCGATGTCCGGAATATTTTTATTTAAGACTCGATCGATGGCGGATCGAATAGTTTGCTCTTCATTAAAAGCAGCCATAACAACAGAAAGTTTTTTCATGGATTTAATGGCTTGCTTTTTCGCAAAAGCCAAAATGTTGCTCGCAGCAATAGGGGAGGAATGTGCAGACCTTATCGATACTTCTCCATAGTTTTCGGAACGAAGTAAACGTTTTAAAGTATTAGAAGAAAAGTACCAGAGATGCTCTGGTTTGAATTCTACCCATTTGTTTTTCATCCAACGTGCAGAGAAGGAGTCTAAGCTGGGGACAGCGATCACCACTATTCCATTTTCGTTGAGCAGCGAATGAACATTTTTTAGAAATGCATGAGGATCACGGACGTGCTCTAAGACATCGGCAAATACAATGTAATCAAATCGTTCTTTGAAATCGGCCAAGTTAGTAATTTCACCACAGATAATCTGTCCAGAAAACGGTGAAACTTTAGCTGCGGCAACTTCGCAGGCCTGTTTGGAACATTCTACTCCTGTGACTGAAAGGCCTTTCAGTGCAGCTTTTACTAAAAAGTCGCCATAGCCACAGCTGATCTCCAAAAGAGAGCCACTAAGATTTTTTTGAACGTAAGTTTCGAGTAAAGCGAGGTATTGATCCGCCGTGCGAGATTTTAATTCGGAAACCTGGCCATTTTCTAAATGAATAAAATAATTTGAGGAATAACTTTCAGAAAGTTCTTGATCCGTAGGTTGAGGATTTAGTCGCATAAAACCACAATTTTGACATTCTTCAACTCGAAACCTTTGGAGAGAGAAATCATAGTGGATCTTCTTACTGGCACAGATAATACAGGTGTTTGAAATGAATTCACTCTGAGCCATTAAACAGGTTCCTCTTATGTCCTTAGAAAGCTTGAGTGGACAATACTGAACGCTATAAGGGAATTCAATATACACAAGGAATTTCTTGACAAAATCCGTCTCAAATGATTCTTTCGCCCAGATTGAAAGCTCGGGCGTCTCGGAGGAATCAAGTGAAGTTTTTTGTCACAGGTGCGGCAGGGTTTATTGCCAGTAATTTGGTTGATCGCTTGCTTTTAGAAGGCCATATTGTTGTTGCTTATGATAATTATTCAACTGGATTGAAAGCCTTTACTGTTTTAGCCGAAACTAATTCTCGTTACACTTTTATTCGGGGAGATGTTTTAGACACGGTGAGTTTAGAAAAAGCTATGCCTGAAGATGTCGATGTGGTCTGTCATTTAGCCGCAAATGCTGATGTTCGCTTTGGAACAGAAGCGCCTCGAAGAGACCTTGAGCAAAATACGATTGCCACGTTCAATGTGTTGGAAGCCATGCGTAAGAAAGGGATTAAACGCATTGTTTTCTCCTCAACAGGCTCGGTATATGGGGAAGCGAAAATTATTCCGACCAAAGAAGAGGGGCCATTTCCGATTCAGACTTCTCTTTACGGAGCCTCTAAGCTAGCGGGTGAAGGACTTATTTCAGCCTATTGCGAAGGCTTCGGTTTCACGGGATATATTTTTCGATTTGTTTCCATTTTGGGTGAACGCTATACCCATGGGCATGTTTTTGATTTTTATCATCAGTTACGCCAAGATCCAAAGCACTTGAAAGTCTTAGGGAATGGCAAACAACGAAAATCTTACTTGTATATCCAAGATTGCATTGATGCGATCCTTTTGGTGCTGAATAAAGCCACTGAAAAAGTAAATATTTTTAACTTGGGGACAGACGAATACTGCGAAGTGAATCATTCTATTGGCTGGATTTGTGAAGCTTTAAAAGTTTCCCCAAAACTCACTTACACCGGCGGAGATCGAGGGTGGATTGGGGACAATCCTTTCATCTTCTTAGATTGTGAAAAAATACGAAGTCTGAATTGGACGCCGAAATGTAGTATTAAAGAAGGGGTTTTAAAAACTATAACATTCTTGCAAGACAATGAGTGGGTGTTCGGAGAGCGAGGATGAAAATTGCGGTGGTCGGACTTTGGCATTTAGGAAGTGTAACGGCCGCTTGTCTGGCACACAAAGGTTTTGAAGTGATTGCTTATGACCCTGATCCCAAAATTGTTGATGATTTAAATCAAGGAATTTTACCCGTTTCTGAGCCGGGTTTGGCAGATTTAGTGAAAGCAGGTCTTGATCATCGAAGATTAGTGTTTACAAGTGAGTTAAAAGATCTGAGCTCGGCAGGGCTTGTTTGGGTGACCTACGACACTCCGGTGGATGATGAGGACCGAGCGGATACTCAGGGGGTGATTTCAAATATTCAGGCCTTATTTGAATTTATAAAACCCAATTCGGTGATTGTCATTTCTTCTCAACTCCCGGTTGGGTCGATCCGCTTATTAGAAAATGAAGCGAAGCGACTTGTCCTCACTAAAAATTTAAGTTTCGCTTGTTCTCCGGAAAATCTACGTTTGGGTAATGCGCTCAAAGTTTTTCTTGAGCCGGATCGCATCATCATTGGCTTAAATCGGCAAGATAAAAAAGCTTTTATTGAATCGATATTTTTGGCGATTAGCCCCAATCTCGTTTGGATGTCAGTAGAATCTGCTGAGATGACCAAGCATGCGATTAATACATTCTTAGCAACTTCAGTCGTTTTTATTAATGAAATTGCCGCATTGTGTGAAGAGGTCGGTGCCGATGCCCGAGAAGTGGAGCGAGGATTAAAGTCTGAAATGAGAATTGGACCTAAAGCCTATCTTCGCCCTGGAAATGCATTTGCGGGAGGGACGCTTGCTCGTGATACTCAATATTTAATTGAACTTGGGAAAAAGTTTGATCATCAAACGCCTTTATTTTCAGGGATTTTAGCGAGTAATCAGCAACATAAAGATTGGCCGAAACATCAATTAAATCTGCTATTTAAAGGGGAAATATCTGGTAAAAAAATTGCGCTCTTGGGTTTGGCGTATAAACCAGGAACAAATACTTTGAGACGTTCATCAGCGCTGGAAATTTGCGAGTGGCTTCGTCAGCAACAAGCAAAAATTGCAGCGTTTGATCCAGGCATTCAAGACTTGCCTTTTGAGTATGGGTTTATTGACTTGAAAAAATCAGCAAGAGAAGCCTTAGATAAAGCCGATGTCGCAGTAATTTTTACGCCTTGGCCTGAATTTGAGTCTTTGGAAGTGAAAGATTTAAAAAACCTTACCGTGATTGATGTGACAGGGTTTTTATATGAAAAGTTTTCGAAAATTACAGGCCTGAAATATATCACGATTGGAAAGAGGACATGATCACAAACGCTTTGAAAGATAAAGTCACTGTCGTTACTGGAGCAAGCCATGGCTTTGGGTTTGCAGTGGCTCAGGAATTTTTAAAGCAGGGGGCCAAAGTGGCCATCTGTGGACGAGATATTCTCGCTCTTGAGCAGGCCAGGAAAAACTTACTCGCCATGAATCCTCATTCAGAAATCTTTGCCATGTCCGTCGATATTGCTTCTCCCCAAGCCGTTACTCAGTTTGTTGAAGCCATACGTCAAAACTTAGGTTTGATTGATGTCTTGGTGGCTAATGCAGGAATTTATGGAACCAAAGGTCCTGTGGATAAAATTGATTGGGATGAATGGTCTTATGCCATTGATGTCAATTTAAAAGGGACGGCCTTTTGTTGTCGAGCGGTATTGGCGGATATGAAATCGAAAAAATCAGGAAAAATTATTGTTTTATCTGGAGGCGGGGCGACCAAGCCTTTGCCGACTTTAAGCTCTTATGCCGCAGCGAAAGCAGGTATTGTGAGATTTGCAGAAACCTTGGCGGAAGAAGTTCGAAATGATCATATTGACGTGAATAGTATTGCACCGGGGGCTTTAAACACGCGCTTATTAGATGAACTTCTCGACGTGGATAAAGACTTATTAGATAAAGATTTTTATCTTCGCTCTTTAAAGCAAAAAGAAGAAGGAGGCGATTCGATCGAGCAGGGAGTCGCGCTTTGTGTTTATTTAGCTTCTTCAGCAAGCAATGGAATCACGGGAAAATTAATTAGTGCGAAGTGGGATCCTTGGCGTGAATTTAATCGCAACAAAAATGATTTTGAAAAACTGATGCATTCAGATATTTACACTTTAAGACGTATTGTTCCTGAAGATCGTGGAATAAAATCATGAAGATTGGAATTGTTGGTTGCGGACTGATCGGTCATAAGCGAGCGCAAGCCTTGAACGGTCACGAACTGATGGCCTGTGCCGATCTTCATTTTGAAAGAGCGGAAGCTTTTGCTAAACAATATAAAAATTGCAAGGCCTTAAATTCTTGGAAAACTCTTTTAAAAGAAGAGCTGGACCTGGTGATTGTGGCAACGCCCCACAATGCTTTGGCCTCTATTGCAGAGCAAGCATGTTTGTCGGGTAAGCATGTTTTGGTGGAGAAGCCCGCAGCACGGACTGCGCAAGAGATTCAAAAAGTGAAAGCTGCTTCGGAGAAAATGAAAGTTCAGGTTCATGTCGGTTTTAATCATCGTTACCATCGAGCTTTTCAAAAAGCAAAGCAATTGGTCGAAGAAAATCAATTGGGTGAACTGATGTTTATTCGGGCTCGATACGGGCATGGCGGGCGGATTGGTTACGAGAAAGAATGGCGGGCTGATCCTGCAGTATCCGGAGGGGGGGAATTGATTGATCAGGGTCCCCATTTGATTGATTTATCGCATTGGTTCTTGGGGGATTTTGCGGAAGTTGAAGGATTTGCACATACCTATTATTGGAATATGCCGGTGGATGATAATGGATTTTTATTGTTGAAAACGGCGAAGCAGCAAGTTGCTTTTCTGCATGCGAGTTGTACGGAATGGAAAAATACTTTTTCTTTCGAAATTTATGGAAAGCAGGGCAAGCTTGAAGTGAATGGCCTAGGTGGGAGCTATGGAACAGAAAAGTTAACGTTTTATAAAATGCTTCCGGAGATGGGCCCGCCAGAAACACAAACTTGGGAATATCCGATGAAAGATAATTCTTGGGAGCTTGAATTTGCTGAGTTTTGTGAAGACATTCGACTGAATCGTCAGCCAGCGGCAAGTTTAGACGATGCACAAAAGACGTTAGCGATTATTGAAAAGATATATGAGAGGTCTGGATATGATCATCACTCGTAGTCCATTGCGAATTTCTCTTGGAGGGGGTGGAACGGACCTGCCTTCTTACTATGAAAATCATGGAGGATTTTTGATTGCAGCGGCGATTGATAAATACATTTACCTCATGCTGCATCAAACGTTTGTTCAAGAGCTCATTATTAAATATTCCAAAATGGAACGCGTCACCTCAGTCGATGAAGTGGAACATCCGATTATTCGAGAGGCTTTAAAATTAGTGGGGATTGAAGCTCCCTATTTGGAACTGGCGAGTATGGCAGATATTCCCGCCGGCACGGGGCTCGGGTCCTCCGGGAGTTTTACGACCGCCTTATTAAAAGCCCTGCATTTGTACAAAAAAAATATGCTTCATCCCAAGGAACTGGCAGAGCAAGCTTGTCATGTAGAATTAGACTTATTGAAAGAACCGATTGGAAAACAGGATCAATATATTGCAGCGTATGGAGGAGTGACTTGTTTTAACTTTTTGCCCGATGGGCAAGTAGAAGCTTGGCCGCTAAAGTTGAATTCAGAAACCTTATACAATCTAGAAGATAATTTACTCTTATTTTTTACCGGATATTCGAGGTCCGCTTCTCATATCCTCAAAGAACAAGATCAAAAAAGCAAAGAACAAGATAATGCCATGATTGAAAACCTGCATTTCATCAAAGATTTGGGCTATCAAAGTAAGGCTGCTTTTGAGAAAGGGGATCTTCGAGAGTTTGCCAATATTATGAATATCCATTGGCAGCATAAAAAGAAGCGTTCCAGCAATATGAGCAATTCCCATATTGATGAATGGTATGAATATGCCCTTAAAAATGGAGCTTTGGGAGGAAAAATGATTGGGGCAGGAGGCGGAGGATTTTTGATGTTTTATACGGAAGATCATACTCGTTTACGGCATGCGATGAAGAAGTTGGGCTTGACTGAAGTTCGCTTTCAATTTGATTTTTTGGGGACGCAAACTGTGGTGCATTCTTAGATGCTGCAAGCAGTAATTATTGCTGGAGGCTTGGCAACGAGGCTTCGTCCACTCACCGAAAAAATTCCTAAATCTTTAGTCGACGTTAATGGAATCCCTTTTGTTTTCTATCAATTGAAATTGCTTAATCAGAACGGCATTGATCGTGCATTGCTCTGCCTGGGCTATTTAGGCGAGCAAGTCGTCGACATTTTAGGAACTGAAAAATTTGGGGTCTCCCTCAGTTATTCTTTTGAAGGCAAAGTGCTCTTAGGAACCGCCGGATGTTTAAAACAGGCTTTACCTTTGTTAGAAGAACATTTTTTTGTCTTGTATGGGGATTCTTATTTACCTTGTGATTATTCCGACGTAGAAGCCGATTTTTTTGGGCAAAAAAAACCGGCATTGATGACGGTTTTTCAAAATAAAGATTGCTTTGATACGAGCAACGTGGAATTTCAATCCGGAAAAATTTTGAGATATAGCAAAACAGAAAAAAAGGCGACAATGCAGCATATTGATTATGGACTAGGAGTCTTTAGTCGAGAGGTAATAGCGGCTTTGCCTGAGGGGAAGTTGGACTTAGCTGAAGTCTATCAACAGCTGCTGCGGGAAGGGAAATTAGCGGCATACGAAGTCAAAGAACGATTCTATGAAGTGGGTTCATTTTCTGGCATTCAAGACTTATCGGATTATTTAATGAGGAGAGGCGGCGATGTTTAGTGATCAGTTTTTATCAGAGTCTATTCAAGTGATTCAACGATTAGATCGAGCACAAATTGAAAAATGTGTAGATTTATTGGTTGAAACCAAAAAAATCGGGGGACGTCTGTTTATTTTGGGCGTGGGCGGAAGTGCGGGGAACGCGAGCCATGCGGTGAATGATTTTCGTAAAATTGTCGGGATTGAAGCGTATGCGCCGACAGATAATGTTTCTGAGTTAACGGCTCGTACTAACGATGAAGGATGGGCTACAGTATTTTCAAATTGGCTAGCAGTCAGTCATTTAAATGCAAATGATTTAATTTTGATTCTCTCAGTGGGCGGTGGAAATTTAGAGAAGAATATTAGTCCCAATTTAGTTCAAGCCTTGCAGTACGCAAAAACGGTGGAAGCCAAAGTGATTGGCATTGTGGGACGAGATGGGGGCTATACCAAGCAAGTCGCTGATGCTTGTGTTTTAATCCCTACCATTGAAGCTGACCATGTGACCCCTCATGCTGAAGCATTTCAGGGGGTAATTTGGCATTTGTGGGTCTCACATCCGCGTTTAAAAGCCACGCAAACCAAATGGGAAAGTGTGGGCACTCACCGAGTTTCGAAGGTTGCTGTTTGATTTATGACTAAGAACAAAGCCATTTTTTGGGATCGAGATGGAGTCTTAAATGAAGCCATCGTGCGAGAAGGGAAACCTTATCCTCCCCAAAATTTGGCTGAGTTGGTGATTCGACCTGAAGCGTTAACGGTTTTAGAACAATTAAAGTCAGAGGGTTTTCTATTGCTGGTCGTGACCAATCAGCCAGATATTGCACGAGGAAGCGCGAATATTCAGGACGTTGAGCAGCTCAATCAAACCCTGAAACAAGCTTTACCCATCGATGATATTTTTGTCTGCCCTCATGATAATGATGATGCTTGCCTATGTCGAAAACCCTTGCCTGGCTTGATTTTTCAAGGGAGAGATTTATATAACGTGGATCTTGCTAAAAGCTTTATGGTGGGAGATCGTTGGCGAGATGTAGAAGCCGGTCAAGCCGCCGGCTGCAAAACCATTTGGATGAATTTTGGATACCAGGAAAAACAAGCAAAAGGCTATGACTGTGAGACGAATTCTTTATGGGGCGTTTTGAATTTTATTAAGGAGTGTCAATGATGAATGTGAAACCTGTAGATCGTTTAAAGATCAAGATTTTTGCGGATGGAGCGGATAAAGCTGGGATGCTTGAGATGTATCACAAACCTTTTATTAAAGGCTTGACGACCAATCCCACACTCATGAAAAAAGCGGGCATTAAAGATTATGAAGCGTTTGCTAAAGAGATTTTATCGATTATTAAAGATAAATCGATTTCATTTGAAGTGTTTTCGGATGATTTTGAAGAAATGCGCCGGGAAGCTTTGAAGATTGCGACTTGGGGAAACAATGTCTATGTCAAAATCCCCGTGACCAATACTCAAGGACAATTCGCCGGGGATTTGATTCGAGAGCTGGCTGAGAAGAAGGTCAAACTCAATGTCACAGCCATTATGACCTTAGATCAAGTGAGAGCGGTGAGTGAAGTCCTTAAAAATCATGCACCGTCTTATATTTCCGTCTTTGCGGGACGAATTGCAGATACCGGTCGAGATCCCTTGCCTTTAATGAAAGAATGCTTGCAAGTCATGAAAAAATATTCTCAGCAAGAATTGCTTTGGGCGAGTCCCAGAGAACTCTTGAATATTTATCAAGCCGACGAGATGGGCTGTCATATCATTACCGTCAGCAATGATATTCTGAAAAAATTAAACTTGGTCAATAAAGATTTGAATGAATTCTCACTCGAAACCGTCAAGATGTTCTATGACGATGCGATGGCGGCGGGGTTTTCCATTTGATGGAACCGTCAGCGCTTGCTTCTCATATTGTGATTGGTTCAGGTCCTGCAGGAATTAGTTGTGCTATGGCTCTAATTCAACGAAATCTTAATGTCATTATGGTGGATGCGGGTTATCAGCTGGATGAAAATATTTTGTCCATAGTTCAGGATTTACAAACGCTGGCACCGGAGTCTTGGCCAGCGGAGCATATCGATAAAATTAAAAATCCAGTGCAAGTTTCTCCTCGGAAAGTGACTCAAAAACTTTTTTTTGGTTCACGTCATGTTTTTGGAGATCCAGCTCAAAAATTCTCTGGAAAATATGAAAATTTCTCGGGAGATTTTTCATTTGCAGAAGGTGGATTAAGTACCGTTTGGGGTGCAGCAATGCTTCCCGCTTAAGAGTCTGAAACGAAAGATTGGCCTTTTTCTGTTAAGGATTTAGAGCCCTATTACAAAGCAGTCTTAAAATTCGTCCCTCTTGCTGCAGAGTCAGATGATTTAGAAAGATTATTTCCTCTTTGTACTTCAATATTTGGAAATTTAAAACGTGCTCCACAAAGTCGTCAGTTTCTAGAACATGCTAAATTATGTGCAGAAGCACAAAAAAAAGCTGGATTTACTGTAGGGGCAGCCAGATTAGCTATTTATACATCAGCGGGGGAACGTGATTGTCGATATTGCGGTCTCTGCGTTTTTGGCTGTCCTTATGGATCCATTTACAGCTCTATTGCAACATTAGATCAATTGAAAAAACATTCAAAATTTACTTATTTAAGGGGGCGGATCGCTTTAAGTTTTTCTGAATCTTTATCTCAAGTTAGTCTTAAAGTTTTAAATGTAGAAGAGGGTTCTGAGGATGAAATAAAAGGAGTTCAACTTTATTTAGCATTGGGTTCGCTATCTACTGCTCGTTTAGTTCTTGAGTCAGCAAATGCCACTAATCATCCATTAAAAGTTCTTGATAACCAGATGTTTTTATTTCCATTCTTTAGCTTTAAAAAGTGTAAAGAGGCTTCTATGGAGAAAGGTGTTACTTTGACGCAAGTATTTTTGGAGCTTTACCAAGAAAGTTTAGGGAGTCATCTTATTCATTTTCAATCCTATGCTATGAGTGATGTTATTGTGAAAGCACTTGAGCGAATGGTTCCAAGATTTTTATTACGTTCTCGTTTTTTTAAAGAGGAAATTCTAAGCCGAATCTCGATTATGCAGGGGTTTCTTCACTCAGATGATTCAGCAGGTGCAACACTCATTCTAAAACGAACTTCTAATAGCACTCAGTTGCAGGTTGAAGGAAGAAAAAGCAAAAAGGTTCAGCGGCATATTAGAAAGATCTTATTTTATATTTTCCGAAAGAGTCGGTTTTTGGGAGGAATGATCATTCCAGGGTTTGCAATTAAAGGCCGTCCTGGAGGCAGTCATCATGTGGGGGGTATTTTACCTATGGCGAAAGACCCTGGTCATTTTCAATGTGACCTTAATGGAAAACTATACGGATATTCACGTGTTCAAGTGGTAGATGCGTCGGCATTACCTAGTCTTCCTGCGTCAACAATTACTTTTACCGTCATGGCGAATGCTTATCGAGTAGGATCTATATCATCGGAGACATGAGAGAGATTGGTGAAAAAATGAAAAAAATCATTGTTACGGGAGCTACGGGAGGGCTCGGTTCGGTCTTGGTTGATCAACTCCTAGATGCTGGATATGCAGTTCATGAATTCTCAAGAAATCATTGCAATCTTCGTGCTGCATGGACATTTTTTGATTTACGAACTCCAACTATCACAGAGATTTCTGATGATGTATTCGCAGTGATTCACTGTGCTTATGATTTTAGTGTTAAGAACTGGAGGGAAGTTTGCAGAGTCAATGTGAACGGTACCTTAGAATTTTTTCGCTTGGTTAAGCAAAGAAACTCCCCTTTGTTTATTTTTATTTCATCGATGGCTGCCTTTGATGGAACAAAGTCTCATTATGGACAAGGAAAGAGAAAAGTAGAGCAAGTACTTTTAGCCCAAGGCGCAATTTGTGTGAGGCCAGGATTGATCTACGGGGTTAAACATGGCTTGGTTGAACGCATTCATGCTTTGATTGTTCGAGGTGGAATTATTCCTCTAATAAATGGAGGAAAATTGCCAATTTATCCTATTTCGGCGACAGAAGTTTCTGAGGGTATTATTAAGATTTTACGTGAGCCGAAGGAATATTTAGGGCAACCAGTAATTTTGGCTCCTAGCCGAGCAATATTGCTTCGTGATTTAGTCAATTTTCTTGTACCTCCTAACCCTCATTGGAGAATCTATGTGTCGGTTCCATGGTGGATTATGTGGTTGCTTGTTCGGCTAGTTGAAGGTTTTGGGATCGTTTTATCATTTAAGAGTGATAGTCTGATTGGCTTACGTTTTCAGAATTTAAACCCTTTTGATGGAGTATTAAGGGTAAAAGATTTAGAAATAAAACCTTTAACTGAGAGTTAGGGATTAAACGATTTCCCATTGCAAATCTTCCACTCGAAAAAATAAAGACCGTGGATCCCCAGGAGCAAAGACTCTTGGGGCATTGGAAGTGAAAGAGAGGGTTTGGTCTCCAGGAGGAATATTAATCACTTGAGAGAACCGAGTTCCAGCATCGTTTATTTTTAATTTCTCATGGATTAAAGGCCCTTTTATCTCTAAGTCAGCGGGTGTGGAACTGCTGCCCACTAAGGTAAAACAGATTTTGATGCGAATGGGATTTTTAT
>OBEQ010928841.1_pt1 | contig 18626 bp, 14 predicted proteins | sample 1670901 | NCBI WGS metagenome assembly OBEQ01 (sample SAMEA104232315, study PRJEB22302) | groundwater metagenome | biome: forest; feature: aquifer; material: groundwater | place: USA | collected 2011-08-07 | depth 5.4 m
GATTCACGCCGGCCGCGGCGAAGCGGCGCTCGCGCTTCGGCACTGGGACGAGGCGCGCGAGGCTTTCGCGCAGGCCGCGGGACTCGATCGCGGCGACTTGCGCAGCCTGCTCGGTTCGGCGCGCGCTTTGCTCGGCGCGGGACGGCGCCGCGCGGCCGCGGCCGTGCTGGATGCCGTCGTCGTTCGCGCGTCGGTTCTGGCCGAAACCGGCCGTCATGAAGAGTGCGAATCGCTCGCCGCGGAGATCCTCTCTCTCGATCCCCGGCACCGCGGCGCGCTGGGCGCCCGCGCCGAGGCGCTGCGTTGTCTTGGCCGCTACGAAGAAGCGGTGGCCGATCACGACCGGCTTGTGACCCTGTCGAGAGGCGCGGCGCAAGCGCGCCTGTCCCGGGGCGCGGCGCGGCGCGCGGCCTGCGATTTTGCGGGCGCGTTGGCCGACGCGGAGGCCATCTTAAAGAAGCGGCCGCGCGCGGCGGCGGCCTGGCTTTTGAAGTCTGAGGCGCTTCGCGCCGTCGGCCGGGAAGATGAGGCGCTGGACGCGGCGGCGCGCGCCTGCGCCGTCGAGCCGCGCCGTTCCTGGGCCTGGACGGTTCGCGTGAAGGCGGCGCGCCAGGCGGGGCGCCTCGTGGAGGCGCTCGCTTTTGCGCGGCGCGCCTGCGCTCTCGACCCGCGCGACGCGAAAGCCTGGGCGTGGCAGGGAGACGTACTGAGGGCGCTTGGGCGCGGAGCATCGGCGCGCCGGGCGCTCGCGCGCGCGGTTTGGCTCGCGCCGACCGTGGCGTGGCCCCGGGCGGTGCTGGCCGAAGTCCTGCGCGAAGCGGGCGACGTCGCCGGCGCCGTGAAGCTCTGGTCGGAGACCTTCCGCCTCGATCCGCGGAACTCGGCGGCCTACGACATCCTCGGCGCGGAGCCGCCGGCCGTCGCGGGAGATCCGGGCCGTGCCTGGGCCTACGCGTGGCGCGCGGGGGCTCGCCGCGCCGCCGGCAACGACTCCGGCGCGGACGCGGACGAGGCGCGCGCGCGCGACTTGGCCCCCGGACTATTCGGTCCCGTTAGAGCCTCGGCGTGAACTCGCACCGGTGCGAGTTGGGATTGTTCGCCGTTGAGCGCGCGGATGCGGAAGTTGGCGACTCATTCTCCCGTCAGCCTATATTTCCTATCCTTGGCTCAGTGAAGAACTCGTCGGTCCGCTTCGTCCTGACGGCCGCAGCTCTGTTCTGGCTGGCGCTGGTTCCTCCCTCCGGCCTCGCCCGCGCCGCCGATTTTTCTCCGACCCAGGAAGAGCTCCGCGTGGCGCTGCAACGGGTGGACGCCTACTTCCCCTATCTCGTGCGCAAGCGCGACGCTCGCACCGGCGAGGTCGAGCTCGGCCGCCGGCTTTTTTTCGATCCGCGCCTCTCCCGCAGCGGCGCCATGAGCTGCGCCTCCTGCCACCGCCCCGAGAAGGCCATGAGCGACGGCTTGCCTCGCGCCGTCGGCCGGGATCATAAGGTGCTTCGGCGCAACACTCCGACGATCGCCGGGGGGCGCTACCGCAAGTTCTTCTTCTGGGACGGCCGGGCGAGCAGCATCGAGACGGCGGCTTTAACCGCGATCCAGAATCCCGAGGAGATGAACCAGGATTTGCCGGGGCTCATGAGCAAGCTCGCGGCCGTTTCCGACTACGTGTCGGGCTTCGCCCGGGTTTACGGCTCCTCCGGCCTGACCCATGACAACGCGGCTTCTGCACTCGCGGCCTTCGTGGAACGGCAGCCGACTTTTAAGAGCGCCTTCGACGATTTTCATGAACGCGGCGTCCCCATGGACCCCGCCGCCCAGAGAGGCCTGGTGCTGTTCACGGGCAAGGCCGGCTGCGTGCGCTGCCATGCCTCGTCCAACTTCACCTCCGAGAGATTTCTCAACATCGGCCTGCGCAAAGGTGAGCCCGAGGACCTCGGTCGCTACGCCGTGACCGGCAAGGCCGAAGATCGCGGAGCGTTTCGCGTTCCGTCCCTGCGCAACGCGGCCATAACGGCTCCGTACATGCATGACGGCAGCCTCAAGAGCCTGCGCGAAGTGGTGGACTTCTTCGACCGCGGCGGCGACGCGCGCCCGGCGGGACGAGAGCCGGTGCTCGAGCCTCTCGGGCTGGAGGAAAGCGAGAAGGCGGATCTCACCTCTTTTCTTGAAGCGCTCGCAAGCCCGCCCCGGCCCGCGGCGCCGTCGCGCCGGTCGTCGGACTCCGTGTCCGCCCCGGCCGACAACTCGCTCGCGGATTGGGACCGGCTCGCCCTGTCGATTGATCGAGTGATCATCGAAGAGGAGAGAGCCGCCTCGTGGTCTGCGCTCCTTCCGCCCTCGGGGTTCGGCAACAAACGGGCGTGTCTCGAGAAGCTCGGCATGGACGCTCTGCTGAGGAAAGCCGTGCAAGAGCGCTGGCGGGAGAAGGACGAGATGTTCGTCGAGGGCATCTTCACGGTCATGGCCGGGAGGCACGCGCTTTTCCTGGCTCTGGCCGAGGAGAATCCCGCCCGTTGCGCCGCTTTGGCGGCCGTCGACTCGACCGCGCGGGACGAGCGCGCGTCCCTTGAGGGGGCTTGCCGGGAGCGCTACTACGAAATGAGGTTCGCGCAGGCCGTGGCGGCGGGCAATCCCGAGCGGCAGCGCGGCTGCGTGGAGAGCCTCTCCCACCAGCCGAGCCTGGGGCTCGCTGACGCGCGCGTACTGTGTACCGGCTTCATGCAGAATTTGGATAATCCGGCCAAGGGGTGCGCGCTCGCCGTCCCGGCCTACTTGGACGCGCACCAGGTCAGCGCCTGCGAGAACGGAATGAAGATCTACATGGGCGACGCGGCGACCTGCGAGAACATCGCGGATTTGGCGGAGCATCTTCCCGAGAGGTGCGAGACGTTCCCGCTCTATCGGCGCGCGTCTTTGGCCCGCAATATCGAATTGTGCGGATCGTCCTTGCCCTGCCGCGCTCTCATGGGCGCGGGCAAAGAGGCGGCCGCGATCATCGCGCGAAGCCTGACGGCGCGCGCCTGCGGCCTCGCGTCTTTGCCCCCCGCCAACGGCGTTCCGGCCGCGCTGGAACGGGATTTAGACCGCGCGCAGAGGTTGTTGGAGCGGATCCCCGAATCAAGACGGGAGCGCCGCATTCAGCGGCTCGCCTCCTGGCGCAGACGCCAGGCGGCCTTGAGCGCCCCCGGCCGCGCAACGCCATGAGGATTATGCGGCTTCTGACGCCGATCTTTCTGGCGGTTTCGGCGGCGGCGGCGGCGCCCGCGCCGATCGAGGCGTATTTGACGCAGGCGCAGGCTTCCCTCGCCGAGATCGACCGGGTGCTGGAAGCCGTGGGGTCGAGCGAAGGCCGCGCCGAGACGGCTTGCCGAGAGTCGTTCACCGCGGGCGCGCTGTTGGAGGGACTGAGGAACGGCCAGCTTCCAGTCGCCGCCTTCGCGGTCCTTCAGCCTCTGCGCGAGGGCCTCACCGCTTACCTCTCCTGCAAGGCCCTCGCCGCCGACGACCCTTCCGTCTGCCGCGGACTGGAGCCGCTCGCGAGCCTGGCGGCCGGGAGCAAGCCCGCTTTGCCGCCGCATTACATTTGCCGGCGCGATTATCAAACGTGGGCCTACGACCTCGCCCGCATCGCCGCAAGCCCCGATCTCCTCCGGCGCTGTCGCGACGAAAATGTGTATCGCTGGCCCGGAGACGAGGGCCCGTTTCGGCCGGGAACGGAGGAGACAGTCTGCCGGCTTGTGGCCGACTATAGCGCAAAAAGGCTGTCGGTCGCGCAGACATGCGCGGGGCTCAGTCCGCACTTCACCTCTCCCGTTCCTCCCGAGGAATGCGCGCGCCGCGTGCGCTGGTTTTTCGGCGAGGACGAAGCGCTGTGCGCGGACCTCCGCTCCGAGGTCGTCCGCGCCCGCTGCCGCGACATCGCGGCCACGCGCAAGGCTCACGCCGCCGGCCGGTACCGGCCGCCCGACTGCGCCCCGCCGCTCGCGTCCGCGCGCGCGGCTTATTGCGGCCGCTACAGCCTCGACTACGCGTGGCGCCTGCACGCGGACCTGTCCGTACTTCTCGATCGCGCCGCCGAGCTCCTGGCGGGAGCATCCCAAGGCCAAGGCGAGCCGGCCGCGCGCTTGGCACGGTTGGAGGCGCGCCGTCAGGATCTCGTCCGCGCCTTGGGCCGGGACGCGTCGCCGGAGATGGGGACGCTCGGACTCCCTGGAGCGGCCTTCGCCGCCGTCGATCTGGAACTGGCCGCGGCGCACGCCCTCGTGCTGAGCCGCGAACCGGGCGAGCCGGTCGCCGGCTGCAAAGAGGGCTTTTCCCTTTCCTCTTTGCTCGCGGAGATCGGGAGCGGGCGGTTGCGGCCCGACGAAGAGCTTCGCAAACAGCTCGAAGGCTATTTCGGCTGCCTGGCCCTCGTCCTCGACGGGCCCGGGGTTTGCGCGGCCCTGGACCTGCCGGCCCTGAAGGCCGCGCATGCGTATTCGCCGGACTACCGCTGCCGGCACAATTATCTGATGTGGAACTCGGATCTCGCGCGCATCTCCGGCCGCCCGGACGCGCCGGCGCGCTGCATCGCGGAGAACTATTACCGCTGGCGCGATCCCTTCGACGGAGGTCCCTTCAAGCCCGGCGCCTTCCGCGAGGGCTGCGGCCTGCTCTTGGACTACTCGGTGCGCGGGCAGGACCTCCGGCAGGCCTGCGGCAAGGTGATGCCCTACTTTCGATACTCGACGGACGTCGGCGAATGCGTGAAGCGCTTCCAATACGCGCACGGCGAGGACGCCCGTCTGTGCTACAGCCTCGAGAAGCCCCGGCCGAAGTTGGACCGATGCCTTGATCTCGTCGCCCTGCACGGGGCCGTGCGCGACGGCAAGCCCTGCGGCGAGTCCGCGTACTGCCGGATGCAGCTCGAACGCGGCCCCCAGTCCTGCGGTCCCTATCTCGCCGGCCTGCGCCGGTCTTCCTGCAAGAGCGGCGCAACCGGCGCCGGCGCGAAGGATCCCGGGCAGGTGGCCGGGTCCCTCGAGCAGGCCTCGCGGCATCTGGAGGCGCTCGAGGGCGGCTCGCCCGACGAGAGGGAGCGGCGGCGGAGCTTCATCGCCTGGCTCCGGCGGCGGCTCTCGCGATGAGCGATGACCTCTCCGCCATTCTTGAGGCCCACTTCAACATCGGTCGTTCCTCGCGCTACGGCCTGCGCCGTCACCGCATCTTCGCCGCCGCGCGAGGCGAGAAATTGACTTCGGCGCGGACGCTGAAGAACGCCGGCGAGGCCGCGCGTCTGGCCCGCCGCCTGAGGCTGATCGGCCGCGACGCCGAGGCGGCGGCGGGCTTTCAACGCGCCTTGGAACTCGATGCGCGCTGCGCTTCGGCCTGGGCCTGGCGCTGGGAATCGCGCTGGACGCCGCGGGCCTCCTTCGCCGATCTCGAACGAGCGATCGGTCTCGAGCCCAAGGAGGCCGTCTGGCGGATTTGGCGGGGCTTGGCGGGTCTCGCCGCGCGCGCCGGAGTCCGCCGTCCGGCGCAGGCGGCCAAGCGCCATTTCGAGGACGCCCTGGCTTTGCGCGAATCAACGCTCGCCTGGGCGGGGCTGGCGCTGGCGGAGTCCGACGGCGGGCGGTTTTCGGCCGCGGCGGCGGCCGCGGGCAAGGCGATCGCGGGCGAGCCGCGGCAGGGCTGGATGTACCGCCTTCGGGGCGTCGCCCGCCTGCGCGCCGGCGACGAGGCGGGCTTTCTGGCCGACTGCCGCCGCGAGACTCTTCTCGACGAAGGCATCGGAACTTTGTCCGAGGTATTCCCGTCGTCGCAGCGCCGTCCCGCGCCGCGCCTCCTCGTCGCGGCCGATCGTTATCTGGCGCGCGTCCCGAAAGCGCATTGGATGCTGGTGCTCCGCGGGGACTGCCGGCGCTCCCCGGAGATCAACGATTTCGCAGGCGCCGTTTCCGATTTCACGGCGGCCGCGGCGCTCGCTCCGGACTGCGCCTTCACTCACGCCTATCTGAGCCGCGCGCTGATGGTCGACGGCCGGACGCAGGCGGCCATGGAGGCCATCGACCGGGCCGTGGTTTTGGCGCCGGACTCGGGCTGGCTGCGCGTGTGGCGCGGCGAGCTGCGCCGGCGTCTGGGAGACCACGCCGCCTCCGTGGTCGATTTCGACGAGGGTCTTCGCCTTGACCCCGATTACGAGATGGGCTACGCGTGGCGCGGCGGAGCGCGCCGGGCCCTCGGCCGGCTCCATGAGGCTGTCGAAGATCTTAATCTCGCCGCCGCGCTCAATCCGAACTACGCGTGGACCTTCGCCGAGCGCAGCCTGGCGAACAGGACGGCCGGACGGTTCGCTCCGGCGCTCGACGACCTGGAGCGCGCCGCGCGGCTCGATTCGAAATACGTCTGGTGCGCTCGGCCGCAGGACGCTCCCGCCGCGATCGCTCAACTCGACGCCGTCGTCAAGACGCAGCCGAAGAACGCCTGGGCGCGGGCCTGGCGGGGGGAAACGCGCCTGCGCCAGGCGGACGCCGCCGGCGCCGTCCGCGATCTGCGGCGGGCGATCGCGCTCGATCCGAGCCTGGGCTGGCCGCGCGCCTGGCTCGGTCAGGCGCTGATCCTGCTCGACCGTCCCTCAGCCGCGCTGCGCTCGTTTAACGCGGCGATCGCCCGCGACGCGCGCTATCCGCCGGCCTTGGCGGAACGGGGGCGCCTGCGGCTGATCCTGGGAAAAGCCCGCGCCGCCTGGACCGACCTCAGCCGCGCCGCCGCCGCCGGGCCGTTGTCGGCGCGAATCTGGCAGTCGAAAGGGGAGGCCGGTCTGCGCCTTCGGCGCTGGAAAGAAGCCGCCGAGGATTTCTCCAAAGCCCTCGAACTCGAGCGCGGCTGGCGGCCGCGCATCGGCCGTGCTGCGGCCTATGAGAAACTGGGACTCGTCAAGCAGGCGCAGGAGGATTTGAGCTTCCCCTTGGCGGAGGCCCGGCGCCTGGCGCAGGAGGGCCGTCACGCGGAGGCGGCTCTCATCCTGCGCGAGCTCAAGGCGGCGTTGCCGCTGGCCGGCCGCCGCCCTTGATATTTCGCCGCAGGGGGTTATACTGTGTGGCATCATCCGAGAAATGCTATACAGGTCGTAGGTTGTTGCGACTTGCTTTTTAAGGGGGCATATATGGGAAAGTGCGCGACTCGTTTCGTCTTGCTGACGGTGCTGGCGGGATTGTCCGCGAGCCCTGTTTGGGCCGCCGCCGGGTGGGGAAAGACACCGGTCAAGGTCGCCGCGGGCCTGCCCGTGGTCAAGGACAGCGAGCGTTTTTCCCGCGCCATCGCCGACGGCAAGGGCGGAACCTTCCTGGCCTGGGTCGCCCGCGCTCCTCTGGAAGACCCGGGCATGCGGCTTTACGGTCAGCATGTCTCGGCCGAAGGCAAGAAGCTCTGGAATAACGGGGAGTCTTTGCTCCTGGCGGCCGCGCCCGAGATCAGCTACGGCAACCTCGGCTTGGCCGCCGACGGCGCCGGCGGCATCGTGGTTTCCTACCAGGAAGTCGCTGTGAGCGGCCACGGTTTCGGACGCCTCTCGCTGCGGCGCGTCAACGAGAACGGCCGTTCCCTCTGGACGACGGTAGTCCCCAAGGCGCTCGGAGCGGAGAAATATTTCCTCGTGACGGGCGGCGACGGCGGCGTGCTGGCGTTGGCCTCCAAGCGTCTGGCTTCGGGCGCGGGCGAGACCGTCTTCGTCTTTCGCGCCGACGGGAAGGGGAAAATTCTCTACGGCCGCGACGTGTACGAGACGCCGTCCTCCACGACATTATTGTTCGCCAACCTCGGCTTCCCCGGAAAAAAGACCGGCGAAGCGCTTTTCATTCTGGCCGACCGGCATCAAAGTGCCGACCCCCAGGTCTTCGCGCTGCACGTCGACGCGGACGGCAAGGCGGTTGAGCGGCGCCTGAGCGAAGACGAGTGGGCGGGGCTGAACCCGGAGCTTCCCTGCGGCCGCCTTCTCGGCGCTTCCTCGGACGGTCAGGGCGGCGCCTATGTGTCCTGGGTGGGCGGCGCGGCCGGCGCCCAGGCGTTGCGCCTCGTGCGCGTGGACAGCCTCGGCGGCGTAGCGGCGACCTGGCCGAAGGGCGGCGTCGTCGTGGACAGCGACCCGAAGAGCTTTAAGTTCGGACTGGCGGCGGCACCCGATGAGCAGGGCGGGGTGCTGCTGCAGTACGTCGTGCGTCCGCGCGGCCCGTTCGAGCGCGAAGTCCAGGAGACCGCCATCCGGGCCGGAGCGTCCTGCGACGAAAACAGCCGGTACGTGAGCGGCACCACGCCGGCACAGTATACGGCGGACCTGTGGCTGGCCCGCTTCGGGCCGCAGGACCCGGGGACCGCGATCTTCTCGGCTCGCATAGCGCGGCATGTCGGCGCGGAGCAGCATGAGGTCGTGCGCAGCGGAGAGTTTCTCTATTCATCCTGGGTGGAGGAGCCGACACGCAACGTCGTCGCACAGGCCAGCGACCTGTCGGGGCGCACGAGCTTCGGCGAGGGCCTGGTGGTCGGCAGCTACAAGGGGACCGGCTCTTTGGGCATCACGGTGATGCGCGGTTCCGGTGACGGCATGGTGGTCGCCTGGAAGCAGTCGGAGCACCTGTACACTCAGGCCGTCTCCGCCGCGACGGTCCCGGAAAAGCGCTAGGACGATCGTCCGATAGCCCGCATCCGGACATGAAGCGCTTTTTGGGGGCGGCCCTCGTGTTGGGCTTGGCCGCCGCCGCGACGGCGGACGAGGTTTCAGACGCGCTGGTCCAGTTCGACGCGGCGCCCTACGTGGAGCAGGACCCGCTCTCTCCCCAGCAGGTTGAGCTCGGCCGCAAGCTCGCTTTCGATCCGAGGCTCTCGGCCAACGGCGCGCTTAGCTGCATGTCCTGCCACCAGCCCGGGCTGGCCTTCACCGACGGCTTGAAGCGGGCGCGCGGCGTGGGCCATTTGCTGGGCCCGCGCAACACCCCCACCTTGCTGAACCTGCATTACCGGACCTCTTTCTTCTGGGACGGACGCGCGCACAGCGTCGAGGAAGCCCTTCTGGCGGCCGTCAAGAATCCGTTGGAGATGAACCAGGATCTCGGCGTTTTGGTCAAAAGACTCAACGGCATTCCGGGCTACGTGAAGGAGTTCGACGCGGTCTACGGCCCCTCCGGCATCACCGTCGCCAACATCGCCGCGTCGATCGGCGCGTTCGTGCGCATGATCGACGTCGCCTACGCGGAGAAGCTCAGCGCCTTCGACAAGTTCCGCGAGGACCCGTCGGCGCTGTCGCCGTCGGCCCGTCAAGGGCTGGTCCTGTTCGCGGGAAAAGCCCGCTGCGTGCAATGCCATGCCACGGCCAATTTCGCCGACGACAAATTCCACAACGTCGGACTGGCCCCCGTGCCGGGGCTCGACGACAAGGGCCGCGCGGCGGTGGACCCCCGCCCGGAGAACCTGAGGGCGTTTAAGACGCCCTCGCTGCGGCAGGCGGCGCTGACGGGTCCCTACATGCACGACGGCCGCCTCGCCTCGCTGCGCGAGGTGGTGGACTTCTTCGACCGCGGGGGCGACGACCGCGCTCGCGTCGATCCGGCGATCCGGCCACTGGGCCTGAGCGGAGAGGAGAAGCAGGCGCTCGTCGACTTCCTCAAGGCGCTGAGCGCGCCCACGCCGAAGGTCGTGATTCCGGCGCTGCCGCCGGCCCAAGAATGACCCCGTAGCGGGCTTCAAAACCGGGGAAACGTAGAGTCTAAGTATTGACAAGACAATATATATATGGTAAAGTAGTGCAAAGGAGGCCCCATGGCGCTCAAAGCCTTTACGACCAAACTGGATGAGAAAACGGTGAAGGCCCTCAAGGCCGTTTCCGAGCGAACGCGCATTCCGCAGTCGGAACTTGTGCGGGAGGGCGTTGAGTTGGCTCTGCGCCGCCACGCCGAGGACATCATCTCGCCTCAGCTGAGGCAGGACATCGAGGAGCTTCTGCGTGAGGACAAAAGTCTGCTCCAGCGGCTCTCGCAGGCTTGAATTATCTTTACCCCAACCAGATCCTCTTCCTCCACGCTCGGGTTATTGACGTCTCCGGCGGGTCTCCCGGAGTCCGGGATCAGGGGTTGCTCCAATCCGCCGTCTATCGTCCGCAGGCGTCCTTCGGCGGCGCGGACCTCTATCCCGACGTTTTCTCCAAGGCGGCGGCCCTGGGGCATTCTCTCATCAAGAATCATCCGTTCGTGGACGGCAACAAGCGCACCGGCTTCGAGTCGATGCGGCTGTTCCTGCGCTTAAATGGTTGCGATCTCCGGGCGAGCGCGGATGAGAAGTACGATTTCGTCCTGAAGATCGCTTCCGACGCGGAAACGGACGAGCACCGTATCGCGCAATGGCTGAAACGTCATTCCCGGAAACGCTCTTAACAAACGCTTACAGCCGGGCCTCGTCACTTCGGAAGATTTCCCGGCGGGTCCATCGCCAGAGTGCTTCCGTTCAACGCGTCGAGAAAGTCGAGAAGTTTTTTCCGCTCCGCCGCGGTCAGTTCCAGCGGCTGGACATCGGGGTCGAGCCACTCGTTGTCGAGTCCCCTTGACCCTCCGGTTTTTTTGAGATACTCTCGTTCGGTGAGAGCACACGCTCCTTCATGCTGAATTTTCCTCGTAAAATTCGATGCGTGGCGGCGCTGATGGCTCTTTGCCCGGCGGCGGCACAGGCGGAAGCGCGAGCGCAGAAGTATTACTACGAGGACATTTCCCAGCCCTTTTTCGCTTTGGATCCCGCCGCGCCGGGCCTTTACCGCAATCAGCGGCCCGGCTCAAAACCCTCTCTTTTCCCCGCCGTCAAGCCGAAAGACGGCCTCAGGGTTTTCGTTCTCGGCGGGTCGATCGCGGGGCTGCTGCAGCAAACGGGAGAAAAATACGAGCTGGCGCAGGCGCTGGCGGCCGTCCTTCCATCGAAGACGGTCGAGGTCATCAATTGCGGCATGGCCGGCTACGAGAGCTTCCGCGAGGCGCTCATCGAGCAGGAAATTCTCGAGTATTCCCCGGACCTGATCGTTTTTTTGACCGGACACAACGAGAGCCTGGCCTCCGCGCCGATCCCGATCTGGATCATGCGCACGCAGGAGCGGCTGAGCCGGTTTGACGCCTACCGCGCTTTGGTCAAGAGGCTCCAACCCAACCCGTGGCTTGGGGGGGTGCACACCGACGCTCGCGCCGATGCTCGCGACGCGACGTTCGCCCGCAATCTCGCCGACAACATCCGCCACGCCCGCGCGCGCGGCGTCGCGGTCGCCGTCGTCGTGCCTCCGCGCAACTATCGGGAGCCGGTGGAACTGGGGCGGATGCTCTACGACGCCGAGTTCGTGCCCGGGTGGCTGCGCTTCCTGCAGGGCGACTACGCCGCCGCGCGCAAGGCATGGACGCAGACGTTGGCGCGAACCACGCGCGGCCGCGAAGCGACCTCGGAGGAGAAGGCCTTCACCGAGGGCTTCATCGGCCGCAGCGAGGAAAAGCTCGGGCTGCTCGATGAGGCGCGCGCCTCCTTCGAACGGGCCGCCCTCGCCGATCGGGCCGCGATCTGCGGGACCATTTGCCAGGGCATCCTGCGCCGCGTGACCATGCGGGAGGGAGGCTTCCTCATCGAAGCCGACCGGATGTTCCGGAAGCTGGCTTTCCCGCGTATGCCCGGCCTGGAAACCTTCAACGACCGCATGCATTGGAAGCCGCGCTATAACTGCCTGATGTCGATGACGATCATCGGCGCGCTGCGCGGCGAGCCGGGGCTCGGCGCGCTGCCCTGGGACCTCGCGCGTCTCAAGGAGCTCGAGGGTTCCTGCGAGAAGCCGGGACAGCCGCCGATCGAGGCGGACGACCGGCGCATTCTGGGTTATGTCCTGCTGAACCTGTCCGGGGCCAATCTTGACCGCCTCTCGACGGTGTCCGTCTTTTACCTCCAGGCGCTTCGCCGCGGCAGGCCCGATTGGTTCAACGACATCCCGAAGCTGACTCGGCGGGCGACGAATCCGCAGACCGACGTCTATGGCGTCGCCGGCGCGCCCGAAGCGGTCGTCCTCCCTCGTTTTCATTGGCACATCGGCGAGGTGCGGATGCTGGAGAAGGATTATGGCGGCGCGATCAAGGAATATGCGAAGGCGCTGAAGCTCGACCCGGCTCTGATGTGGGCCCGCCTGGGCCTCGGCGTCGCCGAGGCGCTGCGCGGCGACAAGAAGCGCGCGCTCGAGCGTCTCAAGGACGCCTGCGCGCGCTCCGCGCGCGAGCCGCGCGGTGCAGACCTGCTCGCGGCCGCGGCCGCGGCCGCCGCGACTTTGGACCTCGGCGGCGCCGAGGAGCTGTTCGCGTTCGACGCGGCGCACTGGGTCGACAAGGCGCAGGCGGCGCTCTCCGCGGGCCGCAATGCGGACGCCGACACGGCGCTCGAGAAGGCGCGGGGCCTGTCGCCGCCCCCGCACGAGCTCAGGCGCATCGGCCAGTACTACATGTCGTTGAAGGAGCCCGCGAAATTCCTGGCGGTTTCCGACGCGTTGGCGGCCGTGTATCCGCAGGACGCGGACTTGTGGCGCATGCGGGCGGAGGCGGCGCTCGTGACGGGCGACGCCGTCAAGAGCCTGGCCGCGCTTTCCCGCGCCGAAAGTCTCCAGCCGGACGCGGTCCAACTTAAGTACATCCGCCACCTACGCGGCCGTCTCAAGAAGGGCGAAAAAGATAAGATCGAGAGGGTGGGAAAATAAATGGCGGGCGCCGGCGTGCTGGTGAGCGGGGTTCAGGTTTACGGGTGGGGCGTCTTCCTCTGCGCCTGGGCGCAGATGGGCTGGGTGGACTGGAAAGAGCAGAAAATTCGAAACCGCTTCATCCGGATCTGGCTGCTGTGCGTGCTGGCCGGCTACGCCGTGCTGATCGGGCAGACTGTGCTCGGCGCGTACGGCTTCGTCAATGTTTTCATCCTTCGCGACTATTACGTCGCGCTGTCCGGGCACTTGGCGGTTTCCATCGCGGCGGCCTGCGCGTTGTGGGGGCTGCGCATCTGGCCCGCCGGCGACGCGAAGCTTTTCGCCCTGCTGGCGCTATGCTGTCCGCTGATGCGCCTGCCGGGCTCCTTTCGCTCCGGTCTGCTCTTTCTCGAGGTGCTCATCAATATTTTCGTGCCGGCGGCGGCGTTCCTGTTCCTGACGGCCGGCGAGTACCTGTGGCGCACGCGCTTCACCGTCTACAAAGCCCAGTTCACGGACCAGGTGCGCGGCCGCTACAAGTTTTTTCGCTTCCCAGAATTCAGCTTCGCGCGATTTAATTTCGATTCATTACGGGCCCTCGCGCCATCCGGGGAGTTCAACCTCGGGTCGGCGCCGGCGGCCGTCAAGGCCAAGGCCGTCGAGTTGTGGGAGCCGGTCAAGAAAGAGATTCTCTCAGTCATCTCGGGCTATCGGGAAAACCCCAAGCAGCTGCTCCTCGACGGGGCGTCCTGGTTCGCGATGATGGCGGTCATGTCGATGATCTCCTACTCTCTCAACGATTTTATCACCTCCAATGTCCTCAAGACTTTATTCTGCTTCGCCCTCATGTTCACCTGGAGTCGTCTCTGTCAGCTCATCGGCACGGGCTGGGCGCTCGGCGGGGTCTTCGCCGTCTGCGCGTTCGCTCTTTACCGCCAGCCGCATGTCAACTTCCCCGCGCTCGCCGTGATCTTCGGGCACATCACGGTCTTCAGCCTCTTCATCTTTCTCGGCATGCAACTCGCCATGAAGCTCATCGCGGGTAAAACCGGCTATATGCTCCTGCCGTTTCTGATGATGCTTCCGGGGCTGATCCCGTGGCGGTTTATCGCCCAGACGGCGTGGGGCTGGCTGACGGCGCTGGTCAACGGCGCCAGCCGGCTGGTCCTGCCGGCCCTGCCGAAAGTCGCGCTCCCCTCCCTGCCGGCCGTCGGCGCCGTCGCCCTTCCGGCATGGCCGTTGGCTCTCGATGTCTCGGGTCTCGCGATCTGGGCCCTCATGGGGCTGGCCTTCGGCCTGGCGCTGGTGTTTGTTAAGATATGGGACTCGGAATCCTACAAGACCGTGCCGATCGCGCACATCGACCGCTTCATGACCTTAGCGCCCTCGCTCGTCTCGCGCATCGAGGCCGACGAGGATTTCCGTGACGAACATTTCTCCACGATGTACGCCGACGGACTCACCGGCGAGCAGGCGGAAGCGCTGCGGGAGTGGTGCCGCGAGCAGGGCCTTGAGACGGTGCCGTTGGCGCCCACGATTTCGTTCGCGAACTGGATTTTTCTGGGCTATTTTGTGACCCGCCTGCTTGAGGGTCATGTGCTGAGGTTTCTCTATTGAACGCGCTTGATGAACGCCGCTGGATTTACGGGGAGGGAGTAAGCCCCGAGTGGTCCGAGGTCGTCCGCCGACGCCGCGAGTTGGCGCTGGCCGAACTCGCGCGCATCGAAAAGACGTATCTGATGCAGGCCCCTCCCGGGGTGCGCAAGCGCAACTATGCGGCCGGCCTGCGCTATTTCCTGAAGACGAAGGGGCCGCAGCGCGACCGTCTCGCCGTGCACCCCTGCTTCGACTACTGGCTCGACCTGCACGCGCGGCATTTCAGCGCGCCCGTCGAAGAAAGAGACTGGCATCTTCAATTCGGGCTGTTTCAAAGCTTCCCCGCGGCGCTGGCGCTGGCGCGCGGCGACCGGCTCGACCTCGACGCGACGGCCGATCCCGACGGGCGCTTCTACTTCTACGGCACTCCGGATTTCCTTCAGGCCGAGCCCTCGGCCGCGCTGAGCCTGCGCTTAGCGGACGGCCGGTTGTCCGTGAACGGCGGTAGGGCCAAGATTCAACAGCTGATCGAAGCGGTTGCGGGCATCGTTGCCGACGACCGCGGCTGGCTGATGGTGCACGGCGTGACGATGCACGGCCTCGTCCGGCTCGAAGCGCCGGAGCGCGCGCGCTTCGCCGAGGTGCTCGGGCAGGCTCTCCGCGATCTCGCCGAGCGCGATCCCGGACTGCACGCCGAGATGACCGACATGATCTTCGCTCTCGTGCCTCTTAAAAATCCGCTCGAACACGGCAGCGTCAGCTCTTCCTACGTCAATCTGCGCGGCTTGATCGCCCTGTCCCACGCCGAGGACAGGGTCCTGCAGGCGGAGACCTTGATCCATGAGTTCTGCCATCAGAAGATGAATCAACTGCTCGTGGTGGACCCGGTTCTGCTGCCGGGACTAAGCGGCCAGGTGTTCTATTCCCCGTGGCGCGCCGACGCGCGCCGCCTGCGCGGGCTCCTGCTCGGCGCGCACGCGTTTTTGAACGTGGCCCGCTACCTGGCGACGTCCCTAGCGCGCGAGACCTTCCCGGAGGAGCAGCACATCGAGCTGATGGTCAACGTGGCTCTGCGGCTCAATCAGGTGGAGGCGGCGCTGAAGGCGCTGACCGGCTACGGGGCGTTCACCGAGTTCGGCCGCCGTTTCGTGCTCGGAATGTGGAGCGAGCTCGAGATCCTGCGCCACTGCGTCCTGTGGTTCCCCGCGGCTTTGCTCAAGGAGCAGGCGGCCGCGGCCGCGGCGCATCGTCGCGAGTACGCGTTGGGCGACACGGGTTTTCATAAAAACGCAGGGCATGTCGACGTCGTGCGTCGTGCGGCGTTCTTGACGCCGAAGGAAGACGATGAGACTGCGGAGGGCGCGGCAAAGGCGAGCGCAAAAGTGAAGGCGGGCGGCGTGAAATCATGAACTCCAAAGAACGCGTCGAGTGGCAGAAGGCCGTGGGCGCCTGCTGTCCCGACCTCGACCTGAGCCCGATGGCCGAGGCCTCCGCGGCGCTGGAGCGCGTCGCGCCCGGGCGTTGGGAGGTCTCCGTGCGCGGCGGGGGGCTTCACGCGGTCGGACTGCGCTTCTTCGGCGCGGGCGGCTACGGCGCCTGGAAGAAGGCGTGCGCGAAGGCTTTCGCGCTCGACGGCTCCGGCCCGGACGCTCCGCGCCCGGACTTCCCGTGGTTCACGGCGGCCTGGGACCTGAACACCGGCCGCTGGTCCGCGCTGCGGCTGTGCGGCGAGGTGAAGGGCGCGAAGCTCAAGCCGGGCCAGGCCCTTGCCTGGGATTTCAGGAACGGTCAAAAGGCTCCGGCGCGCCGCTTGTTGACACCCGTTCCTTTTAAAGAGGGGCTGTTCCGGGAGCCCGTTCTAGACCGCGCGCTCGCGGATTTCTCGCGGCTTTGCCCGCTCGCCAGTTTGTCGGTCGAGGAGCCGGGTTGGTCGTTGCGCTTTGCGCAACGCTTGAGATGGCCGCTGTTCGCGCGCTGCGACGTCTCGGCGGCCTTCACGCCGCATTCGTCCCAGCTGGCGCTGTTTCTTCTCGACCGGTCCGTGGCCGAGCTCTCCTTCGACGGAGAGGCCCTCTGGGCTCATTGCGCCGGATGAGAAAAAAAGTCTGCGTGCTCGCGAGCGGAGGCTTCGACAGCTGCGTGCTTCTGGCCGACCTTCTCGAGCGGGGTTATGAGGTGCATCCGTTTTACGTGAGCTCCGGCTTTTACTGGGAAAAGGCCGAGCTTCACTGGCTCCGGCGCTTTCTGAAGTTGCGCAAGCGTCGGAAACTGAAGCCGCTGACCATCGCCGAGACCCCGATGCGCTGGATCATGGGCGGGCACTGGAGCCTGACCGGCAAAGGCGTGCCCTCCTCGCGCGCGGCGTGGGACTCGGTGTATCTGCCGGGCAGAAATCTTCTTCTTCTCAGCCAAGCCGGCGTCTATGCGGCCACGCACGGCATCCCGCGCGTCGTGCTCGGCGTCCTGCGCGGCAACCCGTTCGCGGATTCCAAGCCCCGGTTTCTCAAGGACATGGAATCGGCGATCAACGACGCCCTGCGCTCCCGCCTCAAGGTGTCGGCCCCCTATGCCAAGCACGACAAGGCCGCGGTCGCGCGCCTGGCGGCGCGTCTTCGTCAGCGCTTTCCGCTCGAACTGACTTTTTCCTGCATACACCCGCGCGGGATCAAGGTGTGCGGCCGCTGCAGCAAGTGCGCGGAACGCAAAGCGGGACTGCGCTAAGTTTGGCCGCTGAACTCGCGACTGGTCCACATTCGCGGGTCGAAGCTGAATGCTCGCGGATCAGAGACCTTGACCTTGGTGAAGGCCTGATGAGCGGGGTTCAATAACACGTTGAACTCGCTTGGAGTCACTATGGAGGGGACGAGTAGGACGGCGCTGCGACGAGCCGCGAACCATCGGTCTCCGAGTTCCCGCGTTGAGGCCGGCGCAGGGCAGCCGCGCCAATCTTTCGGCATATCGGACTCTTTCCAACGAGTCGTCTTGATCGAGGCGGGAATCGCGATTTCGTAGCTGACGAATTCAATCCCGATTCCATCCTCTCCCAGATGCACGAATTTTTCCAGCGCGGCCAAGGACAAGCTCGACGCGGCGTAAACGACGGGGCTGCCCTTGCTGTTCCAGCGGCCCGCGACCGCGCGCCCTCCCGCCCCCGAGAACGCATCGGCCTTCGTTCGCTGCGCTTTGTCGATGCGCCAGGCGCGGATCACGGAAGGACGCCGTATTCGAGTTGAGTGAGCAAGGTCTCGACCGCCAGCGTGCCCGGATCGGTGTCGAGGAGGGAGAGGGGGACCTGACCAGCCAGTCCGGGCTGCTCTCGTTGAAGCCAGCGGACCGCGCGCGGCACATCCTCGAAGGCCGTCACCGCGAGTTTAAGGACGCGCAGCATGCGGTAGAGACGATCACTCGCGACGGGATCAAGGCTGACTTTGTCGCGCTTAGTGCGGGTTAAAGTGCGGTCGCTGATTCCGATAATCCGTGCAAAAACCTTGTCCTTGATTTGAAACGTTTCCTGACAGCGTTTCACCTCCACCCACATAAAGCCTCCGCGAATACGCGCGACGACATCGGACGTGACGGCGGCGCTCGCATGGGGCTTGTCGGCGACCAGGGAGAACAGGGGACTCAAAGACGGCGCGCGCGGTTTAGCCATTTGTCTGTAGTATAGTAGCCAAATGGCGTATTGTCAAGACCACTCAAGTTAGGCGACGTCGAGCGCGGCCGTCGTCACGGGAACGCCCTTGTAGGACCCCGCCTCGAGCTGATCGGGCAGCCAGGTCACGGGCTGGGGCTTGAAGGAGACCTCGATGAAGGTGCGGCAGCCCGCCGCGTGCGCCGCGCGCACCGCGTCAAGATGGCGCTCGCAGGCGATGGTCTGCTCGGCGAGCAGCTCCTTGATGCGTGCCGGATCGGTCTCGGCCTTGCCGGAGGTCCCCATGAACACCGGGACTATGGGCGCCTTTACATCGATGGAATTGAGCGTTGCGGCTAGGGCGGCTTTTGCGGGCGCGAAGGCCGCTGTGTGATAGGGCCCCTCGACCTTCAAGATTTTGACCTTCACCGGCCAGTCCTCGGCGCGGGCTCTCGCCGCGTACGCCTCGAGGGCGGCCGTCGTTCCGCCGAGCGAGCCGCGGCCCGCCGTGTTCCACAACGCGACCGAAACGCCCGGCACCTCGCCCGCGGACTCGACGACGTCGTTAAAGTCGTCGGCGGACACGGCGGCGAGGCCCATCGGCTCGGTGAAGGCCTTGCAGCAGTCGGAGAACGCCTTCGCGCGCGCGGCGATGAAGCGGCCGGAGTCCTCGAGCGTCAGCGCCGACGCCGC
>OBEQ011366122.1_pt1 | contig 18621 bp, 20 predicted proteins | sample 1670901 | NCBI WGS metagenome assembly OBEQ01 (sample SAMEA104232315, study PRJEB22302) | groundwater metagenome | biome: forest; feature: aquifer; material: groundwater | place: USA | collected 2011-08-07 | depth 5.4 m
ACATCCGTCGCACTTAGTGACTTTCGAGTCGCTATAGTGCTTAGGATAACATCCGTAGTACTAAGTGGCGCATAAGCCACTATGGATATTAAATGAGAACAAGCATATGATGCGACATCGTCTGACTATTACGCTTAAAGAAGATATTTTACATGAGGTTGATCGAGTCATTGATGGGGCCAAAATTAGGAATCGCTCGCATGCTATTGAATATCTTATCCAAAAAGCTTCGGGTCCCAAGGTCTCTCAAGCCCTTATTTTAGCTGGTGGTTCTGGCATCAAAACCCATCCATTAGGTAAAGAAACACCCAAAGCTCTACTAGAAATTTATGGCAAGCCAGTTTTAGAACATACTATTGAGCTCTGTCGTAATCATGAGATACGCGATCTTTATATTTCAATTGGCCCAGAGGGTTCTGCCATTAAAAAATATTTTGGTGACGGTTCTGCTTTTGGGGTACGCATTAATTATCTGACACAGACCAAAAGCAATGTGGGTACAGCGCCATCGGTTCGTCAAGCCAAAGATTTACTCAAAGATCAGTCTTTCTTGCTGTTATATGGAGATGTATTAGCCGATATTAATTTAAGCGATTTTATCGATTTTCACTTGAGCAGTGGTACCCCAGCTACCATGGCCCTTACCTCTACTGCCACTACCTCAGATTGGGGAGTGGTAAAACTACATGGGTCTACTATTACTGATTTTGTAGAAAAGCCTATGCCAGGTAGCACTCATTCGTATGTCATAAACGCTGGCATGTATGTGTTTCAACCAGAAATTTTCTCGCTCATAAAACCAGCCAGCAAAAAGCTGGAGCAAGATTTGTTTCCGCCCTTAGCTAAGTCTGGTAAGCTCTCTGGCTATTTATTTGATGGACAATGGTTTGATTTAGGTGCTCCCAAAATGTACCATCAAGCCGCTAAATCTTGGACAATTGGCTAAATAAAATCTCTAATTTGTATTCTACGTGCTGAACTCTTGACAGCCCTTTTTAGGGTAGGTTATGATGAACTCTCACTATTTGTATGATAGTATCATACAAATTGAATCTTAAGAAGTTAGGAGAAATTGTATGTCTCAGAAAGCAGTTACAATTCCACGTGTCTTCAATAATAGCGACTCAGAGGATTTTGCGACATGGGAGGACCGGAGCATGCAGCTGGCATATCCACTCCCACTCTCTGGACCAATCATGGTAGCTATTGTAGAAGAGAGGGGGTGGGAAAACCAAAATGGTACAAACGGAGCCAGGCAACAGACGTGGCTCTCAGCTCCAAAGTCTTTCTTCGACTGCAAAAAGCGCACTCGCATTAATGAACTGGTAAACGAATGGCGTGCGGCTGTTGAGATGTATAGTCCCGTTACTGCTCTAGCTGGCGTGGATTCAATTGATAAGGCTGTGATGTCAGCCGTAGGTGAATTGCCGATACCTCTTGGGAGCAGTGATGTGGTCGGAGAGCTGTCTGGGCATCTTGGTACAGCGTTAGCACAATCTAGACGTCGTATTAGGGCACAACATGAAGCTGGCAGGAAGGAGCAAATCGAAGCGCTTTTAAAGCAAATACGAAAAGTGCTAAATTATCCCAAAGACTGGCAGGACATTCTACCGGCTTGACAGCATTCCGTATGACACTATATGATAGAAATATGTGATAGTATATGAAAAACTGTTTTTCATTCTGTCGCATAGATCTTTTCAAGGAGTACGCACTGATGGAAAATTCCAGTGTTGGTTTAAAGCAAGAACTTGTTGAAGCGCTAAAACGGCAGCAACACGACGGTCTAGGTGAAAAGCATTACGTTGATCCAGAAGAAAAAGACTCCGAAGCGTCTAAAAACACCGAGTGGCGAAAGGGACCCCACCCGGACGGCACAACGTACGGCGACCATATAAAAGATTACCGTTCTTAGAGTAGTCTGATTTCATCCCCTCATTCCCCTTACCCACCATTTTGATGGGTTCGGTTTACATAGCCCCGCACCGTCTGGTGCGGGGCATAATCTTGCCCAAAATGTCCCGCATACCTCTACCACTAAGCTCAAATATGTGGTAAAATAATGAAGTAGGAACCATCAAGCAGTGGTATCTGCGAGTGTAGTTCAATGGTAGAATAAGACCCTTCCAAGGTCAGGACGGCGGTTCGATTCCGCTCACTCGCTCCAATGAGATTTATAAAATGAATATAGCTGTTTGTCAAAAAGCTCCAGATTTTGCTTTACCAGATCAATATGGTCAGATGCACTCATTAAAAGACTATCTTGGCAAATGGGTGTTGCTCTATTTTTATTCCAAAGACAATACGCCTGGTTGCACCACCGAGGCCTGTACTATTCGGGACAGCTATCAGCAATTTAAAGATGCTAAGGTAGTAGTGCTTGGGGTGAGCACCGATTCTGTAAAAAGTCACAGCAAATTTGCCCAGAAGTACGAGCTACCATTTACTCTGCTGGCAGATGAGCAAAAAGAAGTAGTTAATTTGTATGGAGTGTGGCAATTAAAAAAGATGCTAGGCAGAAAGTATATGGGTATAAAACGTACCTCTTTTCTAATTGCTCCGGAGGGGAAAATTGTTAAAGTGTATGAAGGGGTTAAACCAGCTGAACATGCGGCAGAAGTGCTGGCAGATGTAAGAGAAATGAGTACGTAGCCATGGGCAGAATAGATGTTTTAAAACAAAAAGTGGACTTTATATATAAAGAAGCCAGCGCAAACAGCGATTCTTGGATAGATTGGGGCTACCCCAACCATGTTCTCAAAGTGGTGCACTATGCCGAGCAATTGGCGTATCGGTTTAAGGGGAATATAGAGTTTGTAGTGGCTGGTGCTTTGTTGCATGATATTGCAGATGCTGTAATGCCACGAGGTGGAGCCGAGCATCAGCAAAAATCTGAAGTCATGGCCAAGGAGCTGCTAACGGACTGTGAGTTTAGTGATGCGGAGACGGCAGTAATAATTAACGATGTTATTGCGCCGCATAGCTGTAGGGAGGGTGCCCCAGAGATGGTTGAAGGCAAAATTTTAGCTACTGCAGACGCCATGGCTCATCTACTGACCGATTTTTATGTGGTTTTCTGCTGGCGCCATTATGGAGCTGCTGGTAATGATCTAAGCTACAAGCAATATAAGGAATGGGTACTGAAACGTTTAGAAAAAGATTTTCACCGAAAGATTCAATTTGACGAAGTGCGAAAAGAAACATTGCCTAGTTATAGTGCTTTAAAACAGGTATTCTCACAATAACAATAATCACGTCATTCCCGCGCACCAGCCAAAGGCTGGTTAGCCTCTGGCTAAGGCGGGAATCTAGATCCTGAATCAAGTTCAGGATGACATAATCCAAAAGGAGCCAAATGAATTTTGACGAATATCAACAAAAATCAAAAGTCACCGATACTGGAACCACTATAGGTACCCATTTTGGCTACTTAACTATGGGGCTTATAGGGGAGGCAGGGGAGCTAGCTAACAAAATTAAAAAAGTATTTCGAGATGATGATGGAAAAGTGACAGATTCACGAAAAGAGGAAGTTGAACAAGAGCTTGGTGATGTACTATGGTATATGTCACAATTAGCCACCGATTTTGAGCTCAGTCTAGACGATGTTGCGCAAGCAAATTTAGACAAGCTACTTTCACGGAAAGACCGCGGGACTATATCTGGCAGCGGCGACGTGCGGTAACACTCAATATACGTCATCCTTGGGCTTGACCCAAGGATCCACTTCGAGAACCCAATACAGGTATGATTCCCGCTTACGCAGGAATGACGATCATAGGTGTTCCTATTGCCTTAACCAAAAATTCGTGGTACAATATTGATAAGTTGTATCATTTTTTGCAGCTAGACTACTTTACATATGAAGGGGGTCATGGTTATGGAGATCTTTGATCGTGCTTGCATTGAAAACACTCTGGTTCACGGGCCAGACGTGGTGTTTTTGGATGAAGTTCAAATTACGGGAGACCGAATTGTTGGATACCGCACGCTGACCAACGAAGATTGTGCGCTCGGTCCCTATGGGGTACTCGAAATGGCGCTGCAGTCGACAGCAACCTATGCTCTACGCAACCTTGATCGTCAAAAGGTGGCAGTTTTAGCTGGTGAAAGCACCGGATGCTGGCATTACATGCCGCTGCTCCAAGAGGGGCAGCACTGGCAATTCATTTGCGATCTTGATGAACAAAAAAGGGAGGGTGGTAAAAAACTAGTCCGAGGTTACTACAACACAAGAATGATGTTTAGCCTGCTTTACGGCGCTAGCATTACTGACAATCTGGCGTTTAAGCAGAAAGTAGACAAGTGTGAAAAGCGCAAAAGGCTGGAATCTGTTATGACTGTTGAGAAAGCTGATCGGCAGGCAGAGATTAAAGCCGTAACAGACTTTTTGTTCACCAACAGCATACAAATTACTGACCAAGCGCATCATCATTTTGACCCAGCCCTTGGTTTACCCCAGATTGTGCCGGGCTACGCGCTGCTTAACGCCGCTCATCAAATAGCTGTGCAGGGTATGGCGGCAAAAGGGTCTCTGTTCTACCCGATGAATGGATTTAGCTTCAATTTTGCCACCGCGGTTCTCCCTGGGCAGCAGTGTGACCTCTCGGTCAGAATCTTGAAGAAAGACTATTATCCAAAAGAAAGGTTGGGTGAATATTCCTTCAAGATTGAAGTGAACGGACGCATTGTGGCTAAAGGAACGGAACGGTTTCATCTTCCAGATGCTCCACCAAAAATGCCGGTTATGCAGTTTGATCTGGCTACTCTGGGAGATCGAATACCTATTGATGCTTAGACCACAGATGGCTAATGGGCCCGGGTGCAGTTTTGCCCGGGTTCTTTTTAGCTTAAAAACACAAAAAGACCTCTCAGTAGGTCTTTTTGGTCTTTTCATGGGGTGATTGACTGTTGTTGATACGACTACTGGTACCCCATAATATGGGGTGACTGATGGGATTTGAACCCACAACCACCTGCGCCACAAGCAGGTGCGCTACCATTGCGCCACAGCCACCATGCAAATATTATACCCTAAAATGGAGAAAATATCTAGCCTTGTTGGGGTATTTGTGGTAAAATAATTATACTATGTCTTCATAGTTATCGCGCCGGTCAAGCGACGGCTAGCAATCGCCTCATGTGCATTCGCGATTGCATAGTAATTACTCACTGTGTTCGTAATTACTTAAGCCTCTTGCAGAGCGCTCACATCGTTCGCGCCTGTAGCTCAGTGGATAGAGCAACTGCCTTCTAAGTAGTGGGTCGAAGGTTCGATTCCTTCCAGGCGTGCCATAAGTTGCCACGCGGCAATCGTAGTTGACAACGAAATTTAAGATCAGAAAAAAGCCTGTACAGGCTTTTTTCTTGTCATGGATACACTGCCGAATACTAGCATCCTGTTGTCGCTCTGGATGCAGAGTGCTATCATAGTATCAGTAACCAAGGAGGTATATGCCTAATGCTCAAGTATCTATCCGCAATCTAGACACCAAAGTGGTGGCTCGGCTCAAAGACCGAGCTAAACAACATGGTCGCTCCCTCGCATCGGAAATCCGCATCATCTTGCAGGAAGCAGTACCTGCCCCTGACACAGATTATCTCACTGAGTTGCGCCGGATCCACGCTGACCTCGGTGCGCGGCAATTTTCTGACAGTACTGAATTGATCCGCCAAGACCGCAATAGCCGATGAAATCGGTTGTTGTGGATGCTAGTGTAGCGGTCAAATGGTTTCTATCCGAAATTTACTCCGCCCAAGCTCATGCATTGCTTAACGATCACACGCTCTATGCGCCCGATTTGCTCTTTATTGAGGTTGCCAGTGTTCTACGAACGCGAGTTCTTCAGGGTGAGCTAGAACCCAAGCATGCCCGCAACGTCCTAACCGCCCTGGGATATTTTCCCCTGCACGTTACGGCTTCGCCCACGCTAATTCGTTCTGCGCTAGAAATTGCCCTTGAGACGAAGTGCTCTATCTATGATGCAATTTATCTCGCTCTGGCTGTACAAGAGAAGGTTTCATTGGTGACAGCGGATCAAAAATTCTTCAAAACTATTCAATCTACATCACTCCGTTCGCATGTTATTCTGCTTACAGAACCCGGCTAGATACCAGTACTCCAACCAACATCGTCAGCAGACATACCGGACCTATCTCCGACGCCCGAAGGTATCGAGAAGTTCAAAGCAATCTACATAGAGCAGTTCGGTGAAGAGTTGAGTGACGCTGAGGCCCTCGAGAAGGCAACAGCTACCCTCTACCTGTTTTACTTTGGCACCACTCCACTACCGGACGATGACAAAACCATCCCAGATAATCTAGACACCACTGATTAGCTGTATTATGCTGATGGCGGTTCGCTCTTCTCATTTAGCTCCGCTAAGAAGTCTGGAAACTCAATGAGTTGCTCTTCGGCAACGTTTCGATTGTGGTCCCAGACGGTGTACCATATATTTTAAAAAAAGACCTATTAGCGGTCTTTTTTCGTATTCATAAAAAAAGTAGCATACAAAAACGTGTGTATGCTACCCAGGTCAGTTAGATTTTGGATCGCGGATAGTAATGTTGGGGCAAGTGCTATTTTTCTGGTTGAGGCATGGTTTCTAAGCTCTTTCGCGTTCGCGACGGCTGAACTCCATAAGGTCATTCACAGCGAAACCGAGGCTTTTGCTGCTCTCCTTCACTGCCTCGTCGATTGCGGTTTCGCCCTGTTGCTCCAACAGGCTGGCTTCAACGCCAGGGTCAGTATAATCCGCGCCGAAGCGGCTGATATGCATATTCCATGCCCCGATGATCTGGGTGTGCCCTTTTGGGATTTTGGTCGCCATGATCAGCCACCCCAGGCAACGAGTATCCGCAATTGAGGCCTCGGCAAGTGCATCGATGATCGATTCATGAAACGGCTTTCTTGCTTGTGCTTCTGCCATCATCTATCTCCAATCTGTAAGGTGCCAGAAATACCGTAACGCTCTTACGGTGAAGATTATCGAACTTGGAATAGTCCAATAATGCTACATTGTAACATCATTTTATAAAAACGTCAAGATATTGGTGGTTATTGAGTACATATTACTTGTCATTCCAGTCAGCCGAAGCTTATGCGTAGAGTGACGTGGAATCTATCTACTAAAAGATTCCACACTCGTTTCACTCGCTGGAATGACAGCTAAATAAGTCAGTCGCGATTGCTATTTTGCGCTAAATCCGCCGGCTTGGACATGCCACAGCCGTTGATATTTGCCTTGTTTTACCTTCAAGAGTTCTTGGTGTTTACCCTGCTCCAATATTTTACCCTTGTCTACCACCACAATACGGTCCATAGCCATAATAGTTGAAAGACGGTGGGCTATCACAATAGTGGTTTTGCCATGCATGAGGGTATGGAGGGCATCTTGAATAAGCCGCTCAGATTCAGAATCCAAACTTGAAGTTGCTTCATCGAGCACTAAAATAGGGGCATTTTTTAATATTGCTCGGGCAATGGCCACTCGCTGTCGTTCTCCACCAGAAAGCTTTACTCCTCGCTCACCCACAAAAGTCTCATACCCTTCTGGAAAGCTCATAATAAACTCATGAGCGTGAGCCAGTTTAGCAGCACTCTCTACCTCTGCTTTAGTGGCAGAAGGCTTGGCATAGCGAATATTTTCATAAAGTGAGCGATGAAAAAGCACCGGCTCTTGGGGCACTAAGGCCACATTTTCACGTAAGCTCTGTTGGGTGACCTTAGCAATATCTTGCCCGTCAATTAGAATATGACCACTTTGAATGTCAAAAAATCGTAGAAGCAATTTTACAATAGTGGTTTTACCACCACCCGACGGTCCAATTAAGGCCACCCGCTCGCCAGAGGCAATAGTCAAATTAAATTTGTCCAATACATTATGGTTAGGGGTGTAGCCAAAGGTAACCTTATTAAAACTAATTTGGCCTTTACCAGCCGTTAGAACTCTTGCACCCGAAACATCTTGAATTTCGTGCGGTTCGGTTAAAATTTCTGTCATTTCTTGGGCATCTGCCAGGGCTTCATAAATACGGCGCATATATTTGCCCACATTCCACAAACTTTGGAACATGCGAATCAAATACGCCTGAATTAAGGCAAAATCACCAATAGTGAGCAGCCCTTGTTTCCAAAATTTGATAGCATAGTACATAACCAAAAATTCCAGAACAATCATGAAGGCGCTTTGAATTCCTTCAGAAATTGAATCTAGGTTCCAGGTTAACCGACGCAAATTATACAGCTCCTCAGTTAGTTTTTTATATGCGCTAAATTCGCTTTCTGTGGCGCCAAATAATTTAAGATTTAAGTTGTTCGTAATGGTGTCGGCCAAGTGCCCGCTGGTTTTGGTGTCTGCCTCAGCTCGCTTTAAGTCAAACTTTAGTTTATACGCCACAAACACGTAATTAACCCCAACATACACGAGAGTCCAGCCTAAAATAATGTAAGCCAACAGTGGCTGGCGTAAGTACAACACCACAATAATAAAGGCCATGGTGAGAGCAGTCGGACCAAGATCCCACAATATCTGATCAGTAATGTCTTCATACGATCTAGCGTAACGGTTAACTTTACGCACCAGGCTGCCCACAAAAGTGTTATTAAAAAAGTTGTATGAATGCCCGTGAATGTATTCAAAACAGGTGTTCAATAAATCTGACATTACTCGCGCCGCCAAAAAGCTATCCGAAAAAACCGCGGTACGCCAACCGATCCACTCCAAAATATTAATTATAAGTACCGAGATAATAACATACACCAACTCTATTGATCTGTTAGTATCGCCATTTTGCAGAATGTCAAAAAATTGTTTGTACAAGAGCGGGCGGTAGGTCTCAAAACAGACTGCAGCCGTAACACTTATAGCCGTCACAAAAATGGCCAGCGGATATCTTCTGGCGTGCTGCCAATAAATAGTCAATGTTTCTCTAGTACGAAATTTGGTCATATACTCCATTGTACACAAAAAAGCTTGAACGGTCTTTTAGCGCTAAAACGTTGGTAAATCAGGCAAAATATGGTACAGTATGTCCACCTTAAGGCATTCTACTGCCGTACTTTAACAACGCGTCTTAAGGCAGCACTCATTTTAGGTCTCTCGACCTTACGCTATCAAAGGAGGTATCTGATGGCTGTTCAATCTGGAGAATCAGTTGCGGTCGTTCAGTTGCAGAAACGTCGGTCGAGGAGAAGATATCTGCTCTACGCTATGGTGGTGCTTGGGGCGTTTGTGGATCTCTCGTGGGTTCCGTCGTTCTTAAGTATCATCTGTGTAAGTCTTACCCTGGTCGGGGTAGTGTGGATGATATGCCAGACGGTACTATACGTGTTATCGCACGTTCCTTTTGTCGAGCGACTGGTGAGCAAACTATCGCGATGGAGTAGACGCAACCGGAAAGCTAAGCAGAAAATAGTTATAGGGGTTGTCTCGGCATGGTTCATGATGAAGCTATGGATTGGCCCACTGGTGGTCATTCCAGCGCAGGACCGTCCAGAGACCGCAGTGCTTGTGCCCACAATAGATCACGGTTCACCAGCCATGGTGTACCAAAAACGAATGTGGCACGGGTGCGAGATGCATCTTTTGAAGGTAGATTTATGGCAGATGCAGCCAACCATTCCTGTGGCTAAAGACATGGTAGAAAAATCTACCTTGTCAAAACTAGTCAGCCAGACCAGAGGTGAGGGAATAGGGGTGGTGGCTGCGGTTAACGCTCATTTTTTCACCGACGGTGGAGTTGTGGGATTGTTGATGAATGGTGGCCGAATGAGTTCGCCGCACTGCGACCGATCTGCTCTTGGTTTTGCTCAGAATGGCACAAGAGCGGCAGTCGATATTTATCGATTCTCCAGCGAGGCTGGGGTTGCGATAGATGGAGACAAGTATCCAATTCGCCAATCATACAATTATGAGTACATACCAGGTGATGTTGGTCTGTATTCGTCATTGTACGTTACAGCCTCTGGTGCAGGAACGTGCCCACGCATGATTCAAGCGCGGCTCGTTGTTGATGATCAATCTCGGTTGAACGCGCCAGACTTGGTGGCTCGGGTTGCAGTAGATGATCCAGAGGCAATTGTAGAAAATCCACGCAAAAACCTGCAACCAAGACAAAATGAATTAATTCTGGTCGCTGGCGATGATCCAGGAGTACCAAGCAGCATGTCTGGGCCGTATGCGTGGGCTAAAAAGCACCTTCGTCCAGGTACTGTCGTCAAGGTCAATTTGCACATTACCCCAATGCCGCCAGAAATGGTGGTAACGGGGGGGCCAGAGTTTCTACGGGATGGCAAATATTTTGCTCAAAGCCGTGGGAACGAAAAGCTGTGCAACGAAGCTACCGCCAGGACGGCTGTTGGGATTACCCCGGATAAACGATACTTGCTGGTGGTAGTAGCAGACGGTCCACCGAAGTGGGGACACATTGCCCCCAAAAAGCTGATTGGTCTGCTTCCACAGCACCCACGAGCATTTGTGCGTGGTGCATGGGACGATGTAGTATTGGTTGGAAGAGCTTTGTGGCTCAATTTTTGGGCCAAGGTGGTCGGGCTGACGCGGCTTTCATCGGGGCTAACCATGCCAGACATGGCCCAGTTTATGCTCGAGCAAAAAGTTGAGGGTCAGCCTATTACCTCTGCCATTAACCTAGATGGTGGAGAATCTTCAACCATGGTCGTGTATGGGGCCGGTCCTACAGTAGTTAGTCATCCTATGGAGGGCTCCGAGGCCGCGTTGGCTACTGGTATTGGATTTGCTCCACGGACCCCGTAATAGTGTTTCAGAAAATTAGGGTCGGCGTTTTACGCTGGCCCTCTATTTTTTTCATTGTTTTTGCTAAACATGGTACATTACACATAATGATGCCTTCTACCCCGCTCAAATTTATTACCAGCAACATGGCCAAAGTGGCCGAAGTACAAAAGTATTTAGAGATGCCAGTTGAGCACATGGCAATTGAATTAGATGAAATTCAATCAACCGATTTAGCCACTATCGTGGAGCATAAGGTACGTCAAGCTTATAATGTGGTAAAATCTCCGGTGCTGGTTGAAGATGTTGGACTTTCTTTTCAGGCGTTGGGCAAGCTACCCGGGCCATTTATTAAATGGTTTGAGGCCGAGCTTGGTCTTTCTGGAATATGTCGTCTGCTTGATCAGTATCCAAACAGAGCATGCACTGCCCAGATAATATATGCATTTTTTGACGGTGAACGCTTACATACCTTTGTTGGAGAAACTAAGGGAAGTGTGGCCAAAGAGCCAACAGGAGACCAGGTGTTTGGATGGAACCCTATTTTTATCCCAGAAGGGTCAGACAGAACCTGGGCCGAGATGACTGAAGCCGAAACCGAGCCGACTTCTATGCGCAAAAAAGCCCTGGTCAGTGTTCACGATTTTTTAATAAGGTATTATGCATGATTAGGCGCATCCAACACAAACAATTACTAAGATCTTCAGACATTGAATCATCTGACAAACGCCTCAGAGTGATTGGGGCGTTTAATCCCGGTGCCATCCAATACAACAATGAGATTATGTTGTTGGTACGGGTGTCTGAAGCAGTTGAGCAAACGACAGATGGGGTGCTGGCTTGCCCTCGGGTAGCGCTGGGTGAGGAAGAGCGCTATGCCATAGATCAGCTAACCGTTGTTGATAATACCGATGTACGAAAGCCCATAGTGAACGGTGGGCTGTGTCGCTTATCATACATTTCACACCTCGAGTTGGTTCGTTTGTCGAGCGATGGCTACACGGTAAAATCGATTGAGAAACATCCAGATTTGTTCCCCAAAGAGATATATGAAGAATTTGGCATCGAAGACCCCCGCATTACCCACATTGATAATACGTTTTACATTACCTACGTAGCGGTGTCGCGCCAAATGTCGGTATGTACCGCACTTATGTCCACCACAGATTTTAAGCAGTTTAAGCGGCATGGAGTCATTTTTGACCTAGAAACCAAAGACGTAGTGTTGTTCCCACAGAAAATTAATGGCAAATACGCAGCCTACATTCGCCCAACTGGGGCCATTGAGGTGCGAAAACCAGCAATACTGGCCGCATTTTCCCCTGATCTTATTCATTGGGGTGAGTACCAATACGTGCTTGGCAGTGGGAGTAGTGGTTGGGATTCACACAAAGTTGGTGCCGGTGTGCCTCCGCTTAGAACCAAAGCCGGCTGGCTCAATATATATCATGGTGTAGAGGTTACTAGCGCTTATGGCCAAATTGGACAATACAGTGGCGGCGCCTTTATGTCAGATCTAGAGCGTATTGATACGGTGCATGGTCACACCAATGAAGCACTGCTTGTTCCAACTGAGCCTTTTGAAAAAGAAGGCTATGTGCCAAATGTAGTTTTTCCAACTGGGCTCATTATGCATCCAAACAATCAAGAGGTTCTTGTGTATTACGGGGCAGCTGATCAAAGCGTTGGGGTAGTGACGCTATCCCTTAACAATATTATGGATGCTATCTCATCTACGTCGCTCAAATAACCCTACTAATTCGGCTTGATCTATGATGTGGGACGAAGCTACTTGGATCAACTCTGAAACTTTAGTTGCAGAGGGAAGATCAAGCATCAAATCAAGCGCATATAGGGTAAAAATGTAATGATGGGTGCCACTTGGTGGGCAGGGGCCGCCATATCCATGGCTGCCAAAGCTGGTTATTCCTTCAATTGCATTTGATGGAACAGAGTCTTGATCTATGTGCCCTATCTGGGGTGAAATGTTCCACATTGTCCAATGGTAAAATGTACCACTTGGAGCATCGGGGTCATGCAGAACCACGGCTAGACTGACCGCATGTTCTGGAATATCTTCAAAGAGAAGAGCCGGAGAACTATTTTCTCCGTCGCAGGTATATTGGGTGGGAATGCTCTGATTGTGCTCAAAAGCTGGGCTGGAAAGTTTTATATAGCCGCCTTTCTATAGTGACATACTGCCACTAAGTACTACCGATCATCCTAAGCACTATATGTTTGATATATCATTTTTTATATACTAATGACAACACCCAAAAAGTATGGTTGACTAAGAGTATGGCTAGTCTTCATCAAATTCCACAACATGTTCGCGATACCGTACACAATTATCCGACAGATAGTGGCACTAAAGCCGGTGTTTTGCATATTTATGCTCACTCAGGGCAGCTTAAATCTATGCAAGATGTGCGATCTCTTTCTGAGCAAGAACAAGAATGGTTTCATCTGGGCTTTGAAGAATATCTGAAAGACCACGATCACCCAGTGCGTAAAACGCACGCACCAGTGCACTATGGCCGAGTTGTGTACTATGTGTCACTAATCTATTATCTCTCGATTATTATATGGCTTGGTTCATTACTCAAAATTTCTAGTGAGCGAGGACAAGCCGTGCACTGGTCTTCTGTGTGGGGGTGGATAGCCTTTGTCTCGGTATTTAATATTGTTATCACCATTTATGGTATCTATTTAGAACTAAAAGCGCATCATGGCCAATTAAGCCGCCTGCACAGATTTATGGCAGCTCTGGCCTTAATTGTGCTAGTAATAGCCATTATGGGCAATATGGTTACCCCGTTTTCTGGCAGCGCCGATGTAAACTCTATGTTTTTGGTTAATCCGGAGTTGTAGAGTAGCCTAAACTGGCTGATTATGGTAAAATCATGGGCGTAGAACTCATAACTCAGCACCTATAGCTGATCTAAGATTTTGCGATACGAGTTACGAGATACAAGTTCCATAATCTTGCCCCTTTAGCTCAGCGGATTAGAGCGCTACGCTTCGGACGTAGAGGTCGCAGGTTCAAGTCCTGCAAGGGGTACCATTGATTGTCAATAATCACAAAAAGTGTTAATATATAAAAATGCGCTCGTCAAGCAACGGCCAATCATCGTATACACGATGAAAACAGAAATGACTCACTAAGGTTCCTCATTACTTGGCCTACTTGCGAGACGCTCACACCGACCTGTTTGACGGGTCTCCGTTCGCGCTCGTAGCTTAGTGGTAAAGCAACTGCCTCTTAAGCAGTGGATCGAAGGTTCGAATCCCTCCGAGCGCACCATTTCACTTATATAGTTCACTGTGAGTTCCAATAGCTTTGAACAATATAATGATTTCTTCACCATCTTCATATTGTTGATAAATAGCTCTCCAATCACCACTGATATTGATGCTTCGATAACCCTGCCATTGACCTTTCAGAGCATGATTATACAGTCGATCATGATGTGGATTTTTGAGAAATAGCGCTAACCTCTCCGTAAACGCAGTTTTAATTGCTGGAGCGGCTTTTTTATATTGTTTCCTAAACGTCGGCCCGAGTTCCGTTTTCATATCTTGCTTTGGGATCGTTTAACCAGGCGATCGCATCATCTGCAGTATTGAATCGAGGAGACACAAAACCTTTTGCCACGTCTTTTTCTGATTCCTCGAGCAGTTTAATCAGATACGGACTTGGTTTTTCTGAATACACACTCAAGGTAATGCTTTTAGTACGAACCAATTCTTTTAATTGGGCGTTCACAACAGAGCTCAAGCTTAAACCGAGCTGTTTTGCTACTTTTTGTGCATCACGCTTTAGCTTTGGATCTGTTTTGACATTTATTACCGCATGATTCATATATTTTTCCTTGTGTGAATAGTATATACAAAGTGTAGTCCTTATATAGATATATGTCAAATATACGTGGATTTTTGTGAGCACAGTTAAACGCCCATACCTACGGGGCGTTTAACGCTGCCGCGCGGAAATATGGTATGGTAGAAAAATTGGAGGTCAGTATGGCAATAAAAATAATTACTACCGGTGGGACCATAGATGATCTAGATTATGATTCTCTCGACAAGGCTCCACTTAATCATCGAAGTCTAGTTCCAGAACTATTGAAACAATCACGGCTCACCATTGATTACACCATTAAAGAACTGTTTGCTCGAGATAGTAGGTTTGTAACTAATGATGACCGAAAGCTTCTTCTAAAAGAATGTTCTTCATCGATTGAATCTCAAATTATTATCTCTCATGGTACTATGACAATGGCCCATACTGCTCAGTATCTTGGAAAAGCTGGGCTCGGCAAAATCAAAACTATTGTATTATTTGGTGCAGCGGTACCAGCTAATCATAAAGGGTCAGATGCCTTGTTTAATCTTGGAGCAGCAATTAATGCTGTGCAATTACTCCCATCAGGAGTCTACATAGGCATGAACGGACATATCTTTTCTTGGGATAATGTTAAGAAAAACACAGAAAAAGGCGTTTTTGTTCCATTAAACCAAAAGACTGCTCAAACCTCTTAAATTACATTATTTTCTGGCTCGAGAACGCTCAGTTTGGTTGAGTAGTTTCTTTCGCAGACGCAGTGATTTTGGAGTTACCTCAAGTAACTCATCATCTTCCAAAAAGTCGATTGATTGCTCTAGTGAAAGTATGGTTGGCGGGGTAAGAATGGTTGACATGTCTGAGTTAGATGAGCGAATGTTGGTCAGCTGCTTTTCTTTGCAGACGTTTATTTCAATGTCTTGCTCGCGGGAATGGAGTCCTACAATCATCCCTTCGTACACTTCCGTTTGGGGAGGAATAAAAGTAATGCCGCGCTCTTGGGCATTGTCGAGGCCATATATTACAGCCTTGCCTGCTTGTGAGGCGATAAGTACTCCATTGCGTAGTTGAGGGATAGCAGCACCTACTGGCTCGTAGCGCAAAAAGAGCGAGTTTAATACAGCGGTGCCGCGAGAAAGCGTTAATAGCTCATTTCGAAGCCCGAGCAGCCCGCGAGTGATAATATGGAATGTCAAACGAGTGGTGCCGTCAGATTGTTCGTCTTGCGCTTGCAGTATGCCTTTGCGCCGGCTTACTTCACTGGTCACTGCTCCTACGTACTGGTTGGCTACATCAATGGTCAGCTCTTCAATTGGCTCAGATAAAACGCCATTAATTTCTTTGGTAATAATGTGTGGCTTGCCAACTTGGAGCTCGAATCCTTCACGGCGCAGCTGCTCGATAAATACGGAGAGATGTAGTTCACCGCGCCCTGAGACCAAGAACGTTCCATCACTTGCAACCTCTAGGCGCATCGACACATTGGTCTCAAGCTCTCGTTGTATTCGTTCCAAAATTTGCCGACTGGTTACAAACTTTCCTTCACGTCCGGCAAACGGTGAGGTATTGGCGGCAAAAGCCATTTTGAGGGTTGGTTCTTCAACCTGAATGGTAGGTAGCGCCTCGGGAGTAGCCGCGTCGGCTACGGTATCACCAATATGCACGTTTTTAATACCAGTTAAGGCTACAATGTCGCCCGCTTCAGCGTTTTGTACTTCAACTCGCTTTAACCCCTGGTTTACATACACTTTTTCAATCCTGCTCTGAGTTGTGCCATGGCTGGAAATAAGGGCAACGTTTAAGCCCGGTTTTGCCTGCCCTCGGGTAATACGCCCAATTGAGTAGGTGCCTTGGTACGTGTCTGCATCAAGCGCGGTGACCAACATTTGAAATGCCCCCGTGTCAACTTTTGGCGCAGGAATTTGATTTACAATTGCTTCAAATAATACCGTTAAGTCAGCTTCTGCATGTGGGTTTTGAGGAATGTGATCCCAGGCTTTGCCCTCGCGGCCAATGGCGTAAAACACCGGAAAATCAAGGTGTGACTCATGAGTTGCTAAATCTAAAAATAGATCAGAGGTTTGATGCACTACGGTTTCAATACGAGCATTTGGTTTATCGATCTTATTAACCACTACAATAATTTTTAAACCTAAATCGAGGGCTTTTTTTAGTACAAATTTGGTTTGGGGCATCGGGCCTTCTTGGGCATCAATTACTAGTAAGGCGCCATCGGCCATATTTAGGGTGCGTTCAACTTCGCCGCCAAAATCGGCATGACCTGGAGTGTCAATAATATTAATTTTAGTATCTTTGTATTGAATGGCGGTGTTTTTGGCCAAAATAGTAATACCGCGCTCACGCTCTTGATCGTTTGAATCCATAATCAAATCTTGCGTCATAGCCGATTCGTTATCACGGAAGGTCTTAGATTGCTTCAACAGAAAGTCGACCAAGGTAGTTTTACCATGGTCAACGTGGGCAATAATCGCAACGTTTCTAACGTCACTCATTGTTTCCTCCTGTAGTAGGAAACATGATAGCGACATTTCGGATATTCATACAAAAAAATCCCTTTCGGATCTACAGATAATTATACCATGATTAGTTCACTAATGTCAACGAATAAAAATAAAGCGTATGTGACCATGATATTGCATTAGGTTGTGTTTCGTGGTATAACATGGTCAATCGCTGCAATGTAAGCGATCCTTCCCGCACAAGCGTGAAGTACCTTACTAGATAGGGGAGACAAAAATGTCGGAAGAGTTACGGAGTCCGCACGATTTATCGATCGGTGGATGGTGCTTGCAGCACCCAGGCCACGACCCTTTTGGGGATGCAGTACGGAAATTCAGTCTCGAGGATGTGTTGAAGGTGCTAGGGGATTCGCCGATCCGCAAAGTGTCGTTCCATGACCGAGATTTGTGGCCAGACGATGCTTCCGCGGCTGAAGTAGAGGACAAAATCGGACAAGTCAAAGGCCTGTTGGAAGAAAATGGCCTCGAAATCCTCAACTTCACCATCAACATGTTCTCCCATCCAGCGTTTCGATCCGGGGCATTCTCCAGTCCGTTTCCAGAAGTGGTAGAAGCCGCTTTTGGTAAGGCTATTCGCGGTATGGAAGCGGCGAACCTCTTTGGGGCAAAGGATATAATTTGGTGGCCCGGAAGAGAAGGCGACGACGGGGCCTATGCCACTGGTCCAGGTATGGGCTTGAATCGGTACATGACCAGTCTAAAGGCCTTGGTAGCCTATGGATTGGAAATGCGCTACACCTTCGGGCATACCATTGAGCCAAAGCAATACGAACCGCGGCTTTCGGCTTTGCACATTGGGTCGGGTGCGGTTGCTGCTATGGCAATCATGCACTATTTCCCGGAAACTAGCTTGAGGGACAAAATCCGCATCAACCCAGAATATCCTCAGCACACCATGATGCTCGGTCTCCCTCCGGTGATGGAGCTTCAGCAACTGCTCGAAGTAGGACTGCTCGCCAATTTTATCCACTTCGGCGGACAGGTTCCTGGGCGTATGGACTGTGATCTACCGCCTGGGTACGGCAGCAGCTTCTACGACGATTTCATGGTTTGTCTGAGCCTACATGAGTCTTTCTGGGGAGGCATTGTAGAGTTCGATTGCCGCCCCGATAGGAACACCACCACACTTAAGGGCTTAGCCGATTTCCTGAATGGTGCGGCAGAATATTGGCGCACCCTCGAGTCAAAAGTGGTGCTCTATTTCCATGACGAGCAGATCCGGATACTAAATGATGAACTCGATAGACCGCTAACACCAAAGGTGCAAACAGTTCATCATCAAACCCGTTCCTTGGCCTCACACTTTGGCGAGACCATGCCGCGTTTCTTGAAAGGAGGAATTAGTCTCGACGAAGCGGCAGCCGTAGAAACCGACGCCATTGGGCGCTACCAACGGCGCGTCCGTCAGATCATCATGAGTCCAAGCTAATTTGCTTGGCTGCTTAGAGCCCTCACTCCATATAGGAGTGGGGGGCTCTTACAT
>OBEQ012726625.1_pt1 | contig 18618 bp, 14 predicted proteins | sample 1670901 | NCBI WGS metagenome assembly OBEQ01 (sample SAMEA104232315, study PRJEB22302) | groundwater metagenome | biome: forest; feature: aquifer; material: groundwater | place: USA | collected 2011-08-07 | depth 5.4 m
CGGATTCGGGGTCGGGGTCGGAATCGGAGTCGGATTCGGGGTCGGGGCTCGCCGCCCTTTTCCTGGTTCTCGCGCGCCTCCCCGAGTGGCATCATGGGGTTTCCCAATGACCGAGCTCCCCCTGCGCTTCTTCGCGGCAACGGACGTGGGCCGTGTCCGCGATCACAACGAGGACAACTTCCTCGTCGACAAGAAGCTCGGCCTCTTCATGGTCGCCGACGGGATGGGCGGGCACGCCGCCGGCGAGGTTGCGAGTGCGATTTGCGTTCGCACGGTGCACGAAGAGCTCAAAAAAGAGCGCGATCTCATCGGTGACTACGTGGCAGGAGCCAAAGGCGCCAAGAAAGTCACGCCCAAGGACATCGTTGCTCTGCTCGAGCACGCGGTACAGAGCGCGTGTCTCAAGATCCACGAAGAAGCCCAAGGCGACCAAAACAAGCGCGGCATGGGCACGACCCTCAGCGCCATCCTCATGCTGGGGCAGCAGGGCTTCATCGCCCACGTCGGCGACAGTCGCATCTACATGATGAGGGCAGAGCGCATCCAGCAGGTCACCGAAGACCATACCGTCTACAACGAGCTCATCAAGCGCGGAAAGCTCACCAAAGAGCAGATCGAAAAAGTCGGTCCAAAAGCGAACGCCATCACGCGCGCGGTGGGTGTCTACGAACGCGTGGACGTCGACACGCTCGTCATCGAAGTTCTCCCCGGCGACGCCTTCGTCCTCGCCAGCGACGGGCTCACCGGCTATCTCGATTCGCCCGAGGAGCTTCGCGAGCCTCTCCTTCTCGAGGGAGACGCCTCTGTCAAGAAGCTCATCGTGCTCGCGAACGAGCGCGGCGGAAAAGACAACATCACCACCATCGTCGTCCGCATCGGCACCGAGGGCGTGCTCGACGAAGCGCGCGCACAGCGCCTCGCCCTCAAACGCGAAGTGCTCGCCAAAATGCCGCTCTTTGGCCGGCTCACCGAACGCGAGCTGCTCCGCGTCATGCAGTCGGTCGAAGTGCACGCCTACGAGCCCGACCAGGTCGTGATGAAAGAGGGGGACCGCGGCGACGAGCTGTTCATCGTCCTCCAAGGCAAAGTGCGCGTCGTCCGAGGCGGCGAGACGCTCACGCGCCTCGGTGTGGGCGAACACGTCGGCGAGATGTCGCTCATTCGAAGTGTGCCGCGAAGCGCAACGGTGACGAGTGACGGCAAGAGCGAGCTCATCGCCATCCGCCGCACGGAGTTTTTCGAGATTCTTCGCAAAGAGCACGAAATCGCGGTCAAAATGCTGTGGCAGTTCTTGGGAGTTCTTGCCGACCGTCTCGATCAGACGTCGAGCGAGCTTCGAAACGCCAAGCAGGAGCTCGCAGCCGAAGACATCACGGAAGATCTTTACCCGGATGCCGAAGCCACCTCGCCCTTCAGCGGCCCGCCCATCGAATGATGCGCGCGCATGCCGCAGCGCTGCTCGTCCTCACGGCGTGTCGAGACAGCGCAGCCCCGCCGGACGCGGCCCCCGCACCTTCCTCGGCTCCGAGCCTACCTCCAAAGCTGGTGAACTGGACCCCTCCCCGCGCCCCTCCCGCGCGCACCTGCAAGGTGCTGGGCGTCTCGGGAAAGATCACCCCGACCCCGACTCCGACTCCGATCACCTCCGGCATCGAAGCCCCCCTTCGTACGTGGCTCGATCTCGACGACAAAGCAAAGCTGTCCACGAAAGAGCCGCGAACCGGCCGAGAACTATCGTTCGAGGGACCGGCGCGCGTGCAACCCTGCCGGGCAGCAGGAGACGAAGAAGCGTGGGTCTTGCGCGGAGGCCTCGCAAGTGCACCCGGCACCGGCGAGGCGCCCGGCCAAGAGGAGTGGATTGTCACCCCGCTTTTGGTCGTCCGCTACGCCGCAGCCACGCTGAAGGTGGCCGTAGATGCCACAGTAGAAGCGCGCGTCGCGGGGGGAACCGCGTCCGTTTGGCTGGCAGAAGGGGCCATTCTCGCGAGCGATGCAGGTGGTCCCGACGCAGAGGGCTGGCTGCGGCTGGAAAAGGGGATGTCGGTCTCCGTACGGGGCAAGAAGTTTTCCCCGGAAGAAAGCGCCCGCGCGGCGGTCGCGCAATGTACCCTAGCCGCCAACAGAGCCCACGACGTTGCCCGCGCGATCATGGGCCGGGAAGCGGGCGCGGCGCCCTTCGACCTCGGGGCGGCGCATGTCATGGCGCGCAAGGAGGCCCGAGCGACCTGTGCCGTGGCGTCGCTGAGAACAGCCGCACTGACGTCCGCTGACGCGCGTAGTGCCCTGGACCCTCAGGTCGAAGCGGCGGACAAGACGTGGCGGGCCATTCGCGAAGGAGAGAAGCCCTGAAATCCCGAGCTGTGCTGTCATCTTGGCGAAGCCGATCCGTAGTGTTAGCGTTCGCAGAGATGCTTCGCGCCCGGCGAGTCATAGGGATTGTCTCGACACTTGCCATCGGGCTTCTCGCCGAGCGCGCACGAGCCGAGGAGCCGGTCGCCGCGAGTGAGCCGCGCCTCATGAGCGAGACGGGCGAGATCGTCAGCGTCGTCGACGCGTTCGACAAAGACGATGCGTTCGACTTGAACCTTACCCTCGGGTTTCGCCAGTCTTGGAAGCACGCGAGCATCCGACGGGAGACCACGCTTTTCCAGCCGGGACTCTCGACGGGCGGTTTCATTGCCCGAACCGAGAACATTGCAAGCTACAGCCAATCGGTGAGCACTCTGGAGATGGGTGCCGATATCGGTATCTTCCGCGATCTCGCGCTGGTCGTGCGTTTGCCGCTCATCTTGAGCGACACCCGCGAGCTCGGCGATCTCGACGGCTCCACCCGCAATCCCCAGCGCCTCCAGGACACCAACGGCCAACAGCTCTTCACTGTCCCCTTCAGGAGCCCCTCGCGAAGCGGAGTCGACTATTTCTCGGCGGGTCTCAACTACGCCATCTTGAACCAGCAGCGGGACTACACGAAACCCACATGGGTCGTCGGCGTCGAGGGGCGCTTCGCGGTGGGTGCACGCCTGCACGCGTGCAACGACGCCGCGCCGAACGGCATCAAGTGCCCAGACCCCACCAACGGCGCCGTGGACCGCAAGGATCCGGGCATCAGCCGCGGAATGAACGGTATCGCGGCAACCACCGTCTTTTCGCGACGCTACGGGTACGTCGAGCCGTATGCCGGATTTCGCTTTCTCGCCGAGTTTCCCCAATCCAACAGCGATTTTGGGGCGACGAACGACTTGAAAGGGTCGCTCGTCAATCACCCGCCGCTGCAAGGCACGTTCTTGATGGGGCTCGAGGTCATTCCTTGGGAGCACCGCGAGCAGTTCCAACGCCTCATCGCGGACTTTCGCTTCAAGGGCACGTACGTGTCACCGGGCCGCGAGTACACGGAGCTCTTCGACGCGCTCGGTTCGTCGCAGGCGCCGTCGCTGAGAAACCCCAACCCGGGCGCCTACCACCTGAGCTCCGACGGGCGCGCGAGCGTCGTCGATCCGCAGGCGGAGAAGGTCTACTTCCGCGGCATCACCGACCAGCAGGCCTACGGAAGCTTCGGCGCTTCCGGGGAAGTCACCTGGCAAGCCGGCGAGTACGTGAAGTTCTCGGCAGGGCTCGGGCTCACCTACAACCAGTCGCACCTCATCACGTCGTCCGACTCCTGCAATCCGGATTTCAAGAGTGACAAGGACATCGCCGGGCCATGCCACACGGTAGGCACCCAAGCGTCGACGACGCAGACCATCACGGGCATCCCGAACCCGAACCACCGCGACGTGATTGACTTGCCCGGCCGAAGGTTCTCGGTCGACGATACGACCATCGTGGATTTGTGGATTCGCGGCGTCGTCATGTTCTGAGCTACCCTGTCGCGGCGATGCGACGGCTCGTACGGACTCTCCTCGCAACGGCGTTTTTGAGCGCGCTAGGCGCGCGCGCCGAAGCGACCGAGCAGGGCGGGCCGATCGTGGTCTGGCCGACACTCACGCCCGCAGGTGACGACGCCAGCCCGGTGGGGCTCCACAGGCCGAAGGAGACGAGCGAGGCGCAAGTCTTCGCGCGCGCGCGCGAGCTCGACGCGACCATTCGCGATGCGGTGCAGGACTTGGGCTACACGTTGGACGTCGCCGACCCGGGACCCGCGCCGGGGCACATGCGCGACGCGGATCTCGTCGAGAGCGCGGCAAGAGGCGGGCCCAAGGGGGCAGGCGTGGGGCACGGCACCTGGGTGCTGAGCGCCCGCATCGAGCGCGAAGCAGGCGAGACGTATCTCGTGCGCATTTTGGCGGTACCGCCGAACGGGCGCGAGCTGCATGTACGTGTCGAGTCGGTGAAGGGAACCGACATCGGCGTGCGCGGCCTCGTGATGCTGCGCGACCTTTTGTCGCCCGCAGCTGCGGCCCAGGCAGAAGCGAACGAAGCGGTTCGCGAAGGGGTCACGCGCAGCGCGGATGTCGGCATTCTGAGCCCGCTGCGCTCCCCCGGTCGTCCCGTACTCGCAGCGAATGCAGGTTTTTTCGGCGCTTACGTCGCCTACAGCCTTCAGCGCGCCAGCGGCAACGACGACCCGCGCGTTCTATACCCGCTCCTCGCACTCGGTGCGGGGGTGGGCCTCGGAGGCGCTCTCCTCGTCGCCGATGAGTGGGACGTGTCGAGTGGGGACGCGTGGTTCCTCGCCGGCGGCGCGTGGTGGGGCGCGGGAAGCGCCGTGCTCATCGCAAACGGTCGTCACGTGCAGCCGCTGGCAGACCGGTATGCGTGGGGCATCGGCGGGGGACTGGCCGGGCTCAGCCTTGCGACCTTCGCGCTCACGCGCGGCAGGATGGACGAGGGCGACGCATTGCTTGCTCACTCGGGCGCCGGGCTCGGCTTGGCGATTGGCGGTCTCACAGAGCTCGCGTATCGGGGCACCACCGACGCCACGCCCTACACGGGCACCGGATATGGCTCCGCCATCGGGCTCTTCGGTGCGGGCCTCGTGGCGACGCAAATCCAAGTGTCTCCGTCCCGCGTCCTCCTCGTCGATCTCGGTGTGGGTCTGGGCGGCCTCGCGGGGGCCGCGGCAGCAAGCCCCCTCGTCTTCGGCGACCTCACCGAGGGGCGTACGCGGGGATTTCTTGCGGCAACCCTGGGTGGCGCGGTTCTGGGGGGCGGCCTCGCGTTGGTCGTCACTCGTGAGAACAACGCGCCCCCCAAACCGGCGGGCACGGCGAGCGCGTGCCCATGGAGCCTCGTTCCAACGGGAGGGCCCATCGGTGCGAGCGCCACCCCGTCGGGAAGCGTGCCCGCTTACGGCATCGGGGTAAACGGCCGCTTTTAGCCCATTGTCCTCATTGCCCGAGAGCAGCCGCAGGCGACGAGAGCAAACCATTCGCAGCACCTCCGGTGCCAACGCCACCACAGTTATGAAGATCCTCGTCATACTGACCGAGGCGCATAGGAGGTTCAACGCCGCTCCGCGGCGGAAGGGAAGCACCGCCGTCCGCCGCCCCCGCCGATACCCACGGAGAGGAGAGCGGTTCTTAGGTGAGATCATCCGCGAGCTAGCCCGCGAGTCGGCGTGATGAACAGGCGCGCAACGCTCGGCGTCGAGGCGCGACCCGATGAATCGGTGTCGCTAGCGCGTACGCGGGCGGCGCGTTGCTCTCGCGGCGGTCCTCGCCGGTCGGGCCTTGAGGGCTTCGATGTCCTTCTCGATCTCTCGGTGCAGGGCGGCATGGCCCGTGAGCTCCTTGTCGAGGTCGGTGAAGCCCTTCCTGGTCTCCGCACGGTGGGCGTCGACGTCGGAGCGGAGAGCGGCGATGTCGGACCGAAGACCGACGATGTCCGCGCTCGTCTCCGTCCGAAGCCGAGCGATTGCATCCAATACGTCCTTCAGCGTCGGCTCGGCCATCGGCTCAGCGTACCGGTGCTCGCCGCGAGAGAGCAAGGAAGCGCGCTCGCACGACTCGGCGGGGAAGGGTGGCTCGTGTTTCGCCTGGATTTGGCGTTTTTGTCGGGTCGCGGGCACACGTTCGCTTCGCGCTGCCGAACATCGTGCGCCGAATCGACGGGTCACGCGGGAGGAGCGGTCGGGTCGCGTGCGCGCGCGATGGGCGGCGGTTCAGGGTCGAGGCCGAGGTGTCTGAGGACGGCGACGATGGCATCGCGGTCGTTGATTTCCGCGACAACGCGCCGTCGTGCTCCACAGGGTCACGCGAGAATGTCCTGCAGGTAGATTCTACGCAGGAGCGACGCCCAGTCGATGCGGGCATAGCAAGGAGTCCCGCGCCCCGCGCCGAGGCTCGTCCGCGGGCCGTTGATGGGCGGCGTCTCTTCGGGAGCTTGGGGCGTTGCAGGACGGATGGAAGCGGCCGAGGTCGCGCCGGTCACGTTCCTCTTCGGTGCGGCAAGGACAAGAAAAGTGCAACGACGGTCATGAACGCGGTACGTGCCCGGCGCGGTCGCACGCTTGCCGTCGGGGAGGAACCGCCTGCGTGCGAGGGTTGCGTCCTAGGTTTCCCCCATCTACACACGTCGCCCGTCTTTTTCTGAGTTCGAGTGCCCCGGTTTGCTCGCTCGCCCCCGTTTTTCCGAGTTGGAGTGCCCCGGTTTGCTCGCTCGCCCCCGTTTTTCCGAGTTGGAGTGTCCGCTTTGCTCGCTCACCCCCGTTTTTCTGAGTTGGAGTGCCCAAGTTGGCCGTTCGGTGCCCGTTTTTTTGAGTTCAACTGCCCGATTTGGCCCTTCGCCAGGCTTTTTTTGCACTCGAACTCGCCGCGGAGGTCAAAAACGCGTTCCCGGAGCACGCAAACTCGGCGCGGCGGCCGGAAACGCGTTTCTGGAGCAGCCAACATGCTTTCGGGGAGGCTCAGCCACCCTTTTGAGGCACGACGGGTGCTGCCGGCTGGACCTCGTCCTGCTTCTTGGGACGACCGCCGCCTATGCCAACGAGCGCACGCAACGTTCCGAAGCGGGCGAGATTCTCCTCGTCGTGACGGAAAAGGAATTTCCCCGCCGCGCACACCTCTTCGAGGCTCGCGACGACGAGCGTGAAGCAGCGGTTTCGGAGATCCATCCACCTCGTTTTGGTGGCGTCGCCGAGCGCTTCGAGGATTTGGCGCGCCGTCGACAGGGCTTCTTTGGCGTCGCTTGCTTGGTAGAGGAGCGGATCGTTCTTGATGGTCGCCTTGTGGGTCTCGTACAGCGCGGCGAGGCGCGACAGATCGGTCGCCAGATCGAGGTAGCCCGCCCCGGCGCGGATGTCGGTGAGCTCTTGGCCGACGATAGGATCACCTTCCAAGTAATAGGTGAGGAGCTTCAGCATGCGCGCGCGGATCTGCGTTCCGGTGTCGACCGTGGCAATCGGGACCCTCACCTCGCTCGCCGTCGCGCCGTGCGTCCGCACTTCTGAGTACGCGTAGAAGAGCGCGGCGGCGCCGTTTTCAAGATCGTCAATGCAGCTCATCGAGAATTCTTTTTTCGGAAGGCTCGCGAAACGCGCGTGGACGTTCGGCTCGCGGACGAAACGGACGACGCCGATCGCCGCGGCCGCCGCTTCGGGCGGATCGACATTCGGCGTTCTCACGCGATCGGCGGAGATGTCGGCCAAGCGTGCTTCGAGGATGGCGAGCGCGGCTTTTCCGTTGGTCTTGTCGATGGCGTCTGTCGTGGACTTGCTCATGAGGCCCCCTGCGGTTGGAGTGGAGAAGTGCGGAGGATAGGAATCTCGGGGGCGGGCGCAACTGGAAAAGGATTCGTACGATGTGGGGCGTAGAGGGGGGCGGTTGAGCTAGATTGGCGTGCCCGTCGCCGGCACCCCCCAGGGGGGCGGTGGGCGGCCGATTGGGAGCGCGGGAAGGTTTGAGGTGATCGAGCCCCTCGCGGTCCTCCTCCGATAGAGGCATGCACGTGGAGAAGGCTCCAGTGCTTCGAACTTCGAGAGTGGCGATTTTTCCGGGCCGATGCAGGAGCCGAAACCACGAGCGGGGGCCGATCGGCGCGCGCTGCCACCGACACGCCCGCGAGCGGAAGGGCAAAGAGAAAAACACGCGATCTCACGGCACGGCAGGCCGAGCCTCACGCGCGCGCGTGATCTGCGGATGCGTCATCGGCTCTCCTTGGATGACGAGCCACGCGCCGGGCGAACGATCGAGCACTCCCTCTCTGTCGATAAGAACACGCGCATGCTTCGTGCACGCGTCGTACGCATACGCGATGATCGTCCCGTTCTTTTTTTCCGCCTCGACCGCCCGCACGAGCTCATCGTTGTGTTTGCGCAAAAAGAGCAGATTTGCTTCCAGATCGGTCGGGTTCTTGCGACGAAACGAAAAACGCTCCCCTCCGTGGAGCTCGATTTCCGTATCGCGGAGGATGTGCATCACGGACGTCATCGGCGCCTGGCAGGTCTCGCCCGAGGGAGGCTTCGCCGGGGCGACACGCACGATGGCGACCAGCAGCGTACCCGCCGCCAGGAGGGCTGGTGCCAGTCCCACGAGCCACATGCCAATCATCTTGGGCGCCGCCGCAGGGCGACCGAGAAGCACGACGGCCGGGAGGGCTACGACAAACGGCATCGCCGAGCAGACGGTCTGCAAGGTTGGAGTGTTCCAGGGCGGGAGAAAAGGCGCGGACAACAAGATTCCGATGTTCGCCCATACGAGAAGCGATGCCGATGCATCCGTCTTGTTGCGCCGCGCCCGCCACGCCGCCCACGGCACGGAAAGCACGAACACCGCTGCACTCGCCCCCATCACCACGGCGTTGAGGATGCTGTACGAGCCGAGCGTCCGGTACCAATGGCAGACGGGCCCAAGGTAGCCTTGCTCCGCCACGAGCCGTCGCACGAGCGCGCTGTCCTCCAGAACGTGGTCGTCCGGGTCATAGAACACCAGCGAAAAAAGACCGTACGGCGACGCGACGTACGCGATCATCGAGCTACCGAGCGCGACGGGTAGACGCGATGGCTGCGCGCGCACGTCGCGCGCGATGATCGCATACGCCGCCGGGACGAACTCATCGACGGAAAGTGCGCACACCTCGGGGTGATCCTTGCACAGCGAGTTGTAGTCGCCGCCGCTGACCATGCCGTAGAGCACCGCGGGATAGTCCGAGAACGCGGCGCCCGCGCCGAGACGCGTCGCAGCCAGCCGGTTCGCGCCGAACCCGAGCGCAACGGCGCAGACGCCCGCCGCGACGACGCGCCGTCGTTCGCCTGCACGCGCGCGGCAGGCGGCCCATCCGACCAGAGCTGGAAGAAGAAAGAACGGGCCGGGGCGCGCAAGAAGGGCGAGCGTGAGCGCGAGAAGGGACGAGGCGACGAGCCACGGCCTTCGAGCTTCCGAGCCAGGAGCGGCAAATATTACACGCCAGAGCGCCACGAATCCGAGCGCGCCAAGTGGAAAGGCGAGATGCTCGGTCTGCACGAAACCGGTCCAGCGCCTCTCGAAGATGAGAAGGATCAAAGTCAAAAGCCAGGCGGACCGCCATCCATGCGTACGCCACCCCTCGCACCCGACGGACGCGACCGACAAGGCGCCCGCCACCATCATAGTGACCAACGCGAAACGCAGATGGTCGCCCGATGCGCGGAACAGAATGGCGAGGAGAGCCGGGAAAAGCGGGCGCTTCGACGCGTACGCGCCGAACGGCTCACCGTGGACGAGACGAAGTGCGTCCGACGAGTAGTCGTGCGAATCGCTCCACGGGATGATGCCGCCGAGAACGGCGCTCCTCCCCTCGTAGCCCACGAGCCAGAGCTGCACGAGCGCTGCCGCGAGGATGAGGAGCACGCAGGACGAAAGCGCACCAAAGCGCCAGCGTATCGGAACGCGATCGAGCGCCCGGAAGACCACCCACAAAACAATCGGCAGGAGCACCGCATCGTGACGCGGCACGAAAGACGCGACGAGCGCGGCTGTATAGAGCGCGAGGACGCCACCTGCGCCAGCAAGGAGACCTAGGCCGGAAGGGGCGCGCACGCGTCAGCTCGACATTGGACTCAGAGCCGTTACGGGAAGATCTCGCGCTCCTTGTACACCGCCTCGATGCGCTGGAGCGCCAGCGCGTACGCGGCGACGCGCATATCGACCTTTTTCCCGCGCGAGAAGTCGCTGACCTCACGGTACGCGCGCTGCATCGCCCTCTCCAGGCGCGAGTCGACCTCTTCCTCGGACCAGCTCTCCGAGCGCTTGTTCTGCACCCATTCGTAGTAGCTCACCGTGACGCCACCCGAGTTGGCCAGAACGTCCGGCAAAACGTCGACATTCCGATCGAGAAGAATCTTCTCGCCGTTTGGATTGGTCGGACCGTTCGCCCCCTCGACGACGAGCTTGACGTTGAGTGCCTTCGCTTCGCTCTCGCCAATTTGATTTTCGAGCGCGCAGGGGGCAAAGATGTCGGCCTTGGTGGCGAAGAACTCTTCGCGCGTGATCGCTTTGCCGCCCGGGTACCCAGAGATGCTGCCGTGCTCCTCGACGTAGTCCTGCAGCTTGTGCGCGTTGAAGCCCTCGGGGTTGAACATGTACCCGGTGTGATCACCCACCCCGATCGTCGACACGCCGAGCTTGGACAAGATGACCGCGCAGTTCGAGCCGACGTTCCCGAAGCCTTGGACGAGCATCGTGGAGCCTTCCAGATTGAAGCCAGTCTGCTTGGACCATTCTACGATGCAGAACACCATCCCCTGCCCCGTCGCCTTGCTGCGCCCGAGCGTGCCGCCGCTGGCGACTGGCTTGCCGGTGACGACGCCTTTCACGGCTTGCTTCTGGTAGCTGCCGACCATGTTGGCGTAGGTGTCCATCATCCACGCCATCGTTTGGGCGTTGGTGCCCACGTCCGGCGCCGGGATGTCGTAGTCCGGGCCGATGTTCGACCCCAGGGCGTGGGTGAAGCGGCGCGTGATCTTCTGAAGCTCGTGCCGCGACACGCTTTTGGGATCGAACTTGATGCCCCCTTTTCCGCCACCAAAGGGGAGGCGCATGAGCGCGCTCTTCCACGTCATCATCGCGGCGAGCGCCTTCACGTCGTCGAGCGTGACCGTCGGATGAAAGCGCATTCCACCTTTGAAAGGGCCGAGGAGATTGTTGTGTTGAACGCGATATCCTTTGAACAGGCGCACTTCGCCGGTGTCCATCTTCACCGGGAAGTTCACGATCAATTCGTTCTTGGGCTGGCTAAGGATGGTCCCTACGTGCGGCTCCAGGGTGATCACCTTTGCCGCCTTCTCCAAGTAGTCTTGGACGACCTTGAAGAAGTCGTACTCCTTCGCGGGATTGAGACTCGTGCGGGAGGCGGGGGTGGTGGTGGAGTGGGCGGTCACGGCGGTTCTCCTTCGTGCGCCAAGCTAGCGCTTTGCGCGTAGGTTGGGTACACGGGATTGTCGACGCGGCGCGTCTAGGCGTCAGGGAGATTGCGCTTGAGCACGAGAGCGATGCGCTTTTTTTACCAAAGCCAAATCGAATACAAGTAGACGACGGCGCTCGTGAAGAGCAGTGCGTCGACGCGATCCAGCATGCCGCCGTGACCCGGAACGATGGCACCCGAGTCTTTCACGCCCGTCGAGCGCTTGATGAGAGACTCGGCGAGGTCGCCTGCCTGACCGAAGACACTCGCCACCACGGCAAGTGGTACGACGTGTACGATCGGAATGTCCGGCAGGAGCAAGGAGCGCACGATGAGACCGCCGAGGACGGTGCCGAGGAGACCGCCGAGTGCGCCTTCGACCGTCTTCTTCGGGCTCACCGCCTCGTACAACTTGCGCTTTCCCAAGAACCGCCCCGCGAAATAGCCGCCGGTGTCTCCGAGCCATGCGAACGCGAGCATCATGACGACGAAGCCCGCTCCTTGAGGCGCGTCCCGCCGGACAATGGCGATGAGCGTCAGCGGCACCGCGACGAAGAGCGGCCCCATGGCCATCGCGAACGCGCGAAACGCCGCAGTGGTCATGTCGCCGAGACGAACGAGCGTGACGAGCGGCCCAGCCAGTGGAACGACGACGAGGATCGTCGCGACGACGCGCGCGTCGTGTCCGCCGAAGTAAAGCGCGAGAGACACCCCTGCGCAGGCGAGAACCCCGACCGTCTGCGCAAGACGATCGCCCGGGTGGGTCATGCCGAAGAGCTCGATGGCACCTAGGAGCGCCGCCGCGAGTACCAGAAGGTAGAGACCCCAATGAGGGCCCCAGTACAGAAGGAGCAGGATCGCCGGGACCGCAACAATCGCGGACGCGAATCGGAGCACCAGGTTCGAAGGGGCTTTCGACATGTCGATGGGCGCGCAGCGTCAGATGGCCAGACGAATGATGCGAGCCCCTTCCATGGCCAGCTCCGGCTCGGGATCCGCGGCTTTCCCTACCAAACCGAACCGCCGCTCGCGCGCCTGGTAGCTGGCGATGGCGGCAAAGAAGTGATCTGCCTGAAAATCTGGCCACAGGACATCCGCGAAGTAGAGCTCGGCGTAGGCGGCCCCGAAAAGGAGAAAGTTGGAGATGCGCCGCTCACCACCGGTGCGAACGATGAGATCCGGATCGCCGACGACCGCGACGCTGGGGATGCGTGCGCGCAGCGCTTCGACCGTGACGCCTTCTGGCTCGATGGTCCCCGCGGCGACCTGGCGTGCGAGGTCTTGCGCGGCTTGTGCGATCTCCTCGCGTCCCCCATAGCTGAGCGCGAGAGTGAGCGTCATCTCGACATTTTTGGAGCTGTCTTCGCGCAGCGGATCGAGCAGTTCTCGCACGACGGGCGGCAGGCGTGAAAGATTGCCCACCGCGTTCAGGCGGATGCCGTTCGTGAGGATTTCGTCGTGCTCCGACACGAGAAACTCCCGAAGAAGGTCCATGAGGGCATCGACTTCGTCTTCCGGGCGAGCCCAGTTCTGCTCGCTGAAGGCGTAAAGGGTGAGAGCACGGAGGCCCAGGCGCCGCGCGGCGCGCACGGTTCGGCGCACGGCTTGCGAGCCCTCACGGTGCCCGTCGTGGCGAGCCTTGCCGCGCTTCTGCGCCCAGCGGCCATTGCCGTCCATGATGATCCCCACGTGTGAGGGGAGGTTGCGCGCTTCTACGAGGGGCATCGTGTGCTCCGCGCCGGTACCATGACGCGAGGCGCCCTGCAAATCCGGAGAGACCGTGCGACCGGTCGCCGGGCGGAGGCGAATCGCCCCAAACCAATGGCCAATGGGCCTGCCACCCGGCTTTTTCGAGCTGTCCCGACCCCGACCCCGTCCTCCCCACCCTGCCCGCCCTCGCTCCGTCGTGGTACGCATTTCACTATGCTCGGGATGAGAGTCTCGCTACGGCTCAGAATGTCGGCACACGACGCACACTACGCAGGTGAACTCGTCGACGGGGCGCGCATGCTCGCGCTTTTCGGTGATCTGGCGACGGAGCTCCTCATTCGACTCGACGGAGACGAGGGCCTCTTCCGCGCATACGACACGGTCGAGTTCTTGGCGCCCGTCTTCGCGGGCGACTACATCGAGGCCGAAGCCGAGCTCGTGAAGATCGGCAACACCAGCCGGCAGATGCGCTTCGAGGCGCGCAAAGTCATCACCAACGTGCGCCAGCACGGCATGCCAGCAAGTTCCGCTGACGTCCTCGGGCAGCCCATCGTCGTGTGCCGCGCGACGGGCACGTGCGTCACGCCGGCAGCGCTGCAGCGCCGCCCGAAAGAGCTGTACATGCCGGCGCTACCCGCCGGTCCCGCGCCCCACCCCGGAGCCATTGTCACACCCCCCGGCATCGAGCCTGCCGAGGTCATCCTTACGGCCGCGATCGTCGGCGCCGAGGTGACGCGGAAGCAGACGCCTCATTTGCCCATCACCGCACAAGAAATCGCCGACGAGGCCGCGCGTTGCCGCGAAGCCGGTGTGGCCGTGATCCATCTTCACGTACGGAACCTGGACGGTTCGCCCACCCAGTCCCGGGATCGCTTTCAGGAAGCGATCTCGGAAATTCGCAAGAAGTGCGACGTCATCATCCAAACGTCGACCGGCGGCGCCATCGGCATGTCCATCGACGAGCGTGCACAACCTCTCGACTGCAAGCCCGAGATGGCCACGCTCAACTGCGGGACGGTCAACTTCGGCAACGACGTCTTCGTAAACAGTCGCCCCGAGATTCGCGATCTCGCGGCACGCATCAAGAAGGCGAACACCACACCCGAGCTCGAGTGCTACGAGGTCGGACACGTGGAGGAGGCGCTCTTGCTCCTCAAAGAAGGCGCGATCAGAGAGCCGCTGCACTTTCAATTCGTGCTCGGCATACCGGGCGGAATCGGCGCCCGCGAAGAAAGCGTACGCTATCTGCGAACCCTCGTCCCCGAAGGAGCAACCTGGGCCGTTGCCGCGGTCGGACGCTTCCAGCAGCCCATGACCGAGCTCGCGATGCGCATGGGCGGGCACGCGCGCGTCGGGCTCGAGGACAACATCTATCTCTCGAAGGGCGTGCTCTCGGAAGGCAGCGCGCCGCTCGTGGCCCGTGCTGCCGCGTATGCCAAAAGCATCGGCCGCACTCCGGTCGAGCCCGCGCGCGCGCGGCAGATTCTAGGGCTGTGATTCTGCTCCGCGCGATCGTCGACGGCGACGGCTTTCCGATTGCCGTCGTCGAGCACGGATACCGCCACCTCGCCTCGTACCTCGAGGACGAAATCGCCTTCGGAACGGGAGAACACGCTCAGCAGGTGCTCGCCATGATCCCCAAGGTCCGCGACGGGCGCGTGTCACAATGGGAGGAGTTTTCGGGCGCCCACCACATCACCGTTAGACGCACGACAGTGACGCTCTCGTGCTCGTACCGAGCAAACCAGCCGCCCATCGACATGCCTCTCGACGAATTTCAGAAGTCGCTCGAGCAATGGATCGCGGTGGTTGGGCGTTGACGGTATAGTTCGCATCGCTGTCATGATCTGCACTCGCACCTTCGTCGCCGACGCGCTCACACCGGTGCGGGCGTACGCAGCACTTCGCCAGGCCGATCCCGAAGGAGCGAGCTTTCTCTTGGAAAGCGTGGTGGGCGGCGAACGGTGGGGACGCTACTCGATCCTCGGCTACCGGCCGCGGTACGAGGCGATTCTCGGACGCGCGGGGTGGACCATCGTCCGCGCGCAGGGACGCGGCGGCGCTCGTCCCGACGACGCGGCCCCGCCGTCTTTTGGAAGGCTCGGCGATCCGCTCGCCGCCGCAGAATCGTTGTTTCGCGCGACCGACGCGCGCGAAGTGGGAAACCCAGCGGCGAAGCTCGCGCGCGCGCACGTGGGATTTTTGGCATGGGATCTCGTGCACGCCATCGAGAAGGTGCCCGCGTGGAGCGAAGCGGAGTCCACGCGCCACACCTGTCCCCTCGCGCGTTTCATGGGCGGCGCCACCATCGTCGTTTTCGACGCGCTCGCGCAAACGATGACCGTCGCCGCGGACTCGCCGAATGAAGTGGACCGCGCGCTCGCAGACCTCGCAAACTCTCCGCCCTTGCCGGCGATCGCCCTGCCGAATCGCACGCGTGTCCCAGCCAACGTCGAAGTCGATGTGGACGACGCGGCCTTCGAGGCAAAGGTTCGGCGCGCGCAGGAGTACATCGCCGCGGGCGACGCGTTTCAGATCGTCCTCGCGCGAACATTCTCGGTTCCCCGGCAAAATCGCGATCCGTTCTCGGTGTACCGCGCGATGCGCCTCATCAACCCTTCGCCGTACATGTACTTCCTCGATTTGCCGGGACCACCAGGCGATCCGGAGCGCATGCAGATCATGGGCGCCAGCCCCGAGACGCTCGTCCGCCTCGAGGAGGGGACAATGACCGTACGTCCCCTCGCCGGCACGCGGCCGCGCGGAAAAACAGAGGAGGAAGATGCGCGCCTCGAGAAAGACCTCCTCACCGAACCGAAAGAACGCGCCGAGCACGTGATGCTCATCGATCTCGGTCGAAACGACGTCGGCCGCGTGGCGGAAGTCGGCTCGGTAGACCTCTGCCGCCGGATGGAAATCGAGCGCTACTCGCACGTGATGCACATCGTGAGCGAGGTCCGCGGCAAGATCGCCCCCACGACGCCGCCACTCGAGGTGGTGCGCGCGGCATTCCCCGCCGGCACGTTGTCGGGCGCGCCGAAGGTGCGCGCGATGCAGATCATTCGTGAGCTCGAGGCGCGACCGCGAAATATCTACGGCGGCGCGGTGGGTTACGTGGCGAAGACCGGCGACTTGGACTTTGCCATCGCAATCCGCACGGCGGTTTGTCGTGGCGACGTCATCGAAGTCACGGCGGGCGCGGGAATCGTAGAGGCAAGCGTGCCGAAGAGCGAAGCCGACGAAACGCGCAACAAGGCGCGCGGAGTCCTTTGCGCCATTGAAGCGTGCTAGTGCACTATTAAAAGTAGTGTCGGCTCTCCGTCGTCGTGCTGCTTCTGCGAGACGCGTCTCCAGCCGCACCGTACGCGACGTTGGACAGCAGCAGAAGCGCGAGGGCACGGAGGATCACGCGGCTATCGATGCCGAGAGCCGTGCATCGGCAGCCCCCGGCTATCGTCGCTCGGACCACCGACTCGACCAGGCTCTCCAGACCTGCGTATTCGGAGCAGGTTGACGACGTCCGCGACACTGGGCACCGATGCCGCAAGGTCTTCTGCAAGAAACTTTGCGTAGCGCGTAGGCACCACGCCCGAGAGCGTCACCAGGCCCTGCTCCACGCTGACTTCGATCTCACTCGCGTCGAGATCGGCATGGTAGGTGAGGTAGTCGCACACGTCTTCGCGTATGCGTTCGTCCGAGCGAACGTAGCCTTTCGGCCCGCGCCCACGAAAGCTGCCCTCTCCCGAGCTCGGCTTCCGCAGGTAACGCGCGGCGCCGGGCTCGAGCCACGGGCCACCGGGACCGGTTCGCGACTGGTCGCGGCCGCGGCCACGATAGTGCCCGATGGGCTCTCCTTCGTAGTCAGGTTCTAGACCTTCCCGGACGACACGACCAACGGGACTGAACGTGGGCATTGCGGTCACCTACGTTCGCTGGACATGCGAGTCTCGTTCCGATCGCGGACGAGCCCGACTCGATTCGGATTAACCCGACCGAACAGTGGACGGCACGCTGCGGAGGCTCACGCAATCGCTCGTCGTGGGCAGCGAGATGCGGAACACGGCCCCGCCGCCTTCCCTCGCGTCGACGCCGATGGAGCCCCCATGAATCTCGAAGACAGAACGCGCGAACGACACGCCCAGGCCGAGGCTTCCGTGGCGGCGCGCGCGGTCCGCATACTTGAACGCTTCGAAAATCTTCTCGAGCTCGACTTGAGGTATGGCCCGACCCTGTGTCTCCACGTCGATTCGAAGGTATTTTTCGTGCGTCGAAGGAAGAGTGGCGCGCACGTACACGACTCCTTTGTCGAGCAAGCGTACGGCGCTCACGATGACCTGGGTGAGCGCCTGCACGATTCGCGCTGAGTCGATGTAGAGCTTCGGCACGCCGGGCTGAATCTCGCCGACGACTTGCACCTCGGTGCCGATCGCCAGATCGCGCGCTTCGAGAACCGCGCTCATGACCACGTCGCCCACCATGGTCCACTCGGGCGATGCGTCGAGCTCCCCCGCCTCGGCGCGGGCCGAGTCGAGGATGACCTCGATCAAGGTGAGCAGCTCGCGCCCCCGCTGCTCGATGATGGCGATGCTCTCGCGCTGCGCTTCGGTGAGTCGTCCTCGAAGAACGAGCTCGGCGAAACCGAGAATCGAGTTGAGCGGTCCTTTCAAATCGTGGCTCATTGAGGCCAGGAAAAGCCCGCGCATGCGCTCGGTTGCCGCACGTGCATCGATCGCGTGCTCTTGCGCCGAGGCAAACTCGCGAAAAACACCGCCGAGCTCGTCGATGGCGTACATGAGCGTCGAGACCGAGGAAAAGCGCGCATTCCGCGGGAACTTGGTGCCCTTGACGATCTCGGCCACACCGGTATTTCGCACTTCACGCGTCGCGAGCGCGACGTCGTCACCGAATGCGGCCCCAATCCGCGCCCCCAGAATGCCGGCAAGGGTGATGGCCACTAGAGCTAGCAGCACATACACACCGGTGATGGGCGAAAGGCGCGTCGTCTCGAAGCGCACACGCGCAAGCGCGGGCTCCCCGCGTTCTTGCGTGGGCACGGTAACTACCGTGTAGCCATCGTCGTCGTGCACGACTCCCGCTGGCCCCGGCTGCGGCGCAAGGGTGATCTGATACCCGTGGGTCGCCGCTTGCGCGATCGCCTCGGACCGGCCCGAACTGTCGCCCGAGACCAGCGCGAGCGTGCCGCGCACGATCGCGCGCGCATAATCCTCGCGCGCCGCCATGTCCTGCGCGCGCGCGTGCGCATAGACGAGGAGCGACGCGCCGAGCGCAACGAACGCGACCGGCCCGACCACCGCCGCCAGAAGGCGCCGTCGCACGCGGCGAATCCGCCGGCCACGCGCATCGAGGAGGGTCACCGCATCACGTGTGGCCTGGGCTGGCGCGAGCTCGAGCACCCGCCCCACCGAACCGCGCATCATCACGTAAAGCGGGAGCGACGCCGCGCTCACCATCGTCATGGCCAGAAGCATCAGCGCCACCTGTGTGTGCAGATCGTTGGTGGCCGGTCGAAACGCGTCGAACAGCATGATGAGCGACAAGACGAGCGCTCCCGCGACGTCGACCGCAGCGAGC